>Ga0209918_1001005_pt1 | contig 16370 bp, 12 predicted proteins | sample SalPonD_shore_MG_FD_185712 | JGI IMG/M metagenome (GOLD analysis project Ga0209918, IMG submission 185712) | Salt pond soil microbial communities from South San Francisco under conditions of wetland restoration - Salt Pond MetaG... | ecosystem: Environmental > Aquatic > Marine > Intertidal zone...
TGAGGCGACCCTGGGACACGGGCATGGATCGGTACGCGGTCATGGGCAATCCCGTCGCCCACAGCAGGTCACCCGAGATCCATCGCCGGTTCGCCGAGCAGACCGGGCAGGCGCTCGTCTACGAGGCGATCCTGGTGCCCCGCGACGGCTTCGCCGACGCCGTGCACGCCTTCCGGGAGGCCGGCGGCCGCGGCCTGAACGTCACCGTGCCGTTCAAGCAAGAGGCCTACGCCCTCAGCGCCCGGCGCACCGCCCGGGCCGAACGCGCGGGCGCGGTCAACACCCTCAGCTTCGGCGCGGAGGACAGCCTCAGCGGCGACAACACCGACGGTGCGGGCCTGGTGCGGGACCTCACGCTCAACCACGGCATCGAGCTGGAGGACAGCGCGATCCTGCTGCTCGGGGCCGGCGGCGCGGTACGCGGCGTCCTGGGCCCGCTGCTGGAGGCGGGCCCGCTGCGCACGGTGCTCGCCAACCGCACGCCGGACAAGGCAGTCTCATTGGCGCGGCAGTTCGCCGCTCTGGGGAACGTGGAGGGAACCGGACTCGATGGTCTGGACGGCAGGCGCTTCGATCTGGTGATCAATGGCACGTCCGCGAGTCTGGCCGGGCAGCTGCCAACTCTGCCGGACGACCTGCTGCGCTCCGGGGCCGTGTGCTACGACATGGTCTATGCCGACGAGCCGACGCCCTTCATGCGCTGGGCCCGCGAGCACGGCGCACGGCTGGCGGTGGACGGGCTGGGCATGCTGGTGGAGCAGGCCGCCGAGTCCTTCTACATCTGGCGCGCCGTGCGCCCGCGCACCGCGCCCGTGATCGAGGCCCTGCGCCGCCCCGCCGGGGCTTGATCCGCCGCGAGTGGGTGTTTCTCAGGTCATCGTGACCAGCTCCTCGGCGCTGGTCGGGTGGATCGCCACCGTATCGTCGAGGTCCCGCTTGGTCGCGCCCATGCGCACGGCCACCGCGAAGCCCTGCAGCATCTCGTCCACGCCGTCGCCGATCATATGCAAGCCCACCACGCGCTCCTCGGGCCCCACGGTCACCAGGCGCATCGCGCTGCGGGGCTTGTGCTCGCTAAGCGCGTAGTACATCGGCACGAAGCGGGTCTGGTACACGCGCACGGCGTCGTCGCCGTGACGCTCCCGGGCCTGCGCCTCGGTCAGACCGACGGTGCCGATCGGCGGGTGGCTGAAGATCACGGTGGGAATGTTCTCGTACACCAGGTGCCGGTCCGGCTGGCCACCGAACAGCCGGTCCGCCAGACGCCGGCCGGCCGCGATCGCCACGGGCGTGAGCGGGATCCGGCCGCAGACGTCGCCCAGGCTGTAGACGCCGTCGACGTTGGTATTCTGGTAGTCGTCCACCGGCACGTGGCCGTCGGGGTCGGTGCGCACGCCCGCTGCTTCCAGGCCCAGTCCCGCGGTGTTGGCATCCCGGCCGATGGCCCACAGGAACTGCTCGAAGCCGTGGCGCTCGCCGCGGTCGGTGCGCACGTTAATGCCCTCGTGCCCGCGCCACAGCTCACGCACCAGGGTCTGCGCGTGGATCACGATGCCGGCGTCGCGCATGTGCTGCATCAGCTCCTCGCCCAGGAAGGACTCGAAGATGCGCAGCACGCAGTCGGTGCGGATGAACAGCTCCACCTCCGCGCCGAGAGCCCGCAGCACGCCCGCCAGCTCGACCGCGACGTAGCCGCTGCCGGCGACCGCGATGCGCTTCGGGCAGCTATCGAGCTCGAAGAAGCCGTCCGAGGTGATGCCGAGGTCGGCGCCGGGCACGGGCGGGATGCGTGGCTTGCCGCCGGTGGCGATCACCAGGTGATCGGCGCTGTAGCGCACGCCGTCGACCTCGACTGTGCGGGCATCCACCAGGCGTGCCGTGCCGCGGATCTCGGCCACGTCCCGCGAGCGCAGGTTCCGGCGATGGATCTCGTTGAGCCGCGCGACGTAGGCGTCGCGGCCGCGCTTGAGCACCTCCCAGTCGAGCCTCGCCCCGCCCGGCTGCAGGCCATACCAGGGCGCGTCGTCGAGCGCATGCGCAAGCCCGGCGGCATTCCACATCACTTTCTTCGGCACGCAACCGACGTTGACGCAGGTGCCGCCGATGCGCCCGTGCTCGATGACCGCGGCCCGGCGGCCGTGCTCGGCCGCCCGCTTGGCCACCGCCAGGCCGCCGCTGCCGCCGCCGACCGCGATAAGATCATAATGCTGTGGCATGCAATCAACTCCATGAAAATCGGCTGGTTATCGATTCAAGCCGGGGTAATATCAACAGTGTACCGTGTCCTTACGGCGTCTCGGCGGCCTGCTCCCCGGACGCGCCAGGACCATCGCGGGAAGGCAGCGGCCTGACCGGATCACGGGACGGATGCAGAACGATAATGACACATGGCCTGGTTCATCGTGCTGGGGCTGGCAGCGGCCCTCATCATCTACCTGATGTTACTAACCCGGTCAGGGGTCACGCCACATCTCAGCGCTCCCGTCGGCCTGTCTGGCAAGGCGCGAGGAGCGGAGTGTAGTCGGGCGCTACCGCTACACCGGGGAGCGCATCTACAACGGCGACCGGATCTACGGCCTGGGCTGGTACCAGACCCGGGACGGCAGCCCGGGCCGGGCGACATGCGGCGCGACCCGCCGGAATTGCTGCGGACCTGGAAGCAGGACCGCGAGACCCTGCTCGAGCGCTTCGACGCCGACGGCGACGGTCGCATCGATCCCGGCGAGTGGGAGAAGGCGCGCCAGGCGGCGGTCGACGAGCTGGGCCGGCGCCGCCGCAAGACCCTGGAGGTCGGTCCCGTCGATCTCTTCGGCGAGCCGCCGGACGGCCGTCCGTTCCTGCTCTCGGCGCGTTCGCAGAAGCAGCTGGCGGGCATCTACCGCTGGACCTCGGCGGCGAGCCTCGCCGGCTTCCTGCTCAGCGGCAGCGCGGCGGTCTGGCGCACGAGCCTGCGCCTGGCGGGCGCCTGAGCGGGCAAACGGATTCACCTCGCCAAAGCGGGCGGGGCATGCTCTACAATACGGGCTCGGCCGGTCGTCACCTCGACGGGCCGGCAGGCTTTCGCCCACATCCGACCGACGGGACCCCATGAGCAACCCCCTGCTGGAGACCGGCGAGCGTCCGTCCTTCTCGCGCATCCGCCCCGAGCACGCGGTGCCCGCCATCGAGCGGATCCTGGCCGGTGCGCGCGAGCGCATCGCGATCCTGCGCGAGCTTCCGGGCACGCCCGAGTGGGACACGCTGATCGAGCCGCTGGAAGAGATCCACGATCGCATCGACCGCGCCTGGGCGCCCGTGAGCCACCTCAACGCGGTCTGCAACACGCCTGCCTGGCGCGAGGCCTACAACCGGTGCCTGGACCTGCTCACCGCCTTCCAGACCGAGATCGGCCAGGACGAGAAGCTCTACCGGGCGCACCGCCGGCTGCGCGCGGGTCCCGGCTGGGACGCGCTGGAGCCGGCCCGGAAGCAACTCGTGGAGCACGCGCTGCGGGACTTCCGCCTTTCGGGGGTGGCGCTGTCCGGGCAGAACAAGCAGCGCTTCCGCGACATCGCGGCGGAGCTGGCCCGGGCGTCGGCGCGCTTCGAGGAGGACGTGCTGGATGCCTCCGACGCCTGGCAGAAGCCCGTCGACGATGCGCGCGCGCTGCGCGGGCTGCCCGACAGCGCCATGGCCTTGCTGGCCCGGGCAGCCCGGCGGGAGGGCCGCGAGGACTACCTGGTGACGCTGGAGTTCCCGGCGTACCTGGCGGTCATGACCCATGCCGAGGATCCGGCGCTGCGCCACGAGGTGTACCAGGCCTTCGGCACCCGGGCCTCGGACCGGGGCCCGCATGCGGGACGGTGGGACAACGGTCCGGTGATGGAGGAGATCCTGCGCCTGCGCCACGAGAGTGCGCGGCTGCTGGGCTACGACAACTACGCCGAACTCTCGCTGGTGCCCAAGATGGCGCCGGACGTGGAGACCGTAGTGCGCTTCCTGGAAGACCTGGCGGCTCGCGCCCGGCCGGTGGCCGGGCGCGAGCTGGCCGAGCTGACCGCGTTCGCCCGCGAGCGCGATGGGCGGGAACGGCTCGAGCCCTGGGACATCGCCTTCTACTCCGAGCGTCTGCGCCGCGAGCGCTTCCGGGTGTCGCTGGAGGAGCTGCGCCCCTACTTCCCGGTGGACCGCGTGCTCGGCGGCATGTTCGAGGTGGTGCGGCGCCTCTACGGCCTGGAGGTGCGGCGGGTCGACGGCGTGGCCGATACCTGGCATGACGACGTCGAGTACTTCGAGATCTGCGAGCCCGACGGCGGCCTGCGCGGTGCCTTCTACACGGACTTGTATGCGCGCCCGCACAAGCGCGGAGGCGCCTGGATGGGCGACTGCGTTGGCCGGCGCCGGACCGCGCGCGGCGTGCAGACGCCGGTTGCCTTCCTGACCTGCAACTTCACCCCGCCGGTGGGCGACGGCCCGGCGCTGCTCACCCACGACGAAGTGGTCACGCTGTTCCACGAGTTCGGTCATAGTCTGCATCACTTGCTCACGCGCATGGACTACCTGGGCGTGTCGGGCCTGAACGGCGTGCCATGGGACGCGGTGGAGCTGCCCAGCCAGTTCATGGAGAACTTCTGCTGGGAGCGCGAGGCGCTGGACCTGATCTCGGGCCACGTGGAGACCGGGGAGCCGCTGCCGCCGGAGCTGTTCGAGCGGCTGCACGCGGCACGCAACTTCCAGGCGGGCATGCAGATGTGCCGGCAGCTCGAGTTCTCGCTGTTCGACATGCGGTTGCACCGCGACTACGACCCGGCGCGCGGCGGGCGGATCCGGCAGACCCTGGACGCCGTGCGCGAGCAGGTCGCGGTGGTGATCCCGCCGCCCTGGCACCGCTTCCCGAACAGCTTCGATCATATCTTCGCCGGCGCCTACGCGGCCGGCTACTACAGCTACAAGTGGGCCGAGCTGCTCTCCGCGGACGCCTTCAGCGCGTTCGAGGAGGCCGGGGTGTTCGACCGCGCCACGGGGCTGCGCTTCCTGCACGAGATTCTGGAGCCGGGCGGGTCCCGGAATGCCGGGGCGCTGTTCCGCGCCTTCCGCGGCCGTGATCCGAGCATCGAGCCGCTGCTCCGGCACAACGGGATCGCCGCCTGAGGGGAGAACACGGCATGCAGATCGCCACCTGGAACCTGAACTCGCTGCGGGTGCGCCTGCCGCAGGTGCTCGCCTGGCTGAAGGACAACCCGGTCGACGTCCTGGCGGTACAGGAGACCAAGATGCCGGACGCGGAGTTCCCGGCGGACGCCCTTCGGGAGGCGGGCTACGAGTGCGCCTTCTCCGGCCAGCGTACCTACAACGGCGTCGCGATCCTCAGCCGGCAGCCGGCACGGGATCCGGACACCGACCTGCCCGGCCTGGAGGACCCGCAGCGGCGGGTACTGGCGGCGACCGTGGCCGGGGTGCGGGTGGTCGACCTGTACGTGCCCAATGGCGAAAGCGTCGACTCGGACAAGTACCGCTACAAACTCAAGTGGCTGGAGCACCTGAGGGATTACCTGACGGACCAGCTGGAAGCACACCCGGAGCTGGTGGTGGTGGGCGATTTCAACATCGCCCCGGAGCCGCGCGACGTGCACGATCCGGCGGAGTGGGAGGGCAAGGTATTGTTCAGCGAGCCGGAGCGCGCGGCCCTGGGGGCTCTACTGGAGCTGGGCCTGATCGACACCTTCCGCCTGTTCGACCAGCCGGAAAACAGCTTCAGTTGGTGGGACTACCGGATGAACGCCTTTCGCCGCAACCGCGGCCTGCGCATCGACTATATCCTGGCCAGCGAGACGCTGGCGAACCGCTGCCGGTCGTGCGCCATAGACCGGGCGCCGCGGGGGTGGGAGAGGCCCTCGGATCATGCACCGGTGGTGGCGGAATTTGAATAGCGCACCGCGGTTGGCCGCGGCGCCGGTTTTAAGTGTTAAGTTTTAAGAAAGATTGGTTCGGGCTCGCTTCGCCTCACCCGGTACTGCCAGACCCGAGCTGCGGCCGAGGTTCAAGCCTCGTAAGTCGCTGCCGGGAGGAGGGACCGCTTCGATGTGCTGCAGCACGCGGCTTGAACGTGCCTAACACTTAATACTTAACAGTTAAAACTCCCCGAAACGGGGAAACCGTTTCGGGGATAAAAAAAGCCGGCCTTGGGAGGCCGGCTAGAACGAGGGGAGGAAAGCCCTCGGGGGGGAAGCCTATTTGATCAGCAGGAACAGTGCCCCGCCGTTGCGTCGTACGTTGAACAACAGCTCGCCGTGGTTCGCCTGACGGATCTGCTGCTCGAAATCCGAGACGTCGGCCACCGGCTGACGGTTGACCGAGACGATCACGTCGCCCTGGCGCAGGCCGGCGTCCATGGCCGGGCTGCCCGGCTGGACGTCCTTGACCATCACCCCGTGGTTGAAGCCCAGCTTCTGCTGCTCCTTCGATGTCAGGTTGGCGAAGCTGGCGCCCGCCAAGCGCTTGTCCAGATGCTGGATGCTCGCCGCGCTGGCCCGGGTCTGCGGGGCCTTGCCCACCTGGGTGTGGAACACCTTGGTGCTGCCATCGCGCTCCACCTTGATCGTGAGCTTGTCGCCCACCCGCTCCAGGCCAATCAGGTTGCGCAGGTCGCGGTAGTTGGCGATGGTCTTGCCGTTGACCTCGACGATCACGTCCTGGGCCTTGAGCCCGGCCTTGGCGGCCGAGGAGCGCGGCTCGACCTGGGTGATGACCACGCCGTGATCGGCCTTGGTGCCCAGTGCCTTGGCCAGGTCCGGGGTGAGGTTCTGCACGATCACGCCGAGCCGGCCGCGCTGCACGCTGCCGTACTTGATGATCTGGTGCATCACGTCCCGCGCGAGGTCGGACGGGATGGCGAAGCCGATGCCGATGTTGCCCCCGCTCCGGGACAGGATCGCGGAGTTGATGCCCACCAGCTGGCCGCGCAGGTTGACCAGCGCGCCGCCGGAGTTGCCCGGATTGATGGAGGCGTCGGTCTGGATGTAGTCCTGGTAGCTGTCCGGGTTGCCGATGCCGGAGCGGCCGAGAGCGCTGACGATGCCGGCGGTGACCGTGTGCTGCAGGCCGAAGGGGTTGCCGATGGCGACCACGAAGTCGCCGACCTCGAGCTTGTTGGAGTCGGCAATCGGCAGCGCGGTCAGGTTCTTGGCGTGGATCTGGAGCACCGCGATGTCGGTCTCCGGGTCCTTGCCGATGACTTTGGCCTTGAAGTTGCGGCCGTCGTTCAGGGTCACGGTGATCTGGTCGGCGTTCTCGATCACGTGATTGTTGGTCAGGATGTAGCCCTGCTTCGCGTCGACGATTACGCCCGAGCCAAGCGCCTGGGTCTCGCGGTACTGGGGCTGCCCCTGCTGTTGCTGCTGCGGCTCGCCGAAGAAGCGGCGAAAGAACGGGTCATTGAAGAACGGGCTGTTCATCAGCGGGTTCTCCACCTTCACCCGCCCCTTGGTGCGGATGTTCACCACCGCCGGCACTGCGTGCTTGAGCATCGGCGCCAGCGACGGCATCGGCTGACCCTTGCTCACCGAGTACTCGGGGATGCTGGTCGCGGGAGTGCGGTTCCAGCCGGAATCCTTCTTCGCCTCGGTTGCCGCCTGGCTCTCGGCGGCGTACAGGCTGATGGTCAGGCAGCCCAGCAGCACCAGCAGGCTGCCGAGTCGCGCGCTGCGGCCGGCGGGGAAATGCGCGCTCCTGTTTCCGGGCGACGACATGCGTGGTCCTCTGCCTCTCGAATTCGTGCCGGGGCGCATTCCGCCCCGCGGTCCAGGCCCCGCTCGCCGGAGCGCTTGTGGGACTCGGGAGCCAGTCTAGGGCCCGCTAACTTAACCGGGACTGAATCGCACCGGGGGCAGTACGGCGGGGGATGTCGAGCGCCGGGACGCGTGGCACCCGCCCGCCGCCGGTACCGGCGGCGGGCGGGAAGCCCGGGAACATTCGTCCCTAGGCCGCCTCGACCTCGATGCGGCGGGATGTCTCGCGGCGGGGGACCGTGATCTCCAGCACGCCGTGGCGGCTGCTGGCGCTGACAGCTTCGGGATCGGCGTCGTCCGGCAGGCGGAAGCTGCGGGCGAAACGACCCCAGGCGCGCTCGCGGCGGGTGTGGCGAACGTCGTCGCCGACGCGGCCGGACTCGCGTTCGCCGGCGATGCTCAGCACGCCGTCCTCCATGGTGATCTCGACCCTGGCGGGATCGACGCCCGGCAAGTCGGCGCGCAGGACGTAGCGGACGGTCTCGGCGACCACGTCCACCGGCGGCTGCCAGCGCCCGTCCTCCGGGCCGGTCGGGCGCACGCTCAGCGGTGCGCGCCGGGGATAGATGCTCAGTCGATACATGATGCGGTTCCTCTGTTCCGTGCGGCCGGCACGACGGGCGCCGGCTCCTGTCTGGCAAAGTGCGGGCGCGCGCGGCGGTTTCAAGTCACACGCGGACGCTGCCGGGACCGCCACCGGCGAGGTATTCGGGGGAGCGGTCAGGTACAATATCTTGTATCCCGGCGGTAGCCGGCGCGGGAATCGCATATCCGGCGGTGATCTCCACGGGTTATCCCGAAACAGTCTCCAGAATATTTCCTAACGATTTGATTAGAAATGTAATATATCCATGCTATATAAGCGTTTCCTCAAACGGTAACATCCCGGTTGACACTATGAATGAGCGGGCCTACCCTCGGTGTACAGAGCACAACATCTTGTGTTCGCCGAATTACGCTAGACACCATTCCGACAGGCCTTTCGGGGCCTTCAGGGATCTGGGTTTCGAGCAACAACCGGCCTGCCGTCCGGCGCCGATATAACGTCTTGACCCGGGGGATTCTGGTTCATGGAAACCGCCAAAGTGACCGCCGCGCCCACGCACGTACGAGAGATTCCGATCCAGCCCGCGTCCCGGGACATCTGGGACAAGAAGTACCGCCTCAAGACCAAGGCGGGCGAGGTGCTGGACAAGACCGTTGACGACACCTGGAAACGGGTCGCCCGCGCCCTGGCCGAGGTGGAAGCGCCGGACGTGCGCGAGCAGTGGTACGAGCGGTTCCTGTGGGCCCTGCGCCGCGGGGCGATTCCCGCCGGCCGCATCACCTCCAACGCCGGCGCCTGGGAGCACAAGCCGGCCACCTCGACGATCAACTGCACGGTGTCGGGGACCATCCACGACTCCATGAACGATATCCTGGAGAAGGTTCACCAGGCCGGGCTCACGCTCAAGGCGGGTTGTGTGGCACCGGGCACCTGGGTCCGCACCGAAAAGGGCCTGGTTACCGCAGACCGGGCGGTCGCGCAGCGCCATCGCGAGATCCTGTGCTACGACCGTGACAGTGGCCGCTTCGAGATGCGGCCCATCCGGCGGCACATGACCACGCACGTGCCCAACGACGAGAACATCCGGCTGGTGTCGGGCGAGGTGGAGCTGACCACTTCCGTGCAGCACCCGGTGCTCGTCTACCGTGACGGATCGCTGGTCTATGTGCGGGCCGGCGAGGTCGGTGAGACCGACGCGCTGGTGCACCACGCCCCGGCGTGGACCGCCGACCCGTCGCGCTGGCTGGACGCCTGGTTCGTCGGCGCACACCTGGGCGACGGCAGTGCCTACCCCAAGCACCTGCAGTACAAGGCCACGCGGCGCGCCTGGGCGGACCGGGCCCGCGCGGTGGGGCAGCGACTGGTGTTCAAGATCCGCGCGGCGGAACGCGAGGTGGTCCAGCGGTACGCGGCCTTCTTCCGCACCTTCTGCAATTCCCGGGCGCGCGTGATGGCCACCACCACCACCAACGGCACCCCGGTGTGGGACTATACGGTGGCAAGCTTCGCCGCCAGCCGTGCCGTGAAGCTGATCGACGGGCAGGTCGGGCGCAAGACGGATGCGCTGCACGTCCCGGCGTGGATCGCAGTCAATCCGGAGAAGCATTTCCTGCCCTTCCTGGCCGGGCTGATCGACACCGACGGCAGCGTCTCGACCGAGCGCGGCAGCGCCTTCATTTCCACCCGGAGCCATGACTTCGCCGCCGAGCTCAAGAGCCTGCTCGGGCTGTTCGGCGTGCACGGCGCGATCACGATCACCAGGGCGCGGCCTCACCGTCTCAACGGCCATCTCGTTCACGATCGGGGCGGAGCCGTGCTCAAGATCAGCGACTCTGCGTTCCTGGCCGCCGTCGCGGAATACATGGCCGACTCGGGCAAGTGCGCCCGCATCCGGAAGCACGCCAGCCAGCCCGGCCAATACGACGTCTACTGCCTGCCGGTCGCGCTGCGTGAGGCGCTGCAGCGCGAGGGCGCCTCGCTCGGACACACCGAGCGGCAGAAGCTGGGCTTCTACCACGGCTATCATCGCCGCGCACGCATCAGCCGCGTGTGGCTGGACCGCTGGCAGGCGCGCTTCCCGCACTTGCAGCCGCTGATCGCGTTCGCGCGCACCTTGCGCCCGCTTACCGGGGTTGAGCGCAACCTGGAGCTGCCCGAGACCTTCTACGACTTCACGGTCGAGAAGCACAACAACTACCTGGCCGGGAACAGCGGCCTGATGGTCATCCACAACTGCGGCATCGGCTACGAGTTCAGCACCCTGCGTCCGCGCGGGGCGTACGTCTCCGGCGCGGGCGCCTACACCTCCGGGCCGCTGTCCTTCATGGACATCTACGACCGCATGTGCTTCACGGTTTCCTCGGCCGGGGGGCGCCGCGGCGCCCAGATGGGCACCTTCGAGGTGGGCCACCCGGACGTGGAGGAGTTCATCCGCGCCAAGCGCGAGGACGGCCGACTGCGCCAGTTCAACCTGTCGCTGCTGGTCACCGAGGAGTTCATGGAGGCGGTCAAGGCCGACACCGACTGGAAGCTGGCCTTCCCGGTGTCCGCGCGCGAGGTCGAGGTGGACGGCCTGGACCTGGGCGACCCCGAGCAGATCGTCTGGCGCGAGTGGCCGGTGCACGAGGGCTACGTGGTCGGCGACGACGGCTTGGTGGCCTGCCGCATCTACAAGACCATCAAGGCCCGGCGGCTGTGGAACATGATCATGTCCTCCACCTACGACTACGCCGAGCCCGGCTTCATCCTGATCGACAAGGTCAACGAGCAGAACAACAACTGGTTCTGCGAGAACATCCGCGCGACCAACCCCTGTGGCGAACAGCCGCTACCAGCCTTCGGCTCGTGCCTTTTGGGATCGGTCAACCTGACCCGCTTCGTCGAAGAGCCGTTCACGGATAACGCACGTTTCAACTGGGACGAGTACCGCGAGGTGGTCTCGATCTTCACCCGCATGCTGGACAACGTGGTGGAAATCAACGGCCTGCCGCTGGAGGGCCAGCGCGAGGAGATCTACCGCAAGCGCCGCCACGGCATGGGCTTCCTGGGGCTGGGCTCGACCCTGACCATGCTGCGCATGCAGTACGGGGCGGAGGACTCGCTGGAGTTCACCGAGGCGGTGGCGCGCGAGATGGCGCTGGCCGGCTGGGAGACCGGCGTGGCGCTGGCGCGCGAGAAGGGCCCCGCACCGATCATGGACGAGACCTTCACGGTCACCGCCGACATGCTGCGCAAGCGCCCGGAGATGCGCGAGGCCGGCTACCAGGTCGGCGACGAGGTGCCCGGGCGGGTGCTGCTGGCGCGCTACAGCCGCCACATGCAGCGCATGGGCGAGGTCAGCCCGGAGCTGGTCGAGCGCGTCGCCGAGAGCGGCGCGCGCTTCACCCACCACAGCTCGATCGCGCCCACCGGCACCATCTCGCTGTCGCTGGCCAACAACGCCAGCAACGGCATCGAGCCGAGCTTCGCGCACCACTACGCGCGCAACGTGATCCGCGAGGGGCGCAAGACCAAGGAGAAGGTGGACGTGTTCTCCTTCGAGCTGCTGGCCTACCGCGAGCTGGTCAACCAGCGCGCCATGCCCGACTCGGAGGACCCGGCCGAGCGCCTGCCGGACTACTTCATCACCGCCGACAGCGTCACGCCGAAGCAGCACGTGGCGATCCAGGCGGCGGCCCAGAAGTGGGTGGACTCGTCCATCTCCAAGACCGCCAACGTGCCCACGGACTATCCCTACGAGGATTTCAAGGACATCTACCTGTGGGCCTATGAGGGCGGCCTGAAGGGCTGCACCACCTTCCGCTTCAACCCGGAGGCGTTCCAGGGCGTGCTGGTCAAGGACAAGGACCTGGCCAGCACCACCTACGTGTTCAAGCTGGAAGACGGCAGCGAGGTGCGCCTGCAGGGCAACGAGGAAGTGGAATACGACGGCGAGACGCACACCGCGGCGAATCTGTTCGATGCCCTCAAGGAAGGGTATTACGGAAAGTGGTAGCCGCGCGCCTTGTCTGACACGCCCTGACTCGGTCAGCGCAGTGTCCGGAACGGATGAGATTGAACCAGCGTTACAACGCGGCCCAGTGAATACCGGGGGAAGTGAGATGGCCACCAAGATCGACAAGCCGATCGTGGACTACAGGGTGGAGCGGGAAGGCTCCGCCGACGAGCAGGCGAATGCACGCCAGGAGGCCGAGGCCCGGCAGAAGGCCGAGGTCATCCAGATGCACGAGAGCGTCGAGCGGCCGGACATGCTCGTGGGGTCGACCTACAAGATCAAGACCCCGATGTCGGATCACGCCATGTACATCACGATCAACGACATGATCCTCAACGAGGGCACCGAGCACGAGCACCGCCGCCCGTTCGAGATCTTCATCAACTCCAAGAACATGGACCACTTCCAGTGGATCGTGGCGCTGACCCGGATCGTGTCCGCGGTGTTCCGCAAGGGCGGCGACGTCACCTTCCTGGTGGAGGAGCTCAAGGCCGTATTCGACCCGCGCGGCGGCTACTGGAAGCCGGGCGGCGTCTACATGCCCTCGATCGTGGCCGAGATCGGCGACGTCATCGAGCGCCACCTGAAGATGCTCGGCATGATCCAGGACGACGGCCCGGACCAGTACCAGCTCGAGCTGATCAACGAGAAGCGCGCCCAGTACGAGGCCCGCCAGAAGCAGCAGCAGGCCGACCAGCACAGCGGTGACGAGAGCAACCCGTTCCCGGCCGGCGCCCAGCTATGCGCCAAGTGCCACACCAAGGCGATGGTGCTGATGGACGGGTGCATGACGTGTTTGAACTGCGGCGACTCCAAGTGCGGCTGAGAGCGCCCCAGTCCGCGTGAATTCTGCGTTGAGGAAAAAAATGGGGACGGATTTATTTTTCCATCGCTGATCAGAAAACGAAGGGTACCAGCATCTTCGTGCGTTTCCTGTACGCCGGATATTCCCCGGGAAACTGTGTGGCCATGAGCTGTTCCTCGCGCCGCGCGCTGTAGAGGAAATAGATTCCGAATACGACCAGGGGCACGACCCAGAACAGGGTCTGGGCCAGGGCCGAGCCCAGCATGGCGAGCAGGGCACCGGCGTAGATCGGATGGCGTACGAACCGGTACGGGCCGGTGGTCACCAGATCGGGATCCTCCTTCCGGGACATGGGTACGCCCCAGTTCCGCCCAAGGTAGGCGCGCGCGACGATCGCGAGCCCCACGCCCAGGGCGCACAGCGCCAGGCCGAGCGCGTTCACGAGGGTGTGGCCTGCCAGGTGTGTCTGCCCCTTCAGCAGCGCATCGCGCGCGGCCGGGAGGTACCAGGCGGCCAGCACGAGCGCGACGACCGCGACACGCACCATGGCCGACCTCCACCATCCGCGGGTGCGGACGCCGGGCTTCGCCCTGGCGGCGGACAGCGCCCAGTACGCCAGAAGGACGAACCACAGCGCGAAAATGGGCCAGCTATAAGGCGTCATATGCGAAAGCCACTAGCTTGTTCCGCGGGAAGAATGCCGCGGCGCCCGCGACAGGAAGAAGTCGGGATTGCGGGACAGTATACGGGACTCGCAACCGGCGTAGACTGCTCGATGAGGCGCCGCGCAATGGTCTGCCGGCGGAATCCGTCAACTCCTTTTCGGGACGAACCTCGGGATGACCACCCTGTACAGCGACCGCCTGATCGAGATCACAGACGAGGAGATCGAATTCCGCGGCTACTACTTTCCGGTGGCCGGCAGCCGGTTCGTTCCCTGGAGCCGGATCGACAGCGTCCACGCCCGGCGGCCCTCGGTCTTCGCCGGAAGCTGGCGGCTCTGGGGTTCGGGCGACTTCCGGACGTGGTTCGCCTGGGACCCCGGCCGGCCGAGGCGGGACCGCATCTTCGTCGCCGCGGTGCGCGGCGGCTACTGGAACATCGGCTTCACGGTCGAGGATTCCGGCAGGGTGGCGGAGATCCTGCGTGAGCGGGCCCTGCTGATCGAGGACGGGTGAGAAGAACCGACGGCTTCATGGCCGCTGCGAGCGTGGCGTCGTTGGCTGTTTCCCCCTCGCGTTTCTTTTCCTTCGCGTGCATCATCTGGCGTATCGGAACGCCTCGCGCCTGGTGGCGCAACGCCCGGGCTCCCGGCCCCGTCGTCCAGTCCTTGAAGACGGCGCGCCGTCGCGCGAAAGTGCCGTCTCCCCGACCGACTTCCGGAATCGAGAACCTGTGATGAAATCCCGTACCAGCATGCTCGCGCTCGCCTGCCTGCTCTCGGCCGGTGCCATGCTCGCGAGCTCTGCCGTCCGTGCCAGGAAAGCTCTCCCGCCGCCAATCCAGGCGCTGAAGGCGCACGGAATCAAGATCGCCGGGCAGTTCAGTGCGCCGGACGGGCTGACCGGCTATGCGATCAATTACCAGGGCCAGGCGGTCGCCGTGTACGTCACGCCCGACGGCAAGCACGCCATCGTGGGCACCATGATCGATTCGCAGGGGCACAACCTCAGCAGCGCCCCGCTCGACCGCCTGATCACCTACCCGCAGAACCGCAAGGCCTGGAAGGAGCTGAAACAGAGCAACTGGATCGGCTATGGCAGCGCCAAGGCGAGCCGGGTCGTATACCTGTTCATCGATCCCAACTGCCCCTACTGCCACGAATTCCTCAGGGAGGCGAAGCCCTGGGTGCGCGCGGGCAAAGTGCAGATCCGCAACGTGGTGGTGGCCATGCTGCGGCCCAGCAGCCTGCCGAAGGCAGCCGCGATCCTGTCGGCGAAGAACCCCGCGACCGCCCTGCTGCACAACCAGCAGCACTACGGCTCCGGCGGGATCGCTCCGGCACGGCAGGTTTCCGGGAAGGTCAGGGCGCGCATCGCGGCCAACAACCGACTGATGTATTCCCTGGGTCTGCAGGCGACGCCGGTCATCTACTACCACGACACGGACGGTCACGTCGCCTCGAGGCAGGGGCTGCCGCCGGCCGGCGGCCTCGCGACCATCATGGGGAGCCCGCGTCCAAGGTAGCGGAAGCTGCCACCCGGATGCCGGGCCCGGGAGCGTCTTTGCCGGATTGACGGCGTCTTCCGGCCCCCGGCTGTCCCCGGCGGCCGGGCGCGGACGACCGTCCGTCGGCGCAGCCTGCCTGTCCGGCCGAAGCCCGGGCGAGAGACCGCGCGACTCGATGTAGCCTGATCGGGCCGGATGACGGGCGCGCCTGGCAAGAGAACGACGTCCCTCCGGTCGAGCCGCCGTGCGCTGCACGCGGCCGCATTCGGGGGTGAGCATGAGGGGACAGGCCTACGCAACGGCAGCGCTGGTTTCGATGGCGGCGGCGCTCGGGGTGGCGGGCTGGACGACCGGGCAACCGCTCGCCTGGTACAGCGCGGCGCACTGGCGGATCAGCGCGATCGAGCAGGGTTTGTACTGCCTCGCGTTCCTGTTCTTCACCATTCACTGCTTGGCCCGTCCCCCGGGGCCGCGCCCGGCGGACCGGCGTTGCTGGTTCGTGGCGGGGTTGTTCGGCTCGTCGATGACCGCGCGGGTCGGGCTCGGGACTTTCACGCTGATCCTGCATCACGTGCGACTGTAGGCGCGGTTTCAGGGCCGGCCCGGACAAGCGGCAGTCGCGCGCCCGGGCCGGCCGGCATCGCGGGCGCTCAACCGGCAGTGACAAGTACCGGGCCCGACCCGGAATGTTCGCCATCGCCGCGTGATAAGGGCCACGACAGCGAAGGGCGGCCGGCCTGCGGGGTCGTCCGTGCCCGGCGACAAGACCGTTCGGCCTCGAGGTTCGCCCCGTTGGGGGCCGCGAGTTCCGTATGCTGTTCCGGGAATGTTGGCGATTGCGGCGCACCGCAGCCGAAGGCGCCGCCGGGTCCCGGGGCGAACCAGCGGCCCCTGATATGCAGACGGGAGCAGCCAATGAGCCGAATCGACGAGTACGCCGAGCTCGACGCCGTGGCGATGGCGGAGCTGGTGAGCCGTGGCGAGGTGACCGCCGGGGAGCTGCTGGACGCGACCGCCGGGCACGAGCCCGGGGCCCCGTATTGCAGCGCGCCGCAGGACGGACCGTTCGCGGCTGCCCTGGCTCGCCCG
>Ga0209918_1001006_pt1 | contig 16358 bp, 15 predicted proteins | sample SalPonD_shore_MG_FD_185712 | JGI IMG/M metagenome (GOLD analysis project Ga0209918, IMG submission 185712) | Salt pond soil microbial communities from South San Francisco under conditions of wetland restoration - Salt Pond MetaG... | ecosystem: Environmental > Aquatic > Marine > Intertidal zone...
ACCGCCGCTGCCGCCGACGTGAACCGGGATTCGGTGGTCATGGTGCCGATGCCGCTGTTCCATGTCGGCGGGACATCGTGGGCGCTGGCCGCAATGTCGGTGGGCGCCGGGATCGTGGTCGTCCGCGACATCGTTCCCGATCAGCTTCTGGCGCAGTTCGGCGCCGATGGCATCACCCACGCCTTCCTCGTGCCGGCAGTGTTCGGGTTCTTCCGACAGGTGCCAGGCGTGGAAGACTATGACTACTCCAGTCTCCGCGGTCTGGTCTACGGCGCATCGCCGATGCCGGCTCCGCTGCTACGCTGGGCCATGGAGACGTTCTCCGGCGTCGGTTTCTACCAGGTATACGGGATGACCGAAGCCTCGGGCGCTGTCACCCTGCTGCTCCCGGAAGACCACCGCGACCCCGATCACCCGGAGCGCCTGCTCTCGGCCGGCCGGCCGCTGGACGGGGTGGAGATGCGGGTGGTCGACCCGGGGACCGGGCAGGAGCTGCCCGACGGGGAGGTGGGCGAGATCCAGCTCCGGAGCGAACAGCTCATGGCCGGCTACTGGAACCGGCCCGCCGACACCGCGGCGACCATCGTCGACGGGTGGCTGCGCTCGGGCGATGCCGGGCGGCGGGACGAAGGTGGCTACTACTACGTCGAGGACCGGGTCAAGGACATGATCGTCTCCGGTGGGGAGAACATCTACCCCGCCGAGGTGGAACGCGTGCTCGTCGAGCACCCCGACGTGGCCGAGGTCGCCGTGATCGGCGTCCCCGACGATACCTGGGGAGAGACCGTCAAGGCCATCGTCGTCCCCCGGCCGGGAGCCACTATCGACGCCACCAAGCTGATCGAGTACTGCCAGCCCCGGCTGGCCCGATACAAGCAACCCAGCAGCGTCGAAATCACCGAGGCACTGCCCAGAAATGCCACCGGCAAGGTCCTCAAACGCACCCTGCGGGAACCGTACTGGGCCGCTCGCGACCGGGCAATCTGACCAGGGCCCGGAAGTAATCCAGGTCGGGGGGAATCCGGCCAGCGATGTGCTCACCTGGCCGGGCGTTAACAGGCGCGTCCGATCCCTCGCCGTCGCTTTCGGTCTGCGCGGGAAGGTAAATCCGTCCCCTCTTGCGCGTAGTTTCCTCGTTCAACTCCGTGAGCGCACGGTCGGACATTGCTCGTGCCAGATCTCCAGGAGAGGGGCTAAGCGGACACCACTATGGACTTGCCGAACGGGCTCGGACGATGCGGTCCAGCACGTTGTGCGTCAGGCCGTCGGGATGCACATCCACGAGCTTTACCGTGAAGTCGGTGTCCCGCACGGAGCTGGCCGCCCAGAAGGGCCGCGTTCACGGTCCCGATCCCAGCGACGTCATGCTCGAGCGGCGCGCTGGTGTAGACGAGAACGTCGTTGCGCTCCTCCACGGTGTTCTGGTTCTGGGCCCCGGCCGGCAGCCGGCCGGTGTCGCAGCACATGTTCCCGCCTGTGGCGGGCACCGGGTTGGTGGGATCGTAAGGGAAATGGTCGGCCACCTCACCCGCTCGCCGGCCTTGGAAGTCGTGGGCTTCCCCCCGATGTTCCGGGGTGGAAAGCCAGTGATCCCGGAAGGGGGTGTCGGCATGGCCGCCGCCCCGATGTTCGTGATCGAACCCGTGGCCGCGGCCCCGGTGTTCCATGGTGGAAAGCCAGCCATCCCCGAAGCGGCGGTGTATGCGATTGACAGGCGACGGCCCGCGGCTCGAAGGCGAGTCCTCCATGGCCCACTCTCCTCTTGTTGGTATGGGCGTTTGCAGGAAACCCGGCGAAAGAGTTCAGACCGACACTGGGCTGTTTGTTATCGGCCTTCCCTGGCGCAGGCGGCAGGATTGTTCCTTGACGGCATCTCCTCCCTGTCGGGGGAGCCCCTTTCTCGCGCCACGAGCGTTTGTGCTGGGTTCATGCTGAATATCCTTTATAAAGAGGAGGTCCTGCCCGGGAAACCGTCAAGCTTGCCCCAGCCTTGGGCCCTTGGAGCCGAACCCAACTTGGCAGACATGAGGCCCCTACCGAGAGCGAAGATGCTCGGGGTCAGCTTGAGCTGCGCCGGTCTGGTGCGTTCCCGATCGGCAATGGTGGTAACCTGTGTTTCCTGGCGTCGTCTCCTGTGGGATTCGTGCCATGCAGGAACCAGGCGCCCTGCGCCGGTAAAGTCACGACTCAGTACAGGGGGCTTCGTCATGCGACTGATTCTCCTGCTGGTGGCCCTGGTCATCGTCGGTCTGCTCGTGGCGCGGTCGATACAGCACTCGGCGTCCCCGGCGGCTGCCGGCCCACAGGTGCATTCCTCCAGCGGGCCGCCCCAGGTGCCGACCACACCCCAGGGGGTGCCTGGCTTCAGGAAAAACATAAACGGCTTCGTGCACCGGACCGAACAGCAACAGAAGCAGCGTATCCAGCGGGAAACCCAGTAACCACCTGCGTCCCGGAAACAGGGTCTCACCACCCGGCCTCGACGGGCGTGCATGCCTGTCCGGTGACAGCATGATTGCAGGAGTTGACCCCGTTCTCGTTTTCACGCCGCGCTCGCCTTGGCGGAAAAGCTCGCGCCAGCACCTGGTAGCGCGAACGTCGGGGGTTGTGGCTGTGAAGACAGGGCGTGGCGGAGCGGCGCCGCTGCGAATGCGATGCATTCGTGGCAGCATAGGGCTTTCGAATCGGAGGACAGGGCCATGGCGCTTGACTACCATCAGTTCGTGCGGGATTTCACGCTCGAGTCGGTCGAGGCCGAGCTCGACGGTTCGCTGCGCGACGGTTTCAACGCCTGCACCGAGTGTTGCACCCGCCACGTCCGGGCGGGCCGGGGCGAGCACAACGCGTTGACCTGGCTCGGGGTCGAGGGCAGCGAGGAGACGTGGACCTACGCTGACCTCGATCGCGCCAGCGCGCAGGTGGGGGATTTCCTGCGGTCCCGGGGTGTTGTTCGCGGCGACGTGGTGGCCTGCATGTTGCCCCGAATCCCGGAGCTGGTCGCTGTCGCACTGGGAACCTGGCGCATCGGTGCCGTCTACCAGCCCCTGTTCACGGCCTTCGGTCACGAGTCCATCGCCTATCGCCTGCAACAGGCCGGGGCGAAGCTTGTGGTTACCAGCGAGGCGTTCCGTGACCGGTTTGATCCCATCCCCGACCTGCCGCCGGTGGCGTTGGTGTGCAAGACTCCCGACGCCGCGGCGCGCACGGGGGACCTGGACTTCCGGCGTGGCGTCGCCGCTCAAGGTGGCGAATGCGATCCAGTGACGATCGGTGCCGACGAGCGGTTCCTGCAGATGTTCACATCGGGGACAGTGGGCAACGCCAAAGGGGTGCCGCTCCCGATCCGGGCGTTGCCCGCCTTCCAGATCTATATGCGTTACGCGATTGGCCTGCGTGAACAGGACCGGTTCTGGAACATGGCAGACCCCGGCTGGGCCTACGGCCTCTACTATGGGGTAGCGGGTCCGCTGATGCTTGGCGCCCACGGCCACTTCAACGAGGCGGGGTTCGCTCCGGAAGACACCGTACGGTTCCTCGAGCGCTACCGCATCACCAACCTCGCCTCAGCGCCGACGGCTTATCGCATGCTCAAATCAAGCGGTGTCTGCGAGCGCCTGCAGCCCGCGTTGCAGCTGCGCTGCGCAAGCAGCGCGGGCGAGCCTTTGAACACCGAGGTGATCGAGTGGGGGCGCGCAGCGCTTGGCTGTGAAGTGCGCGATCACTATGGCCAGACCGAGATCGGAATGGTGTGCTGCAACCACCACGCCCTGTCGCACCGGGTTCGCACGGGCGGGATGGGGCTGCCGATGCCGGGGTTCGAGCTGGCGGTGGCCGACCCGGATGGCCGCCCGGTGGAAACGGGGGAGACGGGGCAGCTTGCGGTGAATGTGCCTCGCTCGCCGGCCCACTTCTTTCCGGGCTACAGCACCGGCGCGAAGGATCCCATGCGCGGCGACTATTACCTTACCGGCGATGTGGTCGCACAGGAGGAGGACGGCACGTTCGTATTTGCCGGACGCAGCGACGACATCATTCTCACCGCGGGCTATCGGGTCGGACCCACGGAGGTGGAGAATACGGTGCTGGAGCACCCGGCGGTGGCGGAGTCCGCCGCCGTCGGTCGGCCGGATCCGGAGCGGGGCGAGGTCATCGTGTCCTTCGCCGTGTTGCGGGACGGCTTCACGCCCGGTCCCGCCCTGGCTCGGGAAATTCAGGATCTGGTTCGTGACCGCCTATCCCGGCACGCGTTCCCACGCCAGGTCGAGTTCGTAGAAGCCCTGCCCAAGACTCCGAGCGGCAAGATCCAGCGTTTCAAGCTGCGCCGTATTGCATCCGGCGACACGTGAGGCGGGATTTCGGCGACGACGAAGGCGTTTGGGGATCGGGTCGTCCATTAACGCGCCATTCGTGCGTCCAACTTCCGGTCAGCCCTCACATTCCAACGGGGCAACGGGGCAACGGTGCACCCTAGCAGCGCTTGCTCGATGCCACCGATCACGGCGAACTGCGGCGCCGCTGAATGACGGTAAGCCGCGCGGCAGGGAAGTGGAAATGCTTGGAATGTTGGATTGTGAGGACTGACCCCGTGAGCTCCGCTCAAGGCAACGGACGGCCGATGGCTCCCGCAAAAGCGATAATGAAAAATACGACAGCATCTACGGCGGAGAAAAATCCGCCCAATTTGCCAAAGGCGGCCTTACCGGTATAGGTCCCTATCGCCAGCAGCCAAGTGACCGGAACCAATAACAGGAATGCGATGCTGGTGATAATGACCCCGTGCATTGCCAAATAAATCCCGGCGCACAGGAAGTAAACGCCGGTAAACCAGACACCGTGGGCCTGCACCACACGGTTCGTTTTGGCAAAAACGCCCGCCCCCAGGTCCCACAAAAGGAAAATGAAGGCTGCAGCAGCAATGGCGCCAAACATGTCCTTGGCGGCAATCAGGATTGCCAGGGAGATGCTTTCCAGTATCGCACCCGTAAGCAATACGAAGGCGAAATCTTTGGGATCATTCTTGCCAATTCCCATCTCCACGAATCCGATGGTCAACAGGACGACACTCGCTTCCCAGATCAGAGCGGTCAGTGCAACATGGCCCATCGTTGTTCTCCTCCAGTCAAAAAGTATAGTGTTTTTAGTGGGAACGTAGGCCCGGAACCAATGTGTGTCCCCCACCCCGCGTTGTCAAGCGGCACTCTGACGCTCTCCCACGTTATCGATGGCAGTGCGGACTGAGCGGATCTCTAATTAATTTCAGGTTGTGTGATCCGGCCGGGCGATCTTACAGCTTGGCCGGTGGGAAAAGTCTGATCCGGGCCCCGCATCGCGGCTCATTTTCGCCTTCGCCGCCGATTTTCCCGTCCGACGGTACAGTGCAGGCCCCCCTCACTAACAGCTTCGTGCAACAGGGTCGGATCCTGCAATCAAGGACGGCCCGGCTATGCCGATAGGGTTGGTAGCGATGGCCAAGCTGGGGTGCGATTCCGCAGGTGAGGGAATCAGCCGGGGAGCCCGGCCGCACGCGGGACAGCGACCCGGCGGGGACCTCGGCCGGCCAGGCAGATCACCTGGTTGGATCGGGTGCCCGCTGACTCAGCGCGCGGGAGGCCGCGTATCTCGACTAGGCGCTTGTGTCGCCCGGCAGCCCGAGTTGGCCAAGCGAGCCCTTGATCTCGTCCAGGATCGCGGGGTCGTCGATGGTCGCCGGCGTGGTCCAGTCCTCGCCGTTGGCAATCTGGCGGATGGTCGCCCGCAGCACCTTGCCCGAGCGCGTTTTGGGCAGGCGGTCGACCACCACGGCCTGGCGGAACGCCGCCACCGGCCCCACCTGGTCGCGGATCATCTCCACCACCTCGCGCACGACCTCCCCGGCGGACTGGGTGACGCCCGCCTTGAGCACCAGGATGCCGACCGGCACCTGGCCCTTTACCTGGTCCGCGGCACCGATCACCGCGCACTCGGCCACGGCCGGGTGGGAGGCGATGACCTCCTCCATGACGCCCGTGGACAGCCGGTGGCCGGCGACGTTGATGATGTCGTCGATGCGACTCATGATCCAGAGATAGCCGTCGGTGTCCCGGTAGCCGGCATCGCCGGTCAGATAGTAGCCGGGATAACGCTCCAGGTAGGCCTGCCGGAAACGCTCCTCGTCGCCCCACAGGCCCTGCAGCGAGCCGGGCGGCAGCGGCAGGCGCACGGCGATGCTGCCGATGGTGCCGTCCGGGACGTCGGCGCCGCGCTGGTCGAGGAAGTGCACGTCGTAGCCGGGAACCGCGCGGGTGGTCGAGCCCGGCCGCACCGGCAGCGGCTCGATGCCCATGCAGTTGGCGGTCACCGGCCAGCCGGTCTCCGTCTGCCACCAGTGGTCGATCACCGGCACCCCGAGGATCTCCTGCGCCCACTCCAGGGTGTCGGGGTCGCAGTGCTCCCCGGCCAGGAACAGGCTGCGAAAGCGGGACAGGTCGTAGTTGCCCACCAGCTCCCCGCGCGGGTCCTCGCGCTTGATCGCACGGAAGGCGGTGGGCGCGGTGAACAGGCTCGCCACACCGTGCTGCTCGACCACCCGCCAGAAGGCCCCGGCGTCCGGCGTGCCCACGGGCTTGCCTTCGTAGAGCACGGTGGTGTTGCCGTGCAGCAGCGGGGCGTAGACGATGTAGGAGTGGCCCACTACCCAGCCGACGTCGGAGGCGGCCCAATACACCTCACCCGGCGCCACGCCGTAAACGTTGCGCATGGACCAGTGCAGAGCCACGGCATGGCCGCCGTTGTCGCGCACCACGCCCTTGGGCCGGCCGGTGGTGCCGGAGGTATAGAGGATGTAGAGCGGATCGGTGGCCGCCACCGGCAGGCAGTCGCCGGCGTGCGCGCCCGCCATCTGCTCGTGCCAGTCGAGGTCGCGTCCCGGGGTGAGCTCGGCCCGCGCGGCCTCGCGCTGCAGGATCACGCAGCGCTGGACCTCGTGCTGGCTGAGCTCCAGCGCGCGGTCCAGCAATGGCTTGTACTCGACCACGCGACCGGGCTCGATGCCGCAGGAGGCCGAGACCACCAGCTTCGGGCCGGCGTCGTCGATGCGGCTGGCCAGCTCCTTCGCGGCGAAGCCGCCGAAGACCACCGAGTGCACCGCACCGATGCGGGCGCAGCCGAGCATGGCCACCAGGGTCTCGGGGACCATCGGCATGTAGATCACCACCCGGTCGCCGGGCTCGACGCCCAGGCCCCGCAGCAGCCCGGCGAACAGCGCCACCTCGTCGCGCAGCTCCCGGTAGGTCCGCACCGAGACGGACTGCGTGACCGGGCTGTCGTGGATGACCGCCGGCTGCTCACCCCGCCCGTTCTCGACGTGGCGGTCGAGCGCGTTGTAACAGGTGTTCAGCCGCCCGCCGGCAAACCAGCGGTAGAGCGGTGCCCGACTGTCGTCCAGCACCCGGTCCCAGCGACGCTCCCAGTGCAGGGCCTCGGCGGCCTCCGCCCAGAAACCCTCGGGATCACGCAGCGAACGGTCGTAGACTTCCTGGTAGCTGGCCATGTCTCTCCTCCAGATGTTCTTTCGACACGGCGCCTGTTGTCCCCGTGGCGCTGCTCCCGATGATACGCCCGCCAGCCGGCGGGACAAACGGGAGTCTCTTCCAGTATGCCGATGACCAGGTGCACCTTGGGCAGCCACTCGGTGGCCTGCTTGGGCGGGGTCACGAACTTCCAGGGTCAGTTCCCACGTTCCAACGTGGCAACTGTGTGTGCCCTAGCGGCGCTTGCACGATGACTCCGAGCACGGCGGACTGCGGTGCCCCCTGAATGGCGGCAAGCCGCGCGGCAGGGATCGGGCACCCTGATCGCCAACAGCGATGGAACCTACACGCCCAAGGGCATGCCCAACGTCCGGGTCTTTCCGGCCCAGAACGGCATGCTGAGCGGAGCCGTTGCGCTGCCGATCAACGGGACAACGCAGATCGTCCCCCTAGTGGGTCTGCCCAACCTCCTCACGATCGCGGGGATCCTGGGGGATTATAACTGCCTCGAGGGTGTCTGCGCGGACTCCACGCGGAGCAGTTGTGGTGTCTCGTATGGCACCTTCCACGTGGGTTCCGGCGGCACCTGGGCAAGCTGCACACAGGCGGATTACACGGCGGACCCGACCAACTGCAATGGGCAGCCGAAATCCAACGGCACGCTCAACTACCTGGGGAAGGGGCGCTGGCAGATTCTGTCCGGTGGTGTCCGGATCGGAACGACCATGGGCTTTCAGGCGCCGAACGGGCAGAAGGTCTGGCTCATCGATCCTTCGCAGCCGACCGCCAAGGGCGGTTTTGGAGTCGGCCTGGTGGCTGGCTCGATCCGGACGAGCATCACGACGAATACCACCACGGGTAGCTGGCTCTATGCGGGGCTCGGTTACCTGGGCACGCTGACGGTCAGTGGAAAGAGCTACACGGGTCAGAACTTCGGAGGCAGTTCCTATTCCGACTCGATGACGCTCAACTCGCCATGGGCGGGACTCGTGACCTCATCGAATGGCGCCGATGCCCTGCTGGCAGGGACCGGTGTCTATGCCGCGGCGAATACCAGCCCAAACCCCCTCGAGATGGGGTTACGGTATCAATGAATTCGGCCCGGCAGGCACCCAGGCGGTGCGTGGTGCTCATGTTCCGTCGAGTGTCCAACTTTGCGTCGGCCACCGCAGTCTCCGGATCGGGGCGCTCAGGCCACATTGCCCTGGCTGGTCCGGGGTGTCGCTGTCATCGGTCTGGAGCTGGGCACGGTAACAGCTGCCGTCCACGCCCTTCGCGCAGGGTTCACCCGAAACGGTACCCGGCCTTGACGGGCCTGCACCCCCGTCCGGTAACTGCTTGATTGCAAGGTCTTACACCGTTCTTGCGAACTCTACGTACACCCATGGCAGCGGTTGCTGGAATGTTAGACCCGCCCCCAACCGCTCGCGCTGATGCACCGTCCCGCTGATCACCCGTGATGAAAGATCCCGTCGGGCTGTCGCGGTCGCCGCGGCGGAGATGCCTCCAGTTCGTCGACGACGCTCCCCAGGTGCTCCAGTAGCAGATCTGCCATGTCGCGCGAGAACCCCTCCCGTACCACCACGCGCATCACGCGGACGTCCTCGGCTGCCGGCGGCATGCTGTAGGCGGGCACCTGCCAGCCGCGCACGCGCAGGCGCTCGGAGACATCGTAGACCGAGTAGCGGGAGGCGTCCCGGAGCCGGAACGCGAACACGGGGATGGCGCTGCCGTCGGTGATCAGCTCGAACGGCCCCAGCTCGCCAATCCGCTGCGCGAGTCCGGTCGCGGTCTCGCGCAGCGTTGCCATGATGCGGGTGTAGCCGGCCCGTCCCAGACGCAGAAAATTGTAGTACTGACCCACCACCTGATTGCCCGCGCGCGAGAAGTTCAACGTGAAGGTGGGCATGTCGCCGCCGAGGTAGTTGACGTGAAAGACAAGCTCCTCCGGCAGGTGCTCGCGATCGCGCCACAGCGCCCAGCCCACGCCGGGATAGACCAGGCCGTACTTGTGCCCCGACGCGTTGATCGATACCACGTTGGGCAGGCGGAAGTCCCAGCGCAGCTCAGGGTGGATGAAGGGGGCCACGAAGCCGCCGCTGGCGGCATCCACATGGATCGGCACGGCCAGACCCCGCTCGGCGTTGTGCCGCACGACGGCGTCGTGGATCGCCTCGATCGGCTCGAACTCGCCGGTGAAGGTGGTGCCGAGGATGGCAACCACGCCGATCGTATTCTCATCGACGCGGGCGATCACCTCCTCCGGGGAGACCACGTAGCGCCCTTCGGCCATGGGGATGTAACGCGGCTCCACTTCCCAGTAACGGCAGAACTTCTCCCACACCACCTGCACATTGCTGCCGAGCACCAGGTTGGGAGATCCGGCCGGCGCGCCCTCGGCCTCACGCCGCGCCCGCCAGCGCCACTTCAGCGCCATCCCGGCGAGCATCACCGCCTCGCTCGAGCCGACCGCGGAGACGCCCACGGGCTCGCCGTCCCCGGGCGCGTGGAACAGGCGCGCGATCATGTTCACGCAGCGCGTCTCGATCTCGGCCGTCTGCGGGTACTCGTCCTTGTCGATCAGGTTCTTGTCAAAGGTCTCGGCCATCAGCCGCTCGGCTTCCGGCTCCATCCAGGTCGTAACGAAGGTGGCGAGATTGAGCCGGGCATTGCCATCAAGCATCAGCTCGTCGTGCACGAGTTGATAGGCCGTGCGGGGCTCCATCCCGTCATCCGGCAGGGCGTACCGGGGGACTGGCTCGGTCGCGGCACGCGAACCGTAGGTGGGAGCAAGATCGGCATCGGGCAGCAGCTTCTTGACCATGGGACGGGCGACTCCTGCGGCACGGCGGCAGCCCCGGCGGGCTGCCGGGGCAGGTACTGCGTTACCGGGACTATACCCCGAACCGGGTGGCGGCGGAGCCGCGGAGCGGATCCAGCCCCTGTGCCGACCACGGGCAGGACCCGATCGTGCCACGAGGTGTCAGTTGCGCGGGAATGTCGCCCTGACCGCGAGCTCGGCCAGCATGGGAAGATGGATCCGTGCCGTTTTTTGCCAGAGGCGGGAACGGCGTGGGATGTTGGAGTGTGAGAGCTGACTCCTCCCACCGGGCCCCACGTTGTCCACCGCTCAGGTAGCGGGCGCTTTGGTCGACCGCGCGTAAAGCCGGGTCCCCAAGAACAGGAACGGGACGAGATAGATAATCACATTGCCGAGCACGTTGCCGCGCACGCCGGTTCCCGCGGCGCTGTAAGGGCCGCCGAAGGCTTCGGCGGTCGCCCAGACCGCCAGCGAGTAAGCGATGCCGACCGGCAGGATGAGCCTCAGGCCGCGTCGGCTGAGCAGACTCAAAGCGATGATCGTCTCGACCAGCCCGACGACCACGGCGACGACCACCGGCCCCACCGTGGCGATCACCAGCGCGACGAGATGCAGCCAGTCGGCAATCCACTGCGGCTGGCCGGAAATGATTGAGGTAATCTGGCTGCTGAAATGAAACATGAAGCCCGGCAGCCACTTCAGCGCGGCGTCGAACGCCCAGAGCAGGCCGAACAGCAGGCGCGACGTTTCCCACAGCGCGTCGCTCGGCCGCCGTCCGCCCGGCGCCGCGGCGCCAGGCGGATGGAGGCTGAGCACGAACAGGAACGCGATCGCGTAGGGGATGAAGACCCCGGGATCCGTCTGCCCGTGCGAGTAGGGAAAGCCGAGCGAATCGAGCAGCACCCAGCAGACGAGAGAATAGAGCACGCCGATCGCTGCGAAGGTACCAAGCGCACGTCGGGTCAGCAGCGAGAGTCCCAGCACCAGGGCAATCGCCACCATGGCGGCGGCCACCGCGCGTGGTCCGACCGCCTGTATGCCATGCAGCACGCCGCCCAGCATCGGCTTGAGCCAGGCCGGCGCATTGGACTCCGCCGTGGCAAAGGCCTTGAGCAGATTGGCGCCTGACGCGCCATCGGGCGCGAACAGCCAGGCGCGTGCCTGAATCGCGGCGTTGAGCAGCCAGACCAGGCCGAAGAGGCCGGTGACGGCCCCGAATGCCTTGAACTCGGTATCGCGCGACCCGTTTGTCGCGCTCTCACGAACAGGAGACTTAAGCATTTGCGCGGAAGTATCGGCCTTTTTCTGAATCCCGGCCGAGCACCAGTATCGCCTGGGAAACCGCCACGAGACGCGATCAAGCGGGCAACGCGGGGCCGGGATGAGGGCTTATTGCTCCAAACAGGTCCGCAAGCGTCCGCGCAACAACCGGGGAGCGCGGAAGGGCCAGGCACACACTTCAGGAGAGCCGCAAGTCCCTGCGACTCACGAGCGGGACCATTGCTTCGTTGGATCAAGGGTTCTGCGTTTTGTTCCGCGACGACGGATCATTGTGATGGGATCAAGACATGGCTCGGCCAACGAGGGTTGTGCACGTTACACGTCCCGGCCCCGGATCCGACCCCCTATGGGCACATCGACCCGCGTGGCGCGTCGGCGGAGGTCCTCCATCAGAAATTCCCGGCAATCCATGCCGGCGAGCATGACGAGTTGGTCCGCGTGGCCGGAAATGAGTCCGTCCCCCTTTCCACCGCAGCCAGGTCACTGCTGTCCGCGCGACGCGCGTCGCGCAGCAACGCCGAATGCCTCGTTAAGCGTCGGGTGCGGGTGGATCGCCATCGCCAGCTGGGGCAACGTCACCCCGGCCCCGGTCGCCAGTGCCGCCTCTCCCATGAGATCGCCCGCACCCCGTACCAGGGCATGCACCCCAACCACCGCGAGGTCGTCGCGACGATAGACGACGCGCAGCAGCCCATCCGCCTCGCCCGCCACCTGCGCCCGGGCGTCCTCACCGTAGTCGTACTCTTCCACACCGACGTCGAGACCCGCCGCGCGCGCGGCCGCCTCGGTGAGGCCCGTCATCCCGAGCTCGGGACACGAGAAGATCACCGCGCTGTTGCGCTCCGCCCGGGGGTACGCCACCGGCTGCCCGAGCAGATGACCCGCGACCGCCAGCGCCTGGGCGGTCGCCCAGTGCGCAAACATGGGGTGACCGACCACGTCGCCGGTGGCATAAATGCCCGGCTCGTGGGTTTGCAGCTCACGGTCCACCTTCACGCCGTGACCGTCGTGCTGCACCGCGGTCTCCTCGAGGCCCAGCCCCGCCACATTCGGACGCCGACCCGCGACGATCGCGACCACCCCGGCATCGACCCGGCTCTCCTCCGCACCGCTGCTGGTGAACCGGACCCGGTGCCGGCCCGCGTCACCCTCGATGGCGGCAACCGTCACGCCGACGTGAATCGTAATGCCGTCGGCGGCGAGCCGCTGGCGCAGACGCTCGGCCAGCACCGCGTCCACCGGCTGGAGGATGCGGCCGGCAGCCTCCAGCACGGTCACCCGGCTGCCCAGCAGGGCGAAGATCTGGGCCATTTCGATGCCGATCGGCCCGCCCCCGATGAGCACCAGCGAATCGGGGATGAAGCCGATCCCGATCAGTCGCGCCGAGTCAAGCACACCGGCGTGCGCGGCCCCCGGGATCGGCAGTCGGTTCGGTGATGAGCCGGTGCTGAGGATGGCACGGTCGAAGCGGACGCGACGCGATCCATCCGCCGTTTCGATTACTGCGCTGCGCGCTCCGGTAAGCCGGGCGTGCCCGAACACCACCTCCAGGGCCGGCAGCGCCCGCGCCCGATCGAGGGCCGCACGCGCCCGGGCCGACAGGATCCGGTGGCGCCGGGCCTGCACCGCCGCCCAGTCAACGCTCGGCGCGGCGCCCGGGGAGGGCCTGAGGCCGAACTCGCCGGCACGATTGAAATCGCGTCGCCGGACCGCCGTCTCGCGGAAAATCTTGGACGGGATGCAGCCCTCGAACAGGCAGGTACCGCCCAGGCCGGGACCGCCCTCGACCAGCATTACCCGCTTACCGGCCCCGGCGAGCGCCAGTGCCGCGGGCGTCCCTCCCGGCCCGCCGCCGACCACCAATACGTCGATCGCATCCGCTGCTGTCATGGTTGCATCCCTTTTTCAGTCGGTGGTCCCTTCACGGGCGAGGTCCGGGATCTCGCAGACGGCCCGCCGGGACGGGCCCACGCGAGAGCGTCCCCGAGATCGTGGTTCCCGGGGCGACGGTATTGAACACCGTCCCGTATTGCCGGAGATTGCGGTGCAACAACTCCAGCCGCCGTTCCTCCTCTTCGGTATCGAGCAGGATGCGGTAATCGATGCGTGCCAGACCGGGCGGGACATCGCGACGCTCGCCGTGCAGCTCGATATGCACGCCGCTGAAGTCGAGCTTCAGCAGGGGCGCCACGCGCTCGATGTTCTTGAGCATGCAGGCACCCACCGCGGCCAGCAGCAGCTCCGCCGGATTGAGTGCCGCAACCCGCCCGTTCTGACCGGTGCCGACGGTGATGGCGGCCTGCCGGGTGCGTGCCGCGCTGACGGATTCGTCAACGCGATCCAGCGTAACGTCATAGCTGAGCAAGGCCCGTCCTCCCCCGCCTGCGGCCATTGGAGCGCCCCAGGCGTCACCTCGGCGGTGGCGCTTCGCCGTCCGCGTCGCCTCTGGCGGCAGACCGCTCACGCCGGCCGGTGGCAGTCATGCAAACCACCGCTCCACCTGCCGGCGGCTTGGCACGCCCCCGGCATGCACCACGGTGCCGTCGATCACTACGCCCGGCGTGCTCATCACGCCGTAGCGGGCGATCGAGGGCACGTCCTCCACCTTCTCCAGTTCCGCCTGCACCCCCGTCGCCGCGAGGACAGACCGAACCAGCCGTTCCGTGGCCTTGCAGCCGGCGCAGCCGGTACCGAGTATCTTGACGTGTTTCATGACTATCCCCTTGAGCTACATCACGAGATTGAAAACAAAGCCGACCACGACAATTCCCACCGTCACCACGCCGGCGAACAGCCCGATCAGCCGCGGACGCATGACCTTCTTCAGGATCATGAATTCGGGCAGGGAGAGCGCGGTCACCGCCATCATGAAAGTCAGCGTGGTCCCCAGTGCCGCCCCCTTGCCGAGCAGGGCCTGGACCACCGGAATAATGCCGGCGGCGTTGGAATACATGGGCACGCCCATCAGCGCCGCGAGCGGCACGGACCACCAGCCACCGGGCCCCATCAGGCGCGCCATCACGGCCTCGGGGACGTAGCCATGGATTCCCGCACCCACGGCTACCCCGGCGACGACGTACGGCACCACCTTTGGCACGATCTCGCGCAGATGCTTCCACCCCTGGGCAAATCGCTGGTCCCAGCGGGGCCTGGCGGCGCCGACGCCGGGGGCCGCGGGCAGATCGAACACCCACGGCTCGACCAGCGTCACCGGATTCATCCGCCCGATCGCCAGGCCGGCGCCGATCGCCACCGTCAGGCCCAGTGCCAGGTACATCAGGGCGACTTTCCAGCCGACCAGCCCAAACAGCAGCGCCAGCGCGACCTCGTTGACCATGGGCGCCGCCACCAGGAAGGAAAAGGTCACCCCCAACGGCACGCCGGCGGTGAGAAAGCCGATGAACAGCGGCACCGCCGAGCAGGAGCAAAACGGCGTCACGATGCCCAGCGCTCCTGCCAGCACGTTTCCCGTACCCTGGCGGCGGCCGGCCAGGAGGGCGCGGGTCCTGTCCGGCGTGAAGAAACTCTGCAGCACGCCCACGGCGAACACGATCAGGGCCAGCAGCATCAGGATCTTGGGGACTTCGAACAGGAAAAAACCGAGGGCGCTGTGCAGCCGGCTGCCCTGCACCAGGGGCAGCCAGTGCAGGAACGCCCGCGTGGCGGGGCCCAGTTCGGCGTAGAGCACCCCCCAGCCGACGACGTAGAGCACCGGCCACATCCAGGCGCGCCATGCGGGTATCGCGGCCTCGGCAGGATCGGACCTCTCGATCCGAATGGGTGCAGGCATCGCGTGTCGCCTCCTCTGATGATGACTGTTCACCGAAGAAGACGCAGCAGGGCGGGAAAGGATGCACCCGTCCGGGGGCGGGCGACGACCAGCGTGCTTTCAGCAGGATCCGGACGCCTTGTTTCGGCGGCCCGCGCCTGCCTCCGGCGGCTCCGCTCGCGAGACATAGCAACAGACCTTCCCGGTCTCGGCATCGAAACGTACGCCGCAGGTGCGCACCATGGCCTCCCGCAGCCGCGCGCGGGCGCGCAGTGCCCGCGACTTGGCCGCGGCCAGCGACAAGCCTCGGGTCCGGGCGAAGTCGCGCTGGGTCATGGTACCCAGCTCACAGCTCTCCACCACGTCCCGGTCTGCCGCGGAGAGCGCTGCCAGGGCATGCGGCAGGCATTCGGCGAGCGAGTCCACGGCCGCCTGGGCCCGGACCGACTGGGCAAGATTGGCCGGCAGATCCAGCGTGGGCCGGAGCGTGCGCAGATGGTCCGTCAAGGCGTTGCGCGCGACCCGGAACAGCCAGGCGCGCGGCGCCTCAAGCTCGCAGAAACGCCGCCCCTGGTGCAGGGCCCGCAGGAAGACGACCTGGAGAAGATCGGAGGCCGCCTCCGGGTCGCCGAGTCGTCGGCGCAGGAATGCATGCAACTCCTGCTGGTGCTCGCGCCAGGCCCGTGCAACGCACTTTTCCGTCGGTACTAGAGCGGTCATTCCGAAGCGTGTGTCCAGCATTCTCGTCCGGGGAAGGACGGCCTCCCGGCAGCCCCTGCGCCAGCACGCGGCTGTGAACCCCGTTCCGGGCGCATCCACCTGCCTTGCATCGCCATTGTGTCGCGGCCGGTCGTCGCGGTGTTGACGTGGGTCATCCGAGGGGGAGCGTGCTGGCTACTGACCTCCTCCCGACAGGGGGAAAAAGAGAAAAAGGGAAAAAGGGGACGGATTTATTTTCCGGAAAAACCGCGGCCCAAGG
>Ga0209918_1001007_pt1 | contig 16343 bp, 16 predicted proteins | sample SalPonD_shore_MG_FD_185712 | JGI IMG/M metagenome (GOLD analysis project Ga0209918, IMG submission 185712) | Salt pond soil microbial communities from South San Francisco under conditions of wetland restoration - Salt Pond MetaG... | ecosystem: Environmental > Aquatic > Marine > Intertidal zone...
CGAACTCGAGCGGCACGTTGGCCGCTGCGGCCGTACAGTCTGCGAGCCGAGCCGGAAGCGCATACCCGGTCACGTCGACGCTGCGCTCGTTGGGGCGGATGCGCGGCAGGATGTCGACCATCGTCCCGCTGAACAGGACGTCGCCGCCCACCGAGACGTTCAGGGGCTTGAACGAGAAGGGCTGAAAGGTGTCGCGGAACTCCTGTCGGCCGTGCTCGAACGGCGCCCGGAAGCTGCACGACCAATAGGTGTCGAGCCCCATCGTGATCGCGAGCTTGTTCCAGAATCGCCAATTCGAGCCGCTGAGCAGCCCGAGTGGACCGGAGTCCCCGCCGATCGCCAGGTAGACTTCGTCGCGGTCAGGTGTAGTAAACAATGGTCTTGCCGCGCGGCAGCTCGAGGATCTCGTCGCCCGTGAGGTTGTTGCTGTTGATCAGGAACGTGAGCCTCTCGTCGGACACGCTGCCGTAGAGCTCCGACGCCAGGTCGAGGACCGTCCGATCGCGGTCGAGCACGATGCGGCGCTCGGGCACCAGCGAGAATGAAATCTCGATCAGAAACCCGGCCGTCAGCGAAACGGCCCGCTGCAGCTCCTTTAGCGCCTGCCCCTGGTCGATCTGGTAGGCGCCGAGCGCGTCGATCTGCTCGAGCGCTTCGAAGCCGCCGTCCCGCCACGCGACGAGTGCGTCGAACTGATCAAGGACCGAGTCGGCCGCACCGATCGCCTCGGGCTTCGTGGCGAACTGATTGTTGACGACCGACGCGACGGAGCCCCCGACGGCGTTCATGGCGAACAGGTCGGATGCGTGGAAGTCGTTCGAGACGCGGGTGTTGAGCTGCTGCAGGCTCGTCCCGATGTCGAGCGCGTCGCCGGGCTTGGCGGCGTTGGAGCCGAAGATTTTCTCGGCGAGCTGCTGGTAGCCGTCGAGCCTCGACTGGATGCCCGCGAGCGCGCGCGCCGGCGCCTTCGTGAGGTTCGAGACCTGCTGGGCGAGCAGCAGTGGCTTGCCGACGAGCTCGTCGATCCCTCGGTTCACGAGGCTTTGGATGTCTCGGAACTCCTTGTTGACGGCCGTCGTGGTGTCGGCGATCGCGCCCGTGACGCCCGCCACCGCGTCGAGGAAGCCCGTGATGGTCCCCTTGAGGTTCACCCGAGACAGCTCGGTCGCGAGGTCCGTGCTGTCGGCGAACTGCTGGGCGGCCTCGACGTCGAAGCCAGCCAAAGCCCCGAGGATCTCGCTGCGAGGGTTGCTCTGCGACTGCGGGTAGACGGCCCGGAGGGTCGTCCAGAACGTCACCTCGACGACGCTCTGATTGGCCTGTCGCTTGAGGTCGTCGCGGCGGGTGATCTCCCCGAACGGCACGACGTCGATCGGCCCGTACAGCGGGTGCTCGAGCCGGCCGATGCCATTCTCAAGTAGCGCGGCCTCGAAGGCCGTGGCCTCGAGGTCGTGTGTCCGGCCCCAGAAGAAGCACCGCAGGGGGTAGCGCCGCGAACCGTGGCCGTTTTGCTGGACGTATTGCCCGTCGAGCGTCGGGAACGAAAACGCCGTGTCGCGCCTTTTGACAGTGCGGCTGACCTGCTCGTAGTCGAACTTGATCCGCGTGCCGCTTGGTGACGTGTAGGCGGCCTCGCGGAGCCGGTCCTCCCACGAGGATCCGGGCCCCCCGAACAGGTCGAGGACTGCGCCGGCCCCGGGCGGGATGCCGATTGCCATCAGAACGCTCCGCTGGGCTCCATTGTGAGCCCGACCGGGCCGTCCGGCTGTCGCGTGACCTCGCCTCGCGCGCCGCCGTCAGTGCTGATGTGGACGTCCGCGCGGGTCGTGGCGCTGCTCTCCTCGATCTTGCGGGAAACGCTCTCCTGCGGGCTGACGACCTGCGTGCCGCCGCCGTGCTGGCGCTGCTGCTGCGGCTCGCCTTCGGCCTCCTCGTCGCCGCCTCCGAAGAGGCTGCCGAGCGTCGACGAGCCGATGCTCTGCACCTTGCTGACGGCCCACTCGACCTTGTCGAGGATCCACCCGAACACGTTCATGAACCCGTCGGCCACGGTGCCCCAGAGCCCCAGGAAGAAGTCGACGATCGGCATCCACGTTTCCTTGAGCGACGCGAACGTCTCGATGGCGAACGACTTGATGGCGTTCCACGTTGCGACGAAGAACGGTTTCACCACCGACCACTTGCCGATGAGCCATTTCGCGGCCGAGCCAATGAAGTCGAACACGGGTCCGATGGCAGGCATCAGCGCTTGAATCATCAGCATGATGGCGCCGACCACGAACTCGAAGGCTCCGACCAAGAACGCTTTGACGGGCTCCCACCCAGCCTTGATGGTCTCCCAAAGCTCGGCGAAGAACGCCGAAATCTCGGGCCAGAAGGCGAGGATCAAGGCGATGGCTCCGACGATCGCGAGCGCAATGGCGGTGATCGGATTGAGCGCCATGACCGCGTTGAACACCGCGACTGCCGCGGTCGCCACCTTCACCGCAACGGCCGCCGCCGTGAATACGCCAACGATGATACCGATCCGCTTCCCCCACTTGACGATCGTCGGAAGGTTGTCGGCCACGTCCTGCACGAACCCCTTGAGCCCGCTTGCGATGACCTCGCGGTTCGCGCGCGTCCATTCGGTCAGGCTCTGCACGATCTCTCGGAAGGGCCCCTTCACGGCTCCGAACACCGCGATCTTGACGGCCTCGACCGCTGACTTGAGCGTGTTCAGGTCGCCGGTCGTGGTGTCGCGCATCGTGGCCGCCATGTCCTTCGAGGCCCCCTCGGCGCCTTCGAGCTCGGTGCGGTACTGACGGAGCCCCTCGGCGCCCTTGTCGAGCAGAACGTTCACGCCCGCGATCGCGCGCTTGCCGAAGATGGCGTCGAGGAATCCGGCGCGCTCGGCGCTGCCCATTCCATCCATCGCAACCCCGAGGTCGTCGAGGATGTCGATGACGTCGCGCATGTTGCCCTGCGCGTCCTTGGTGCTGACGCCGAGCTTCTTGAGAGCCTCCGCGCCCTTGTTGGCGGGCGCCGCCAGGCGGACGAATACGTTCTTGAGTGTGGTCCCGGCCTTCGATCCCTTGATGCCGCTGTTCGCCATCGTCCCGACGAGCGAGGCGAAGGTCTCGATCGACGCGCCGGCGCTCGTCGCGACCGGAGCACCGTCCTTGATCGATTCGAACATATCCTCGACGGTCGCGTTCGCTGACGTCGTCGTCCTGGCGATGACGTCGTTGACGCGAGCGAGGTTCTCGCCGAGCTGGGCCGCGTCCTTCGTCATCAGACCGAAGGCGCCAAGCGAGTCGGTGGCGATGTCGCTGGCCCGGCCGAGCTCGACCTGTGCGGCGGTCGCGAGGTCGACGACGCCAGGCAGCGCCGCCACCGATTGCTTGGCGTCGAAGCCAGCCATCGCGAGGAAGTTGAGCCCCTCGGCAGCCTGGCTGGCCTTGAACTCGGTGGTGGCGCCGACCTCCGCGGCCGCGTCCCGGAGCTCCCGGAACGCGTCCGTGCCGGCGCGGATCTGTCCGGGAAACTTGGCGGCCGCGTTGGTGAGCATCTGCTCGAAGTCGGCGCCGGTCTTGACGACGTTTGCCATCGCGGCGCCGGCTGCCGCGCCCGCGACGCCCGCTGCGATCCCGACGTTCTTGAGCCCGCCGAGGAACCGGCCCGACATGCGATCGAGATCCCGGAAGCTCCGCCCGACGCTCTTGCTGAATCGCGCGAACTTGCTCTGCATCTTGGCGATCGGCGCCGAGAAGCGGTCGATCGCCTTGAGCACAGCCTCGATCGTGAACCTGCCGGCCATCCTACTTGCCTGCCTTCGTTGGCTTCCGGGGCTTGGTCGCTTCGTGGAGCTCCGCTCGCATGCCGTTGTAGAAGAAGCGGATCTCCGTCATGGTCATGGAGCGCGGGTTGGGCAGCGACCCGTAGGAGCGGCAGATTTGCTGCAGCATCTCCGAGTAGACGGGGAACAGCGCGTGTCGTTCACGCGTGCCGTCTGGGCGAATGCGCGGCGGGATCTTCCTGTCCTCCCCGCCGCGCACCAGCGGCGTGCGAACCGTCAGCCTAAAAAAAGCAGCTGCACCGTGGTGCAGATGTCGAGGTCACGGTTCGGCATGTTCGCGAAGCGCTTCGGCGGCTCCCCCGTCATGGCGGCCATCATGGCGATGTTCTTCGCGACGTCGTGCCCCTGCTTCTTCTGGTCCGTCGCCATGAAGGTGTCGCCGCGGGGCTCGTGGAACGTGATCGGCTCCCCATCCGTGGGCTGCACGACCGGTTCGCCGTTCTCGTTCAGCGAGAGACGACCGCGCATCACAGCGCGGATGAACTTCCGCTTGGCGTTGTCGAACGCCTTGCGGTCCTCGTCGTCCATGCCGTCCTTGTCGACGTCGAGATCCATCGCCTCGACAAACTTCTCGAACTCGCGTTCCGCGGTTTCCCTGTCGACCTTCTGCTCCACGGTTTGCTCCTTACTGCTGCGTCAGCTCGCCGGGGCCCGAGAGCGTGACGGGCGCGGTGGCGTTCTGACTGTTTGCGCCGAACTCGCCGGACACCGTCCCCTTGCCCTGATAGGTGTGACCGGATGCGTACGTGACGGTGATCGGCACCCAATCCTTGCCGTCCGCGATCTCCTTGAGGAACTCCTGGTCGGCGCGGTCGTGGTCGATCGCCAGGCTGAGCCCGTCGACCATCCACGCGATGCGACTCTTGACCATGCGGGCGCTGCCGTCGCCGTTCGGCTGCACTTCGTTCTCGAAGCCGCCGAGCTTTCTCGTCGCGTCCGCGTCCGCCGCGACCGGGAAGAGTCGCCCTCGGATCGAGACCGATTCGATGGGTCCGCCTACTGCTGCCATTGCGCTGTCCCTTTGCTGGTGCAGAGGGCGCACGTCGGCGGCCTCGAGAGCGTCATGCGCTCCGAGTCGACGTGCCCCTCGCGGTTGTCAGTTCTTGCCGGTGCCCGCGCTCAGCCGCTCAGGCGGCGCTCCCGAAGTAGAAGCCGAAGTTGATCGTCGCGTCCTTGACGTTGGTGTTGCTCGACACCGGCGCCGTCACGGTGAGGTCCATACGCTTCGGCCCGACGATCGACGCTGTGGTCTTCTTCTTCGCGCCGGCCGGGTTTGCGATGATCGCCTCTTCGCCGAGGCTGTCGAGGATCGCGTTGGCATCGGCCTTCGCCATCTTGGGCTTCTTCGCCGAAGGATTCTTGACGGGTTGAGCGTCGGGTACCAGCGGCGCGCCGTCCCACTCTTGGGTCGCGAAGTTGAGTCGGATGTTGAAGATGATGTTCTGCAACTTCACGATGTCGACGACGTGGCGGTACGGTGGGATTGGCTCGCCGTCAGGGTGGTAGAACGTCACGACGTCGCTGACGTGCACGACACCGTCCCGCACCTCGATGGTGGAACTGCCGCCCTTCACGGCCTGATCGCGCTTCAGGTAGTCCCACTGCGAACCGTCGGGCCCCGGCGTCAGGCCGGTCACGCGCTGGCTCCCGTAGTCGTGCGGCGGGTTGTCGTTGGCGACCTTGACGATGCGCGCGAGCTGACGTGCCGCCACGACGAACGGCAGATCGTGCGAGTCGGGCTCGACGAGCTGCGCATTGATGCGATCGTCCTTGCGGGCCGACGACTCGACGATCGCATCGGCGACCGTCTTGTCGGTGTTGCCGCTGAAGATGACGATGGGCTTGTGCGTGAGCGTGCCCCACCGGCCCTCGCCCCAGGTCTGGAACTTGTCGAGCGTGGTCGTGTCGTCGATATTGAGCGCGTTCAGGCCCATCGTCTCCCACACGTCGCCGACCTTCGCGAGCTCGGTGTCGACGTCCGGGTTGACGGCTCCGCCGGTGGGCTGCGTGACCGAGAACGTGATGCCGGACGGGCCGTCGTCGACGCCGATCTCGACGTAGATGTCGTTGGCCGACTCGCCCTTCCACTTCGAGGTGAGCTGGATGTCGGTGGCCGGGACCGTGATCGTGAACTTGTCGCCGACCTCGAAGTCGCTGGTACCGTCGGTGATATCGAAGCTGATGCCGCCCTTGTCGAAGGACGACGTTGCTCCGCTTCCGCCGCTCAGCGCCAGGTCCTCCGCGATGACGGTGCCGCGCGGGTCGAGCAGCTTGAACTCGCCGCCGTCGCTGGCGGCCTTGGTGAACTCGATCGTCCAGTCCCCGGGCAGCGGCGTGCCGGTCGTGTTCAGGTTGTCGAGGGTCCCGTCGCCGCCGTTGCTGCCGTCGGCCGACGACGTGAGGGTGTCGTAGGTGTACGTCACCTTGAGCGGCATCTCGGGCACGGAGTCGATCGCGTAGCCGAGCGCCGCGCAGGCGGCCGTGACGTCGTCGTTCTTGGCGAGCAGGAACTCCTCGCTCTTGATGTTGTTGATCTTGACGCGCCCGGTGCGCTGCTCGGTCTGGGTGCCGGTCGGCGTGATGTCGCCGGTCGCTGCGACGCCGCTCGCGTCATCCTCCATCGGGTAGACCGTGACGGGGATCGCGCCGACGCCGTCGCCGTTCGCTGGCAAAAGTTGCATGGCCACCAGATGGATCGGCGAGCCGAAGCCGAACCGGTTGCCGGCCTGCGCCGCGCTGGTGATCTGGAACTTTTCCGTCGGGTACGTCACGTCAGACGCGCCCTGCGCAAAGACCGGGATCCGTTGCGGCAAATAGAGGACCGCGCCTTCGCGCAGATCCTTGAACTCCGTGGTGATGCCGAGCACACGGGCAACGGCCGATGCGGAAACGCCCATCGCTTCACTCCTTGATGGTTGTTGATGTCGTGGCGACGTCGGGTCACCGCGCGTCGGCGCGGGCGACGTGCCGTCAGCTGAAATCGTAGTCGGTGGTCAGCAGCACTTGCCCGTCGGACTCACGCTTGAACGTGACCGACAGGTATTCGAGCGTCGTCGGCGTGAACTGCGGCGAGAACTCGCTGAAGTCGACCTCGAGCGAGAGCCGCGCGCCGACGATGTTCTGGATCGGCTTGTCCTCAAGTCGCGGGCGGAACATCTGCCGCGATACGGGCCAGCGACGCCAGACCGTGCCCCGCATACCGAGGTATCGGTAGTGCGCAGACATCAAGACGTTGCGCACGAGACGCATGGTGCGCTGTGCCTCGAGTGCTGCCTTCCCGTCGCCGGCGACGTGACCACTGCCGCCATCGTCTGCGCTTTGGCCGTAGCCGTAGCAGTCGAGGTGGAAGGTCGCGCGCGTGGCCTGGCGCTCGAAGATGTCGCTGCGCTTCTCGTCGAAGGCGTCGCGGTCGAACGCCACGTTGACGAGCGGCGTCGCGTCGTCGGTGTCCTGGTCGGGGGCGCCGAGGTACTGTTCCCAAGCGTTGGCGCGCTCGGAGAAGATGCGGAGCTTCCAGAGGCGCGGGTCCTTGTTGGCGTCGTCGGCGAGCGTCTCCTGGTTCGACAGCTCGACCCGCAGAATCGACGCGATCTGATCGCGCACGATCTCCGCGGTGTCCTGCTTGTCGATCAGCTCCGTGATCTGCGCGCTCATGTCTTGTACGCCTCGAGCATGCAGAGGACCACGCCGAGCGCGCGGTCCGGCATCGACTCCGCGACCTTGAACTCATGGGATGTGCCGTGGATGTCATCGAACGTGACGCGCCACGGCTTGCTGGCCTGGTCGGCAATCCCCCGCGGAAGCGCGAGGCCGGCGTCCGTGAGCGCCTTGATCGGCAGCGTCACGGACGCCGTGCGGCCGCTGACGGTCATCCCGGTGTCGGGATCGATCGTCTGGGCCACGTCGGTCGAGAAGCCCTTCAGTGAGGCGCTCGACCCATCAGGAGCGGTGACCGTGATCGGCCACCCGAAGCCTGCCGCGGAATCCTCGAGGATCCTCTTGGCGTCCGCGGCGGCTTGGTCGCGGAGGCTCACTGCTGCGGCTTCTTCTTCGCGTTCTTGTCGACCACGACGCCCTTGGCGGCGAGCTCGAGCAGGCGCTCCTCACCCTGGCCGACCTGGCGACGGTCCTTGACGAAGTCGTATCCCGAGATGGGTTGCCCCTCGGACACCACCCCGCGGACGGTCGTGACCGACTTGCCGTCGGCGACCACGAACTCGGGCGCCTGCTTCTGCTGCTCGGCGACCTCCTCGGCCTTGCGTGCGGTCTTCTGCTTCTCGACCGCAGAGTCGACCCGCTGCTGCTTTTCGTCCTTCTCCGGTTGCTTGCCCTCGGTCTGACTGCCCTGACCGTGGCTCTGCTCGGAGTCCTTGCGCTGCGCGCCCATCTGCGCGCTCTTCTCGCTCTTGTCCTGTGCCATGTTTGCCTCTCGGAAACTTTGGTGGTCCCTCGTCGGTGGCCCCGGGCGCACTTCACCCGGGGCCGCTCAGTGGTGTTGCGTCAGGCCCTGATCAGACCCGGGTGTTGAGCACGCCGATCGTGTCGATGGCCGTGGGGATCGTCAGAGGACGCGACCCCACCGTCATGTGCAGATGCGTGCCGTCCTCGGAGAACCACGCGCGCACGATCAGGTCCATTCCGGCACCTGGCACCGACAGACGATTCGGGACGAACTGAAGCGCGTTGTTCGGCGCCCCGGGGATCTGCGGGATGTCCCCGAAGCTCAGGTCGTAACGAGCGTTCGTGGAGCTCATGACCACCAGGTCGTCGGTGAGGTACGGCGTCGACGTGCCCGTCTGCGGGTCGTCGAACCGTCCCCGGTACGTCCACAGCTCGAACTCGAAGCTCCCGACGGTGATCGTGCCGTGGTACTGCCCGCCGTTTCGGTCGCGTCGCGGGCGGCCGATCTGCCCCATGTCGAATCGCCGGTTGTCGAGACGGCTCTGCACCTCGCTGTCGGCGAGGAAGTCCTGCCAGGCCGTCTTGCCGAAAGCGAGCTTGTCCGGGATCTCCTTGCCGTCCTCGACGAGCTGCTCGGCGAGCGCCTCAAGGTCCGCGAGGGGAGTCTCGCTGCCGCCGCCCCAGTTGTTGCCGACGTCGACGATGTGCGAGGCCTTGGGCTTGAAGTCGAGCGTGTACTTGTCGTTGCCGTTTTCGTCCTTGAGCGTCAGCTTGCCGGTCTGCATGACCTGCGAAGCCATCAGCTCGATAGAGCGCCGGATCGTCTGCTCGCACTTTGCGGCGTTCTTCATGACCTGCATCGCCACGTTCGCCTGGTAGTCAGGCGCGACGAACGGATGCTGTCCCGCCTGACGCTTGATCATGTCGAACGCATTGACGGTCGCCTTCTGCTTGAAGATGGGCGGGGTCCACATCTTGTTCGTGAGAAGCGTCTTTTCGACTTCTCGACCATCTGCCGCGATGTCGGACACGACGACCGCGATTTCGCGCCCCGATCGCTCGATGTCGATCTCGACGCTCTCGGAGGTGTGGAGGTTTTCCGGACGCGCCGTGAAGTAGCTCGCGAAGAACGACGGGGTGTCCGTCATTTCCTCGTAGCGCCGGAGCATCTTCTGGGTGCCTGAATCACTCATTGCTCTGTTCCTTGTCGATGGACGCACCCTCGCGCCCCCGAAACGGCGCAGCGGGGCGCTCAGGGAACGTGGGTGACCCTTGGTGGTCTGCGGGCTTTCGCCCTATGTGGATTCGAGGAGCAGCGGCGCCGCACCAGTTACGGGGGCGCCGCGCTCATGGGTTGTGGTTACTGGTTGTCCTTCTGCCCGAGCTGCTGAACGGGCTTGGCGGTGATGCCGTTGGCGCGAAGCTGATCGAGGATCACTGCCGTGATGTTCGACCCGTCTCCGTCGGCGTCGATGACGAGCCGGTTCTCATCGACCATGCCATCGACCAGCACCTCCGCCGGCACGTCGCCGGCGCCGGTTGCCACCAGGTCGCTCGTGAGAACGGAGCGAGCGATCTGCTCGCCGGCGGCGCCCCCCGGGTTGAAGGGCACGAACTTGCCGTCCTTGGCAACGGTGATCGTGAACTTGTCGCCCACGGCGAAGTCCGCGTCCCCGTCGGTAACGGTGAACTGAAGCCCGGCCACCTCGAAGACCGTGGACGCACCGGCGCCCGCGGTCATCTTCAGATCCGTCGCGACCTTCGCTCCGTTCGGATCGACGAGCTTGAACGTGCCGCCGTTGGTTTCCGCGGCGACGCACTCGAGGGTGTATCCGCCCACGAGCGGCACCACGGGGCCATCGACGACGCTCAGGGCCGTGACGGTCCCGTCACCGGTGTTGTCTCCGTCCGCCTGCGCGGTCGGCGTCTTCGTGACCTCGCGCCGCGCGAGGATCGTCCCCTCGACGAAGGTGTCGGCGCCGCCGAACGTGACGAGCTCGTTGCGCCACACGCCGCGGCCACCGAGCAGTACGCTCCCGTTGTCGACGTTCGTGATGACTCCGTCGGCCATGATTACTCACTCACCTTTCCGAAAAGGCGATCCATGGCGTCCGCCGTGGCGTCGACCGGATCCTTTTCGTTCGTGTCGTCGGTCTCGGTGTTGGCGGTCGCGCCGGCGGCCGCGTCGGTTTCGGCCTGGCGGTCCGCCTGTTCGCGGCGGTTCATCGCGGCCGACATGTACTCGGCGTGCACGTCCTCATCGAGGACGCTCGCGCCTGACTCCATCGCCTTGTCGGCGGCCTCGACGGCGCCGGTCGACTTGGCCATCTTGCGGTGGGCCAAGCAGCGCTTGCGCTCCTTCGCGATGCCCTGCTCTTCGCCCTTGGCCAGCATCGCCGCGTGAAGTTCCGGATGCTGGGCTCGCAGCTCTTCTTCCGTCATCTTGTTTCTCCTCGGTTGAGGTTGAGCCCCGCCAGAAGCGGCGGATGCGTTGGGCTCCCGCGCGGGGGCGGGAGGTTGGTCGGGTGGCGAGGCCTCTGGCACGGCGTCCGGAGTCGGATCGGCGCCGGGCGAATCAGTGAGCGCGGCGGCGGGTGCCTCCGTTCTGACGGTCGCACGCGTTCGCGGGCTCGCCTGCGTCGGCAGCCTGTCGATCATGCCAACCTTCTTTGCCTCTTTCGCGAGCACGACAGCGCCACGACCAAAGGTCTCGTTGACCTCCTGTACCGTCTTGCCGCGACCGCGCGCGATGGCGTCGGCAAACACCTCGTGGACGTCGTCCAGTTGCTTGCGGATTGCGGCGCGTCCCTCTTCGGTGCGCGGATCGGGGCGCTTGTCTGGAGCCTCCGTGCTTGTCACCCAGATCAGATCCTCTGGGGTCAGGTACTTGGCGGCCACGCCGATGCTTCCGAACTCGGACGCCATCGTGGCAGCGGTAATCTTCCCGGAAACCGCGGCGATCGCGTACGCGGCGGACGCCGCCTTGTGAGCCAAGACGCTCTTTGGCTTTGTCGATGCCTCAATGGCAGCGAGCGTCTCGAACAGTCCGTCCGCTTCTCCGCCCGGGCTGTTGATGACGATCCGAATGTGTGTCACCTCGGGGTCCGTCTCGGCCTCCGAGATTGCTCCGCGAATATCCTGGTAGGTCGTGTTCCCGTCGCCGAAGATCAGGGCGAGCAGGCTCGGTCTTTCGGTGAGCGTGCCTTCGACGCGCACTTCCGCCACGTTGCCCGCGATGCGCAGGCTTCGCGGTGAGCCGTCCCGCAGCTCCTTCTCTGCCTCACACTTCGCGACGTACGCGGACTGCTGATGGGCGGACGGCTGTAGCCCCCCGTCCATGGCGCGCTTCATGGCCTCGGCCACGCTCTGTTCGATCAGCCAGGTCATTCGTCGTCGTTCCCTTCGTCGTCTTCGTCTTCCTCGGTCGCCGGTGGCGTTGGCTCGTCGCTCGTCTGCGGCTGCGTCAACGCCTCAAGCGGCGCCCTCGCGAACGCAAGCTGCTCGTTCTCGAGACGTAGACGCTTGACGTTCTTACTGAACTTCGAGCCCGTCAGCTCACGTGCCGCGTGGTCGCGCGTGATGAAGCCTTCCTCGACCAGCGAGCCATACGCCTTCACCGCGTCGGTGAACTTCAGCGACGGCATGATCTGCCCGCTCCAGTCGGCGAGCAGCCACGCTGCGACGGTGTCGTACTGCGCGGCGTCGCGCCACGCTCCCAGGAATCCTCGGGCTTCGACCTTCTGGCGAAGCACCGAGCTGAGGAACCAGTCCTCGAAGATCGGCTGGCAGAACGCCTGCCCGAAGAACGTCCGCGTCGGGTGCAGGTATATCTTGTAGATGTTGATCGCTGCCTGCGACGCCGAGTAGTTCGACGAGAAGGTCAGGCGCAGGATCTCCGGCGGGATCTCGTTGGCCCACGCGACCGCCTGGATGATGACTTCCTCGAAGTCGCCGAGCTTTTCGTCTGCGACCTGGGCGCGAAACGCAACGGGCTCCTCGCCGGTCTGCAGCTCATCGATGACGGCGCCGGGGATGTGTTCCTGGACTCGGAAGTTGCGCTCCTCGCCGGTCGTGTCGACGGTCTTTTCGGTGCCCTTGCGGACAGCGCCGCCGGCGAGCGGGCGGGTCCCCGGCTTGTCTTCGGCCTTCTTGATGAACATCGCCAACATGCTGTTGACGACGGCCTTGCGCTGGAGCGCATCGCGGTAGCGATCGATCTCGCGCAGCGACTGCAGGACCAGCGAAAGAAGCGGCTCGCCCCGTACCTCGTCGAGGCGCTTGTCGGTGCCGTAAAGCAGCCACGCGATGCGCCGCCCGGTCTTCTCACCGTACGCGGGGAGCCGTTTGAACGTGAGCTGCTCTTCGAGGCGCGCGACCTCCGACGTCTGCCGTACCCAGTAGGCGACCTGTCGACCCTGCGGGTCGAGCTCCACGCCGTGGACGATGCGATTGCCCTTCCGGGGCTTTGCGCCCATCGGGGTCTGGACGGCCGCGCCGCTGATGAGCTTCACGCGCGGCATGCCCGTACGCTGGTCTTGCTGCAGCGTGACCAGCACGTCGCCGACCACGAGTGCCTCGCGGCGCGCGATCCCCTGAATCTGCCCGAACGTCAGTCGCTCCCTGGCGTCGCAGGCGCGGGGCGTCCTGGCCCACAGCCCGAACCGGTTCTCGACGTCCTCGGTCCAGTCGTCGAGCGCGCCTTTTGCGAGCCCCAGGATCTGCTCCTCGGGCAGGCTCTCGAGGTTCAGCCCCGAGTTGATCTCGTTGGTGACCATGCGGCGGATGATTCCGCGCGCGTACAGGTTCTTTTTGAACAGCTGCGCCGACCGGGCCCGGAGCGTCCAGTAATCGACCTGCAGCAGCTCGGTCGGCCCGAATCCGCCCGTGAACTTTTCGCCGTCGTGGTACGCAACGCGCGTCTTGGCGTCGGGAAGCTGCGAAAGCTCGACAACCGGGACGGCCGGGGCCGCGGTGGACGCAGGCGCAGGCGCGAGCTTCTTCGGCTCGGGCGAGGGGAGGGCTGGGCCGCCGCCGCGAAACAGGGCGTCGTACAGGTCGGGCTTCTGCGATCGAAAGCCGAGCATGTCACCACCCCGGAAGCACGCGGGCGCCACCGCCGTTGCGTCGAGCGTCCAGCGTGGCGAGTTTGTTTTCGAGGTACTCGAGCGTCCTGCGCAGTGAGCCGAGCTGGGCCTTCGTCACCGTCTGCTTCGTCTGCCCGGTGTCGATCGTGTAGGACTGCGCGCCGGTGTCGAGCGCATCGATCGCGTCCTCGACGTTCGTGATCTGGGTTTTGACCTTGGCGATCCTCGCGTCGAGCCAGTCGTTGTCGATCGCCGTTGCCATTGGTCAGGTAGTGAAGAACGGTTGGTGCTCTTCGAGAAAGTCCCAGAAGGATGTCCAGTCGACTTGCTCGAGGCCGAGTGTTCCGCGGCAGAGATCCCAGGCCAGCAGGTCGAGGGCAGCGTTGTTGTAGACAAGCAGGTCCCACAGCTCGTTTGCGGCGCCGCTCGGGCGGTGCCACTTGTATCCGATGTGGCGGTTCGTTCCCTGCTCGACGACCTCTTTCTTTACCTCGACGGTCAGCTCCTTGAGCTGGTCGTCCGTAACGTCTGAGGGCGCGTTGAATTGTCCGGCAGGCTGATCGCCTACGCCGTCCCAGTTGCGCTTCAGCGCGGCGGACCACCGGTCCTTGTAGAAGTCGACGGTGATGAGGTACGCGCGCGTCCCCATCGGCGTCGTCATCTCCGAGAACTCACGCGCCGTCGCGCTCTTCGGCGGGTACTCGCGGCCCTTGATCGGAAACACGCCGGCCGCGTAATCGGCGGCGAACTGATAGACCTGGTCGGTCTGGTACCCGGAATCGAGCAGCGTCAGCGCGACGCGGTATTGCTTCCCGTCGTCGGCCACGTACTGCTTTTGCTCGAGCAGCTCACGCAGCGCGCCCCATGTGCCCTCGTCGTCGAGCAGCTCGGCGTTGCCCGTTAGTCGCCAGTAGTCGATCAGGAAGGCGCGTCGCCCGCGCGTCCAACCGAACACCGCCGTCGGCAGCTCGGCCTTGTGCACGTCGGCGGCGCACGTGAGAACCAAGATTGGGCTGCCGCACTTCTCGGCCGCGGTCTTGTTCGGGATCTCGCCGAACCGGTAGAAGGTCCGTCGGTGCGGCGAAACGTCCTGCTCGCGCACTCGGTCGCCGGTGGGCTTGTAGGTCTCGCCCAGAACGTTGTTGTAGAAGACCTGGAGCTTGCCCTTGTCGCGCGGTCGGTTCGCCTGTTCGTCCCATGCCGCGAGCCACTTCTGCACGCAGGCCGCCCACGTCTGCATGCCGACAGGCGAGTAGAGCGCGTTGATGTGGTAGCTGCGATGGTCCGGCGACTGCGGGACAGCGGTCGGAATCCACTGCGCGCCGTGCTCCGGCGAGAGCAGCTTGGTCTTGTCGTCGTTGGTGTGGGGGTGGCTGCAGTCGGGGTTTTCGCAGATGTACCGGACCGAGTCCGGTACGAGGACGCCGTCCTCGGTGAGCTCCCACACGATGCCCGAAACCACACCGGTCGTCGGATCCGTGCGTCGCCAGCGGAGCGTCTGCGCATGCCCGCAATTCAGGCAGCACACGTAGTAGTAGCGCTGGTCACCGGCGAGGAAGCGCTCTTTGATCTTCGACGAGCCCTCGAGCAGGGGCGTCGAGATGTTCGCGATCTTCCGACTCGACTCGTAGGCTTCGGTCCGGCCGCGGACCAGCACCAGCGGATCGCCGTCTTTGCCGATCGTGTCGGGCCAGCCGTCGACCTCGTCGTTGAGCAGCACTCGGATCGACGTCGAGCGCAACTTGCTCGGGCTCTTGGCTCCGTACGGGAGCAGGAAACCGCCACCCCCCCAATCGACACGCTTCGCGGTGCGGCCTGTCTTGCGCGGGTTCTTCTCGTCCGATGACTTGATGACGTCGTCCAGCCCGGAGTGCTGGAGCATGGGAATTATGTTCGACTCGAGGCGTTGCTTTGCGAGCTGGTCGTCCGCGGTCGCGAGCATCATCGGCGCGGTCTTGACGTGCTCGATGAAGTAGCCAATCGCGTTCTCGGCGAGCGCCGTGGTCGCGCAGAGCTGGACGCCCTTCATGAGCGTCACTTCGCGGACCGGACTGTCGACGCTTAGGCAGTCGAGGGGCTCCCGCATATACGGGCAGACGTCGAAGCTGAAATGCCCCGGCATCGCCGTGACGGAGCTCGGCAGGTACCGCTTGCGCTCCGCCCACTGGCTGGGCGTCAGCAGCTCGACGTCGCTTGTCAGAAGCGCGATCTCTTCGGCGAGCCAGTCGCGATGATGCTGCTCGAGCTCAATCATCGCGCAACGCCCTCACGCACTTGTCCTTCACGGCGCGGATGTGCGAGCCGTTGATTTCCTTGGCGATCTGCTCGGCCTCCTCGACCGGCACGTCCGCCTTCGCGGCCGCGTAAAGACGGCGCGCGAGAGTCTTGGGGGCGTCGATCAGCAGGCCCCGGTTGGCCCCGTCGATGACCGCCAGCACGTGCGTCTTGACGTACTCTTTCGGGATGAGACGCCCCTCCTCGCGCTCGTTCTTGATGCGCTGCCAGCGCGTCTGTTCGATGACCTTCAGCGCGTTGACGTAGTTAACCAGCGAGGCGTCGGTCCCGAATCTTTCAACCACCTCGCGGACCGTCAGATCCGCGATCGCCTCGATGGATTCGGGCGAGGCCGGTGGAGCCGGAGCCGGCGGTGGCTTGTCATCGGGCCCGGGCTCGCCGGGGGAGTCGGCTTCCTCGGCAGGGTCGTCCTCGCTGGGGCTCCTCGAGGTCTTGCCGGAGGGCCCCGTCGCGGCGAAATGCCCCAGCGAAGTCGGGTCGACGCCCTTCTTTCGCAGGTATTCGGTGACGAGGGGCGAGTCGAGGTCGACCCGCTTGCCGACGACGGCCTCGGCGAGGCCCTTCTTGCACGCTTTCGAGACTGCTGCGGGGGAGACGCCGGCCAATCGCGCGAGCTCGCTGCGCGAAACCAGGCGAGACATGGTGGGCTCCTGGGGCCGGGGGCCCCGGTTAAAGTTCAACCAAAATCGAGACGTTCAAAAAACTGCGGGCGGTCGCTTCTGAAC
>Ga0209918_1001008_pt1 | contig 16342 bp, 13 predicted proteins | sample SalPonD_shore_MG_FD_185712 | JGI IMG/M metagenome (GOLD analysis project Ga0209918, IMG submission 185712) | Salt pond soil microbial communities from South San Francisco under conditions of wetland restoration - Salt Pond MetaG... | ecosystem: Environmental > Aquatic > Marine > Intertidal zone...
GAAGTGCGCGATACAGCGGGTGTGGGAGGACCGGGCTCGGGACCGTCTGCAGCAGGGATGCTGCAGTCGAGCCCCCAGGGATGGGTCCACGGCGTGTCCCGAAGCCGGTCCTCGCTCACCCGCCATCACTCCCGGAATTCCGCGATGAACCATAAAAAAGCCGGGCGGAAGTCCGCCCGGCGAATCAGGGAGTGAGAAGAGTGGCGCGTCCTTGCGCCAGCCGGTTAAGCCCAGCCTTGGGCCGCTCCGGCAGCAGAGATGGGCCTTGTTATCTCCGCGTCCATTCCTTCACCCGGCGCCCGCCGAGTAACAGCATCAACCCAGCCATGAGAATCAGCGCCCATTCCGACAGGGTCGGGATCGGGATTGACTGCGGGGGCTCTTCTTCCGTGAGCACCCGCACTACCGCGTCGTCGTCGTCACATACGTTGCCGCCTTGTCCGTCTTCGCCACACGCGGTCGCCACGTTCTTGAACGGATCTTGCACATCGGGCCGCTTGCAGCTGTAGCTCACCGAGGCACCCTGCGCCAGATCACCAATGTTCCTGTTGCAGTTGTGCGTCAACGGGTCGTCCACCGTCACGTTGACCAGGTCCACGGCACCGTTGTTGGTCACGGTGATCGTGAAGTTCGCGTCGTCATCCTTCTGGATGAGCTGCGTCGGCGGATTCTTCACGATGGTGATGCTCGGCGTGCGCTGCTCCGGCGTGCACTCCACACTGATCGGCAGGTTGTCCGAGTCCTGGTTGTTCTCCAGGTTCGAATCCGGACCATGCTCGCCGTCGTCCACGATGCTCGCGGTGTTGTCCACCTGGAACTCCGGCAAGGGCGTCGGGCATTCGCCCGTCTCCGGATCCGGCGACACAAGCTCGTCCACCGTCAATCCGAACAGCACCTGGCCACTGCCGCCAGCTGCCACCGACCCCACAGTGAACGTACAGCTCGTCCCCGCCGGGGCACCGCCCGCACAAGTCCAGCCCGCCGTCGAATCCGAGGCCGAGAACGTGGTGTTCGTCGGCACCGTCTCCGTGATCACCACGCCGGTCAGGTCCACGTTCCCCGTGTTCTGGTAGCTCAGCGTGAACACCACCACGCCACCTTCCGGCACGAGCAACTGCTGGCCATGACTCTTGACGATCGACAGGTCGAAGTTGCGGCCGAAATAGTGGCTCGGGTCGGTGTCGCTCACCGAGCTGCCGCCGCCGTCGGGCTGGCCCGTGGCCGTGCCCACGTTGGCGTACTGGCCCATGGTGGCCGTCCCGGAAGCCGTGCAGGTGATGGATGCCCCGGCCGCCAGGGTGTCCGAGGGACAGTTCACGGTCACGCCCTGGTCGTCGGTGACCGAGATACCGGTCAACCCCACGTCGCCGGTGTTGGTCACCACGTAGCTCCAGTTCACCGCACCGCCCACCGCGATGGTCGGGCCGGGGGCCGAGTCGGCATCCTGCCCGTTGGTGGACTTCTCGATGTCGATGGACGGGCCCGTCAGGGTAACGCTCGACGGATCGCTGTCCGAGACCGAGCTGCCGCCGCCCACCGGGTCGCCGGTAACACTGGCGGTGTTGGTGAAGCCCGCGGTCACGTTCGACACCGAGCAGGTGTAGTTCGTGCTGGCACCCGACGCCAGGCTGCCGATGGTGTTGGCGCAGTCCGGACCGTTCGGGTCGGTCACCGCCACGTTCTCGAGATCCACGTTGCCGCTGTTTGTCACCACGATGGTCCAGGTCACCGTGCCGCCCGGATTGACGGACTGGCTGTCCGCGCCCTCGACATTCTTGCGGATGTCAATCGCCGGGGCTGTCAGGGTAACGCTCGACGGATCGCTGTCGGACACCGGATCGCCGCCGCCCACGGACGGGTCACCAGTCGCGGTTGCAACATTGGTGAAGCCCGCGGTCACACCCGCCATCGAGCAGTTGTATGTGGTGCTGGCACCCGACGCCAGGTTGCCGATGGTGCTGGCGCAGTCCGGACCGTTCGGGTCGGTGACAGCCACGTTCACCAGGTCCACGTTGCCCGTGTTCTGCACGAAGATCGTCCAGCTGACCGTGGCGCCCGGATTGACCGCCTGACTGTCCGTGCCCTCGACGTTCTTGCGGATGTCAATGGCGGGATTCGCGCCGAAGTAATGGCTCGGATCGGTATCGCTCACCGTGCCGCCGGCGCTGCCGGTGCCGCTGGCTGTGCCAACGTTGGCGTACTGGCCGGCCGCGGCCGTTCCGCTGGCCGAGTAATTCCAGGTCTCGCCCACATCCAGCTTGCCGTTGCTGTTCGTGTCGCCGGACTGGAAGGTCGGATTGAAATCGTCGCCATTGTTACCCGCGGTGCCGTTGTCGTCCGTGACGGAAACGCCCGAAAGCGCCACGTTGCCGGTGTTGGTCACCACGTAGGACCAGTTCACCGCATCGCCCAGCCGGATATAGGGTCCCGTCGGGTTGTCGGCATTCTGACCGTTGGTGGACTTCTCGATGTGGATGCCGGGCGCCGAACCGAAGTAATGGCTCGGGTCGGTGTCGGATACGGGTGTGCCTCCACCCGAGGCGTCCACGCGACCGACGTTGGCGTACTGGCCGGCGGTGGCCGTGCCGGACGCCGTGCAGGTCATGGACTCGCCGATGGCCAGTGTGGTCTGGGGGCAGCTCACGGCCACGCCCTTGTCATCAGTGACCGAAACGCCGGTGAGGGAAACGTCGCCGGTGTTGGTCACCACGTATGCCCAGTTCACCGCGCCGCCCACCGGAATGTAGGGACCCGTCGCCGTGTCGGCGTCCTGGCCGTTGGTGGACTTTTCGATGGTCACCGCCGGGTTGATCTGGATCTCGGTGTTGGTGAAGGTGCAGGTGACCGTCTCGTCTTCGCCCAGGGTCGCGCTCGCGGTAGCGTTCGGAACGTCGACGCTGGAATCGGCAGCACCCTCGTCCAGGCACTCGATGTTGGTGAGCGTCCAGCCCGAAAGTTCCGACTCTTCCACGTTGTAAGTGCCGGGATCCACGAAGAAATCCCTGGAATCACCGTCCTGCAGGGTGAAATTGCCGACGTCGCCGGTGAAACTGAAGGTATCCCCGGTGGCGCTGGGGCTGCTCACCTTGGAGATTTTCAGATGGCCCGGGAAGTCCACGTCGCCGCAAACGCCGCCGTTGGTGTCGGGACGGTAGATCGCCCATTCCACGACATCCCCCGGCGGATCACCAATCTCCCGACCGGCATCCCCCCCCGGAAAGTCGTCGTAGTTCAGTGAGCAGGACAGGTGCAGTACCTGTGCGTCCATGTCGGTGTCGCCGTCCGTGGGCGTGGCGCACTCGTCGAAGTTGTCCTGCGTCAGGTTCTGCGTGGTGGACGTGCCGATGTCCACCTGCCCGTTCGTGTACCGGAAGTAATACCGGAACGTGTTGTTGCCGGTGCAGGTGGGTTGCGCCTTGGCGCCGGCAGCGTCCAGCAACGGCTTCACCTGCGGCTCGCCGCGCGATTGCGCGGACGCCACGGTGGAAAAGCCAGCGGCGGTAGTGAATGCCAGGAGCAGCGCAATGCGCGTCAGCGTGAACGCGGCGCCCAGCGTGGTGTTATTGATATCTCTTAACCGGAACATGGTCATCCCTCCGAAAAGGTTTCAACCACGCCCGGATCCCGGGGTCTTCAGCAGTCGGACAGCGTGCGAGTCCACGACGGACACGACGCGCTGCCGGACGGCATTCGTCGAGTCGGCGCTGTTGCTTGACCGGCCCGAGTCACCCAGGACCCGAGCGGATCAAATCAGGCCGACGAACGAATGCGTCCGGGTTCGACGCAATCGTCGCCCGGCATGAGAAGATTCAGGGAGATGCCCTCTATCGGAGGGAATCCAGGACAAAAGCAAAGCCCCGTGGGGCAGCACACCGATTTCATTTAGAACCTCCCAGAAAAACAAGGCCCTTCGGTAGCTCGGCCGCCTCCAGATTCCGGGAGGCCCGACGCTTTGCGCCCCCGTCTCGCGACGGGTTTGCCTTTTCGGGGAGGTGTTTTCGTTAACTTTCCGTAATCCAATACCCCTGAGCCGCTTCATGCGGCTAGCACGATGATGTATAGCACAAATTGGTGCGAATGCAAGCATGGCCTTTCCCGGTGGCCCGGGTTCCCGGCATGGCTCCGGGATGGGAGAGTCAGCCAATATGCTTTGTAAACAGGGTGTTGGGACCTTCGATGTGGCGTCGAAGTCCCTTGATGGCCGCATTCTGGCAGAATGCCGAACGGACGCAGCCACCCGGGCCGCGGGATGAACAAAACCGTTGGATCCACGACTTGGTCGACCGCACACAATCCATTCGGCGCATCTTTCTGATCGGTCCCACGGGCGCCGGCAAGACCACCGTGGGCCGGATCGCGGCCGCGCAACTCGGCCTCGAATTCCGCGATCTGGACGAGGCCCTGGAAACGCGCTGCGGAGCGCCGATCTCCCTGGTTTTCGAGCTCGAGGGGGAGGCGGGCTTCCGCCAGCGGGAAACGGAACTGCTGGAGGAGTTGACCATGGTGGATGACTGCCTGCTGGCCACCGGCGCCGGCTGCGTGCTCGACCCCGGGAACCGGCGGCGCCTCGCCGAGCGCGGCCTGGTGGTCTACCTGAAGGTACCCGTCGCGCTGCAGGCAGAGCGCCTCCAGCGCGACCGCTCCCGGCCGCTCCTGGACGCCCCGGACTGGCGGGAGCGGCTGAAGCGCATGGCCGTCGAGCGCGATCCACTGTATGCCGCCCTAGCGGACCTCCAGGTGGAAGGCGCCGCGGTTCCCCCACAAACGATGGCCAAGCGCCTGCTGGCCGCGCTGCGGGCGCGCTCCCGACCAGCCGGTGATGACCCGCAGCCATGAGCGTCGACCGGGTCACCGTAAGGGTGGAGCTCGCCGGGCACGGCTATCCGGTTCACATCGGCGCCGGGTTGCTCTCCGATGACCCGCTGCTCACCGGGCACCTGCCCCCGGGTCGCTTGATGGTGGTCAGCAACGAGACCGTGGCGCCGCTTTACCTGGGGCGGGTTCTCGAGACGCTCGCCCATCGCGACCCACAGGCGCTCGTGCTGCCGGACGGCGAACGGTACAAGACGCTGGATACGGCATCGGCCATCCTGGACCGGTTGGCGGACTCGGGATTTCACCGGGACGGGGCGATCCTCGCGCTGGGCGGCGGCGTGGTGGGCGACCTGGCGGGATTCGCGGCGGCCTGTTACATGCGCGGCATCGATTACCTGCAGTTGCCCACCACCCTGCTCGCCCAGGTGGACGCGTCCGTGGGCGGCAAGACCGGCGTCAATCATCCCCGGGGCAAGAACCTGATCGGCGCGTTTCACCAGCCGCGCGCGGTGGTCGCGGATACCAACACGCTGGCGACCCTACCGGAACGCGAGTACCGGGCGGGGCTCGCCGAGGTGGTCAAGTACGCCCTGATCGACGATGCGCCGTTCCTCGGCTGGCTCGAGGCGCGGACGGAGCCGTTGACGCAACGTGACGCGGCCGTGCTGGTGCCAACCATCGAGCGGTGCTGCCGGAACAAGGCGGCAATCGTCGGCGCCGACGAGCGCGAGAAAGACCAGCGGGCGCTGCTGAACCTGGGCCATACCTTCGCCCACGCGCTGGAGACGGCCACCGGCTACGAGCGTTTCCTGCACGGCGAGGCAGTGGCCATCGGCCTGGTGCTGGCCACCCGGCTGTCCGTGGAACGGGAAGGCCTGGCCCCGGCGCTCGCCGACCGGGTGGAAACCCTGCTGCACCGTCTCGGGCTGGAAACCGGGTTGCCCGGGGATCTGTCGCCCGATCGACTCCTGGACACCATGCGCCTGGACAAGAAGGCCACCGAGAGCGGCATGAGGCTGGTGCTGGTGAGCTCGCAGGGACGGGCCGTCCTGCGCGACGATGTCCCGGAAGCGAGCGTGCTGGGCGTGCTCGCCGACGCAAGCGGCTGACTGGGTGCGCCTGTTCCTGCAGATGCCGCCGGGCCGTGGCCAGCCACCCAGGTTCTATCACCTGGTGCTGCAGGAGGATCTGCTCGGGGGCTGGAACCTGGTCCGCGAGTGGGGCGTGACCGGGCGCGCCGGCTTCACCCGGCGGGATCATTTCGAGGACCGGGACGGAGCGCTGTCGGCGCTGGTGGAGGCGCGGGACCGACAGCTGCAGCGCGGCTACCGGCTGATGTACGTGGACGGCGGCACGGGACCAGCGGAGCAAGGCGGTCTAGGATGAGCCCATGAGGACATCGACCCGACCATTCGCCGCGGTAGCGGCCTTCGCGATGCTGCTGTCCGCCACCGCGGCGCCGGCAGAGCCGGCGGAAGCGGAAACGCCCTGGGTCTGCGTCCCCTCCGAGGAGTTCGGCTGGCGCTGCGGCCGCGGCGCCAACGCACCCGAACAGTCTCCCCTACCCGAACCCCCACCGCCGGCCCCGCCGCCGCAAGGCTACGTCCCGCCCCAGGGCAGCAACCAGTTGCCCGCCTACCTGCGCCCGTCCTCCCCCGAGGGCGGCCCGGGGGCGGCGCGCGAAGAGCCCGCGCGGGCCGGACCAGTGGCCCCGACGGACGAAAGACCGGCGCAGGCCGGACCGGTGGCCCCCGCCCCTGAGCAGGCGGCTCCCCAAGAGGAGGCGTCGGATTCGCGGGAGACGGCCGCGCCGGCATCCGAAGCGCCCGCCACGGGTGCGAAGCCGCCGGCGGAGAACCCGGGACCCCGGTACGGGATCCAGTTGACCGCCGGGCGTTCGCCGGAATCCCTGGACACCTTTCTCGAGCGCCACGAGCTGCCGGATTCGGATTTGTACCGGCGGCGCTGGCATGACGAGGGCGGTGCGTGGTACGTGCTGCTCGTCGGCAGTTATCCTTCGGTGAGCCTGGCCCGGCGGGCGCTTTCCGAGTTGCCGGAAGAAATACGCCGGAACGGCGCCTGGGTGCGCCGAATGGATACGCTGGAACCCGTTGACGACGACGGCGCCGACGACGACGATTCAACGCGTGAAAGACACTGACCAACTCCAGAACGACCGGCTGCTGCGCGCCCTGCGCCGCGCGCCGGTGGACGCCACGCCGGTCTGGCTGATGCGCCAGGCGGGACGTTACCTCCCCGAGTACCGGGAATTGCGGGAAAGGGCCGGCAGTTTCATGGGCCTTTGCACCAATCCCGAGTGGGCCTGCGAGGTCACGCTGCAGCCACTGCGGCGCTTCGACCTGGACGCGGCGATCCTGTTCTCCGACATTCTCACCATTCCCGATGCCATGGGCCTGGGCCTGCATTTTCGCGCAGGCGAAGGACCGGCCTTCGAGCACCCGGTGCGCGATGCCCGGGCCATTCGCGACCTCCCGGTGCCGGACCCGGAAACCGAGCTCCGTTACGTGATGGACGCGGTGCGCCTGATCCGCCGGGAGCTGAATGGCAAGGTGCCGCTGATCGGTTTCGCCGGCAGTCCCTGGACCCTGGCCACCTACATGGTGGAAGGTCACTCCAGCCGCGATTTCGCACGCGCCAAGCAACTCCTGTACGAGGAGCCCGAGCAGGCCTCGCTGCTGCTGGAACGCCTGACGGACTCGGTCATTGCCTATCTCGGCGCCCAGGTCGCCGCCGGCGCCCAGGCGCTGATGGTGTTCGACACTTGGGGCGGGATCCTCAATCCCGGGCACTTCCGCGAATTCTCGCTGTCCTGCCTGGCCCGCATCGCCCGGGAGACCCGCCGTGGCGCCGACGGTGACCGCGTGCCGCTGATCCTGTTCACCAAGGGCGGGGGTGCCCACCTGGAAGAATTGGCCGACACCGGCGCGGAAGGCCTGGGCATCGACTGGACGCTCGACATCGGCGAGGCCCGCATGCGGGTGGGCGACAAGGTGGCCCTGCAGGGCAACCTGGATCCGGTCGTACTGCATGCCGCGCCGGACACCATCCGGCGCCAGGCCGGTGCCGTGCTGGACAGCTTCGGCGCCGGTCCCGGCCACGTCTTCAACCTGGGCCACGGGGTGACGCCGGACGTGAAGCCCGCGCGCGTGGCGGCCCTGGTGGACGCGGTGCACGAGCTGAGCGCGCCCAGGCACGCAGACACGAAATAGGCCGCACTCATCGCCGGAGATCGAGTACGAAGTCCAGCGTCTGTGCTCGATTCGCTGGACGGGGGCACGGTAGTGTCTGTCGAGAACGCTGCAGGTACTTCCCTGTAAGCTCCGGCGCCGCCATCCCTGGCGACGACGGTCTCGCCAGGCCCTACCGCACCCCCGCCGCATGGATCGCGCTGTCCAGGGGTGTGCGTGGCCCGGGTTCGGGACCGTCTGCAGCAGGGATGCTGCAGCCGAGCCCCCAGAGCCTGCCCCGGACTTGATCCGGGGGATGGGTCCACGGCGTGTCCCGAAAACGGGCCACGCGCACCCGCACTCGAGGTCTTGCGGAAGGGGAATGCAAAAAAGCCGGCGGGCTTGCGCCCGCCGGCTCGAGAAAAGGCAACGACTACAGTTGGGGAGAGTGGAGCCCAACCGCTACGGGAGCAGCGGGCCCCGGGGGAGGGGGAGACGCTGCAGCCGCTGCCTTGATCGCGGCCCGGCGCCGGGCGCCGGGCCAATCAACCGTTGATTCGATCCCCGCTCAACGCACATTCCTGTGCTGGCGGGGATAAGGCAGTCCATTGCCTGGATCCCGGCTCTTCGCACGTCCATGTGGAGGCCGGGGTAACGACATCCGTTTCACGAATCCCCGCTCCAGGCACCTCCCTGTGCCGGCGGGGATAACGACATCCAGTCGTTACTTGGCGGAAGCCTTGGCCGTCTTGGCCTGGGTCTTCTGCGCCTCGGCCTTGACGGTCTCGAGACCGCTCTGCATCAGCTCGCCGAAGGCCTCGCCGGTCTTGAGGCTGAGCTCGAAGAGTTCGCGGGAAACGCCGTAGGCCTTTTCCACGTTCTCGCGGGCCAGCTCGGTGCCCTTGGGCCACACCTTCTTGGCGGCGTCCAGGTCGCGAACCTCTGAAAGCTCCTTGGCGAAGTCGGCATTGACCTTGGAACGCTCCTCGGCCAGGCCGAACTGGATCTCCACGCTCTTGGTGAAGCTCTCGGCGGCGATTTGCTGGGCCTTCAGCATCCCGTCCGCCACGTTGCGGCTGAAGTTGATGAACTGCTGACTGATCTGCTCGTACATGGTGTCCTCCGGTCTGGGCAGACAGGGTTTTCCGTCTTTCCGGGGGTAATTATAGGGGCGAATTTGGTGCATTGCAACATATTTCGATGAATCGAAATAAAGCCAACCATATCAGTTAGTTATTGGGTAATGACTTTGGATGTCCTCGGCGCCGGTGCGGCGACGCAATATCGCCCCCGGCCTGGGCGGCTAGCCGCCCAGGCCGGGGGGCAGGTTCTTCACGTGCACGTCGCGCTGCGGGAACGGGATGGTAATGCGGTTTTCCCTGAATACCCGCCAGATCGCCAGGTTCAGATCGGAGCGGATGTTGTTGATCCCCTCCTCCGGGTCCTCGATCCAGACCCGCAGTTCCAGCTCGACGCCGCTGTCGCCAAACGCCATCAGCCGGGCCACCGGCTCCGGGGTCTTCAGCACCCGGTCGGAGGTCTGCGCGGCCTCGACCATCAGCTCCAGGGCCCGCTCCGGATCGTGCGAGTAGCTGATGGAGACGGGAATCTTGATCCGGATGGCCTTGCTGCCGTAGCTCCAGTTCACCACGGGATTGACGATCAGGTTCTCGTTGGGGATCAGGGTCGCCACCCCGTCCCGGTCACGCACCACGATGTATCGGGCCCTGAGTTCCTGGACCCAGCCAAAGCGCTCCTCGCCCCCCTGGACCTGCACGGTAATCACGTCGCCGGGCTGAATCGACCGGTCCGAGACCAGGATGAACCCGCTGATGAAATTGCTGGCAATGCGCTGCAGGCCGAAACCGAGACCCACGCCCACGGCGCCACCGAACACGGTAAGCGCGGACAGGTTGATGCCCACCGCCTGCAGGGCGACCATCACGCCCACCACCAGGAACATCACGCGCACGAACTTGGTCACGCCCACGCGCATGCCGGCGGAAAGGTGGCGCGAGCCCATCACCCAGCGCTCCACCAGGCGCGCCAGCCACAGCGACACCACGACGACCAGCAAGACCGCCGCCAGCACCTTCCCGATGGACAGCAGGGAGATGCGGTTGTCGCCGAACGTCAATGCCACACGGTCAAGGCCGGTGGTCAGGATCGGCAGCCAGCCCAGCAGGTACATGGCCACGCCGATCCAGATCAGGGTGCCGATGACGTTCTCCGAGGCACGCAACAGCGGCCCGGGCTTCAGCGCCCGCTCCAGCAGGTAGACCAGCAGCCTGACCAGCGCCAGCGACAGGGCCAGGGGCACGGCGATGTGCAAGATCGCATGTGGGGCCGAAAGCCCCACGAAAGCCGCGTAGGCGATCGATAACACGAAGGCCAGGAGCAGCGGGAATACCAGCCGCCGGCTGGCGTCCAGGGCCGCGAACTGAAGGCGCGTGCGCCGGTTTTCACCGATGGCGCGGTCCAGCCATGCGCCGAAGCGACGGTGTCCGAACCAGGCCAGCGCCACCGCCAGACCGGTGAGCATGACCTGCAGCCAGGCCAGCGGCTGGTGGGCGGCGGCCAGCAGATTGGGCAGTTGCTCTTCGAGCCAGCCTTCCACTGCTTGCTACCCGGAAAGCCTGTCCCGGAGACGGTGGCTGAAGGCGTGGATGCGCTCGGCGTTGGCGCCCACGTCGCTGGTTCCCACCCTGGACACCGAGCGCAGGTCCAGCGCCGTGCCCCCGGCGCTCGCGCGGATCCGGATCACCACGTCATCCTTGAAGCCGAACCAGAACGTGGTGTCCACGGCCTCGATGCGTCCCTGGTCGGGCTTCGCTGCTACCACCTGCCATCCCAGGTCTCGCGCCACGGACAGGGCGGCGTTGAATACCGCCGCCGGCGCCTCTTCGAAAGTCAGGGTATCGATGCCCGGGTAGGCGTCCTGCTGCTGCCGGGCCACTTCCGGGCCACCATATTTCGAAGGGTTGGGCGCATCGGCGCGAAGGGGCAGGACGTCGACGAATTGCGGCGGGTCGGCCACGTCGGTGGTGATGTCGTGAATCGGCGGCACACTGCGCGCCTTGGATAGCCAGAACCAGGGAATGCCGAAAGCCGCTGTCGCCAGCACCAACGCCAGTACCGATCGCCACAGAGCGCCGGGCGGCCGGCTCTTGAGGTGTAGCAACAGCGCTAGCACGGCGACCGCGCCCGCCGCCATACCGCCATAGGCGCCCCAACGGATGAGCTTGAAGCCGGTCCCCAGTTCCCAAAGGCCAAAGCGGTAACCTGGCCCGGCAATCACCAGCAGCAACATGGCAGCCACGGCCACCACCAGCCCGGTCCAGGCCAGAAAGCGCGTCATCCCGGTTACACCCATGACAGTCTTCCCCGCGGCTCAAACTTGCGGGCAAGCATAGCAAAGGCATGAAAGGAAGGTGGTGGCTATGGGCGGATTCGAACCGCCGACACCAGCATTATGAGTGCTGTGCTCTAACCGACTGAGCTACATAGCCAGGATGTGGCCATTATAGGGTCCGCTGGACCCGAGAGGGCGTGAATTCTCGCGGTGCACCCGCGGGCTGTCAAGGTGGCGGCGTCAGATCCGAAAGCCGAATTGCTCCTTGAAGCGCTCGCCGAACTCGTCCGGATCGAGCTCGTGGTTTTGCGTGCCGTGGCACTCGATCTTGATCGCCCCCATCAGCGAGGCCATGCGGCCGGTGATCTCCCAGTCACAGCCCGCCGCCAGGCCGTACAGCAGCCCGGCGCGGTAGGCGTCGCCACAGCCGGTGGGGTCCTGGACTTCCGTGGCCCGCGCCGCCGGGATCTCGATCGCTCCCTTGCGGGTATGGACCAGCGAACCCTCGCCGCCTCGGGTAATCACGTAGGCCTCCACCCGGCCGGCGATCTGTTCCGGGGACAGGCCGGTCCGCTCGGAAATCAGCCGCGACTCGTAGTCGTTGGCGGTCACCCAGGTGGCCCGGTCGATGAAATCGGTGAGCTCCCGGCCATTGAACATCGGCAGTCCCTGGCCCGGGTCGAAAATGAACGGAATGCCCGCCTCGTCGAACTGCTCGGCGTGCTGGAGCATGCCGTCGCGCCCGTCCGGGGACAGGATCCCCAGGGACACGCCGCGGGCGTCGCCGATCCTGTTCTCGTGGGAGAACCCCATGGCTCCGGGGTGGAACGCCGTGATCTGGTTGTCGTCCAGGTCGGTGGTGATGTAGGCCTGCGCGGTGAAGGTGTCGCTGATCTCGGTGACGTGATTGAGTGGGATGTCGTTCTGCCTGAGCCAGGCGGCATAGGGATCGAAATCCACGCCCACCGTGCCCATGGGCAGCGCGTCGCCGCCAAGCAGCTTGAGGCTGTAGGCGATGTTGCCCGCACAGCCGCCAAACTCGCGCCGCAGCCGGGGCACCATGAACGACACGTTCAGGATGTGCACCTGTTCCGGCAGGATGTGATTCTTGAAGCGGTCCTCGAAGACCATGATGGTGTCGTAGGCCAGCGAGCCGCAGATCAAAACTGACATGTTCAATGCCTTCTCGGTTTTGGTTCTTTTGCAAGCGCAGGACGGATCGCGCGCAAGCACGCTCCCATGTCATTCCCCATTGCCCAGTTTCTGTTTCAGAACCTCGTTCACCTGGTCAGGATTCGCCTTGCCGCGCGTCGCCTTCATGACCTGGCCGACGAAAAAGTTGAACAGGTTCTCCTTGCCCCCGCGGTACTGGGCGAGCTGGTCCGGGAAGTTCTTCATGACCTCGTCCACCACCGGTTCCAGCGCCGAGGCATCGGAGATCTGTTTCAGCCCGCGCGCCTCGATCACCGCGTCGGCATCGCCCTCCCCTTCCCACATGGCCTCGAACACCTCCTTGGCGGCGCGCCCGGACACGGTGCCGTCGTGGATGCGCAGGATCAGTCCGGCCAGGCGCTCCGGCGTCACCGGATTCTCGCCCACGGCGGTGCCCGACTTGTTCAGCGCGCCGGAGAGCTCCCCGGCCACCCAGTTGGCGCAAAGCTTCGCCGGCGCCGGCTTCGCCGCCGCGGCGACGGCCTCGAAGTAGTCCGCCATGGCGCGCTCGCCGGTGAGCAGCTTGGCATCGTAGGCGCTCAGGCCGTATTCCTCCATGAAACGGTGCTTGCGGGCGTCGGGCAGCTCGGGAAGCGTGTCGCGCACCGCGTCGATCATCGCCTCCTCCACCGCCAGCGGCAGCAGGTCCGGCTCCGGGAAGTAGCGGTAGTCGTGGGCCTCCTCCTTGCCGCGCATGGAGCGGGTCTCGCCCTTGCCCGGGTCGTAGAGCCGGGTTTCCTGGATCACCGTGCCGCCGGACTCCAGCAGCGCGGCCTGGCGCTCGATCTCGTGCTCGATGGCCTTTTCCACGAAGCGGAAGGAATTGACGTTCTTGATCTCCGCGCGGGTGCCAAACGGCGCGTCCGGCCCGCGGCGCACCGACACGTTGGCGTCGCAGCGGAACGAGCCCTCCTGCATGTTGCCGTCGCAGATCTCCAGGTAGCGAACCAGGGTGTGCAGCTTCTTCATGTAGGCCACGGCTTCGGCGGCGGAACGCAGCTCCGGCTCGGAGACGATTTCCAGCAAGGGGGTGCCAGAACGGTTCAGGTCCACGGCGGTCATCCCCTCGAAACCCTCGTGCAGAGACTTGCCCGCATCCTCCTCCAGGTGCGCCCGGGTGATCCCGATGCGCCTGCTGCCGCCGTCGGGCAGGTCGATCTCCAGGCTGCCGCCGCTGACGATGGGCCGGTCGTACTGGCTGATCTGGTAGCCCTTGGGCAGGTCCGGGTAGAAGTAGTTCTTGCGCGCGAACACCGACACCGGCGAGATCTCGGCGCCGACGGCCAGTCCGAACTTGACGGCCATGGCGGCGGCCTCGGCGTTGAGCACCGGCAGCGTGCCGGGCATGCCCAGGTCCAGGGCGCAGGCCTGGGTGTTGGGCTCGGCGCCGTAGGCGGTGGACGCGCCGGAAAAGATCTTGCTGCGGGTCAGGAGCTGGATGTGGATCTCCAGCCCGATTACCGGTTCCCAGCTTGTCATCTTGTCGTCTGCCACGATAGCTCGTCTCTTCGTAGGAGCGCATGCACGACGGCTTCGGCTTCGGGCGCTTCTTGAGCTCCGCTCAAACCGCGCCCGGCCTCCGACTGTGCTTGCGCGCGATTCGACGATGGATCGCGCCCTTCCGGGCGCTCATACAGTCCTTAATCGAAACCTTTTGGACTGCGCGTATGCCAGTCGGTCATCTGCTGGTACTGGTGCCCCACGGTCAGCAGCCGGGCCTCCTCGAACCAGGGCGCCACGAGCTGCAGTCCCACCGGCAGGTCATCGACGAAGCCGCAGGGCACCGAGATGCCCGGCAGCCCGGCCAGGTTCACCGCGATGGTGTTGATGTCCGAAAGGTACATGGCCAGCGGGTCCTCCGACCTCTCGCCTATCCGGAAGGCCGTCGTCGGCGAGGTGGGCCCGGCGATCACGTCCACGTCTCCGAATGCGCTCCTGAAATCGTCGGCGATCAGTCGGCGCACCTGCTGGGCCTTGCGGTAGTAGGCGTCGTAGTAACCGGCGGACAGCGCATAGGTGCCGATCATGATGCGGCGCTTCACCTCCGGTCCGAAACCTTCTCCCCGGGAACGCACGTACAGGTCCATGAGGTCCGCGGGGTCCTTGCAGCGGTGCCCGTAGCGCACCCCATCGTAGCGCGCCAGGTTCGAGGAACATTCCGCAGGGGCGATGATGTAATAGGCGGGCACCGCCAGTTCGGCACTTTTTAGTGATATTTCCCGAATTTCGGCGCCATTGGCCTCAAGTTCCGACAATGCGGCGCGCACGCGCTCGTCCACCCCCGGATCCAGGCCCTCGCCGAAGTACTCCCGCGGCACCCCGATGCGCAGGCCCTTGAGCTCGCGGTCCAGCAGGGCTGGGTAATCGTCCACCGGCCGGTCCACGCTGGTGGAGTCGGCGGGATCAAAGCCGGCCATGGCCTCGAGCACCCAGGCCGCGTCCTCGCAGGAACGCGCCAGTACGCCTGCCTGATCCAGGCTGGAGGCGAAGGCGATCATGCCCAGCCGGGAAACCCGCCCGTAGGTGGCCTTGATGCCGGTAATCCCCGTAAGCGCCGCGGGCTGGCGCACCGATCCGCCGGTGTCGGTACCGGTGGCCGCCGGTACCAGGCCCGCCGCCACCGCCGCGGCCGAGCCTCCGGAGGACCCCCCGGGCACCCGTGAAGTATCCCAGGGATTGCGCACGGGTCCGAAATGACTGTTCTCGTTGGACGAGCCCATGGCGAACTCGTCCATGTTGGTCTTGCCCAGGGAAATCATGCCCGCGCGCTCCAGGCGACTCACCACCGTGGCGTCGTACGGCGGCACGAAGGGCTCGAGCATGCGCGAACCACAGGTGGTGGCCACGCCCGCGGTGCAGAAGATGTCCTTGTGCGCCAGCGGCAGGCCAGAAAGCGGCGCGGCGCCTTCTCGCGAACCCTCCGCACGCTTCGCCGCCTCAAGCGCGCGCTCGCCGGTCACCGCCAGGAATGCGTTGAGCGCGCCGTTGTGCGCCTCGATCCGTTCCAGATGGGCGCTGGCCAGCTCCACGGCGGAGAATTCGCGGCCGGCCAGGCCGCGCGCCATGGCGGTCAGGGACATTCCGGTGAGTTCGCTCATTCGATCACCCGGGGCACCAGGTAGAGCCCCGCCCCGGCTTCTGGTGCCTGGGACAGGAACTCGTCGCGGCGATCGGACTCCGTCACCTGGTCCGGCCGCAGGCGCTGATGGACGTCCAGGGGGTGGGCCATGGGCGCCACGCCGTCGGTGTCGGCGGCGTCGAGCTGGCGCACGAAATCCAGGATCCGCGAGAGTTCGTCCGCGTAGCGGCCCAGGTCGGCCTCGTCGATGCCCAGCCGGGCCAGCTCGGCGATGCGGCGGACTTCGGACTCGTCAATGCTCATGGTTGGTCGGGGTTCCGGGGAAGCCGGGCAACATATCATAAATAAGGTGTCGGCTTGGGGCTTCTTCCGCCTTCCAAGAAGGCGAAAACCGCCCCGCGCCGACTATCCGCTCTCGGGCCCTGCCCGGCTTGCGCCGGCCAGCGCATCAGCGTGTCGTCTGCAACTTCTTCCGCCTTCCAAGAAGGCGAAAACCGCCCCGCGCCGACTATCCGCTCTCGGGCCCTGCCCGGCTTGCGCCGGCCAGCGCATCAGCGTGTCGTCTGCAACTTCTTCCGCCTTCCAAGAAGGCGAAAACCGCCCCGCGCCGACTATCCGCTCTCGGGCCCTGCCCGGCTTGCGCCGGCCAGCGCATCAGCGTGTCGTCTGCAACTTCTTCCGCCTTCCAAGAAGGCG
>Ga0209918_1001010_pt1 | contig 16338 bp, 13 predicted proteins | sample SalPonD_shore_MG_FD_185712 | JGI IMG/M metagenome (GOLD analysis project Ga0209918, IMG submission 185712) | Salt pond soil microbial communities from South San Francisco under conditions of wetland restoration - Salt Pond MetaG... | ecosystem: Environmental > Aquatic > Marine > Intertidal zone...
CAGCCGGTAGCGGTAGACCGTCACGTACGCCTTCCCGGCCCGGTGCGGCGACGCCTCGATGGCGTTCACCGTGCTGAGCTTCGGCAGGCCCGGCGGCGTGACCTCCGTCCAGTGGGCCCCGCCGTCCCGGGTCACGTGCACGAGACCATCGTCCGACCCGGCCCACAGGACGAGCGAGTCCCGCGGGGACTCGGCCAGCGAGAACACGGTGGCGTAGGTCTCGACCCCGGTGATGTCGTGCTGAACGGGCCCGCCCGGGTAGCCCATGGTGGCCGGGTCGTGTCGGGTCAGGTCCGGGCTGATCTCCGTCCACGTCTCGCCGCGGTCGTCGCTCCGCAGCACCATCTGCGCCCCGTAGTAGAGGACGTCGGGGTCGTGGCGGGAGGCCAGGAGCGGCGGGTTCCAGTTGAACCGGTACGTCAGGTCCCGGATCGCCCGGCCGTCCTGCATCTGGGGGTAGGGGACCACGTTCCGGGCCTGGCGGGTCCGGGCGTCGAATCGGTACAGGTCCCCGCTGTAGCATCCGCCGAAGACGATGTCCGGGTCGCGCCGGTCCACGACCACCGAGCCGCTCTCGCACCCGCCGGTCGAGTGCCAGAACTCGAAGCGCGTCTCGGCCGCCTGGGTCCAGGCGGACACCCCGATGGCGGAGTTGTCCTGCTGCCCTCCGAAGATCCGGTACGGGAACTCGTCGTCCACGAACACGCGATAGAACTGGGCCGTGGGCTGGTTGTCCATCGTCGACCAGCTCTCGCCGCCGTCGGTCGTGACCTGGGCCCCGCCGTCGTCCGCCAGGATCATGCGCCGCGTGTCGTCGGGGTCGATCCACAGGTCGTGGGTGTCCCCGTGCGGGACCCCGACCCGGTCGAAGGTGCGTCCGCCGTCCACCGAGCGGTACAGGCCGGTGTTGAGGGCGTAGACCGTGTTCGGATCGGCCGGATCGGCGAAGATGTGCGTGTAGTAGAACGCCCGCTGGCGCAGCTTCCGGTCGTCGTTCACCCGCCGCCAGCTCTTCCCCGCGTCGTCCGAGCGGTAGACGCCGCCGAGGTCGTCCGCCTCCTGGGCCACGATCGCCCACACGCGGTCGGGATCGGCGGGCGAGACCGTCACGCCGATCTTGCCCACCACGCCCGTCGGGAGGCCGCCACCGAGCTTGGTCCAGTGGTCTCCCCCGTCCGTGGTCTTCCACAGGCCGCCCTCGTCGGCGCCGTCGATCAGGGTCCAGGGCCGGCGCTCGGCTCGCCAGGCGGCCGCGTACAGGACGCGGGGGTTCGAGGGATCCGTGGCCAGATCGACGAACCCGGTCGAGTCGGAGACGAACAGGACCTTCTCCCAGCTCTTCCCGCCGTCGTCGGTGCGGAAGACGCCGCGCGTCGGGTTCGGTCCGAACGCGTGGCCGAGGACGGCCACGAACGCCCGATCGGGATCGCGGGGGTCGACCACGATGTCGCCGACCTGACCGGCGTCCGGCAGGCCCGCGAAGCTCCAGGTCCGGCCGCCGTCCGTCGAGCGGTACAGCCCCCGTCCCGCCGAGGCGTTCCCGCGGATGTCGGCCTCCCCGGTCCCGACCCACACGACCTCGGGGTCCGACGGCGCGACGGCCACGGCGCCGATCGAGCCGGCGGCGAGCGCGTCGTCGGAGACCGGCTTCCACGTCTCCCCGGCATCGGTCGTCTTCCACACGCCGCCGCCCGTCGTCCCCATGTAGAAGACGAGGGGACGGTTCGGGACCCCGGCCACCGAGGCGGCCCGTCCGCCGCGCGAGGGGCCGACCATCCGGTAACGGAGGCCGGCGTAGAGGGCGGTGTCGTAGACGATGCGGCCCGGCGGGTGGAGCGCGCCCCCCCCGGCCGGCGAAGCGCCGGCGGCGCGTCCCGGGCCGGCCGCCTGCGCCGCCCCCGGTCCGGGAAGGCAGGAGAGCAGCACCGCGGCCGCTCCCGCGGTGAGCGCGAGGCGCGCGCCGGAGGCGGCCGCCGCGAGCGCCCCGCGCCGCGCTCCCGCCGCGGGCCGGGACCGCGCGCTCAGGAGCCCCCCGCCGGCGGCAGGGCCACGCCGCCCAGGCCCACGTCGGAGAGCCGCCGCGCGAACGCGGGGACCTCCGACCCCAGGAGCTCCGAGAGCCGGCCGCGCACCTCCTTCCAGCGCGGCAGGAGGTCCTCCCAGCGCCGGCTGGCGCCCTGGACCGGCCGGCCGTCCCCGGAGGTGACGACCCGGAGGACGTAGGCGAACTCGCCGTCCAGGGCCGGACGGTGAGCCGCCATGCCGTAGTAGGCCTCGTTCTTCGTCTGCGTGAGCGTGGTCTCGACGTCCGTGAGGCGCGCGGACAGTGAGTCGGCCGCCTTCCGGAGCGCCGCCGTGTCGGCCCCGGGACGGGCGGCCGCGAGCCTCCCGGCGGCCGCCTCCACCTGTTCCCGGACGTCCCGCACGTCGCGGAGCGCGTCGTACAGGGCGTTCAGCGTGTCCCGGAGGGCGATCCCGAGCGCCATCTGCGCCTCCAGGTCCTCCCGCCCGGCGTCGATCCGCGGGTCCTCGCGCACCCGGAAGCTCCGCGTCTCGCTCCACCCGCCGGCCGAGAGCGTGGCCCGGTACGTCCCGGGCGCGGCCGTCGGGGCGCCGAGGGAGCCCCACACGAACACGCCGGAGGGGTGGTCGACGGCGGCCAGGCGCAGGTCCCAGGCGAAGCGGTGGGCGCCCGCCCCGGCCAGCGCGGTGTCGGCCTCCCAGCGGGGCCGGCCCGCCGGGCCGCGGCGTCCGTCCGCGTAGGCCCCGTCTCGCGTGGTGTCGCTCGTGAACCGGCGGAGGACGCGCCCCGCCGAGTCGGCGATCGTGAGCGTCACCTCGCCCCCGGGCGCCCGCCCGAAGTACCAGTCCAGGACCGCGCCCCGGGGCGGGGCCTCGGGCGCGCCCGCCCCCCGGAACCCGCGCACCTCCGTGCGCCACGCGTCCCGCGGCCGGTAGAAGACCTTGCCGCCTCCGGCCGCGGCGGCCGCCAGGTCGCCGTCGATCTGCCGCAGCGGCGCCAGGTCGTCCAGGATCCAGAAGCTCCGCCCCTGCGTGGCCACCACGAGGTCGGAGCCGTGCACCTTCAGGTCGGTGACCGGCACCACCGGGAGGTTGAGCTGCAGGCCCTGCCAGCGGCCCCCGTCGTCGAAGGAGACGAACATGCCGTACTCGGTCCCGGCGTACAGGAGGCCCTCCCGGGCCGGGTCCTCGCGCACCACCCGGGTCGGGTAGCCGGCGGGAATGCCGCGCGTGCCGTCGGCGATCCGGGTCCAGTGGGCCCCGTAGTCGGCGGTCCGGTAGACGTAGGGCGTGAAGTCGTCCAGCCGGTAGCGGTAGACCGTCACGTACGCCTTCCCGGCCCGGTGCGGCGACGCCTCGATGGCGTTCACCGTGCTGAACTTCGGCAGGCCCGGCGGCGTGACCTCCGTCCACGACCCCCCGTCGTCCCGCGTGATCCACACCCGGCCGTCGTCGGTGCCCGCCCAGATCGTCGAGTCCTCGTGGGGCGACGGGGTCAGGGCGAAGACCGTCCCGTACACCTCGACCCCCGTGAGGTCGGCGGTGATCGTGGGCGAGGGGAAGGCCAGCCGCGCGCTGTCCGCGTAGGTGAGGTCCGGGCTGATGACCTCCCAGGTCCGCCCGCCGTCGTCGCTGCGGTGGACGACCTGCGAGGTGTGGTAGACCTGGTCGGGGTGCTGGGGGTCGAGCACGATCGGGCTGTTCCACTGGAAGCGGTACTTCAGCGCGGACGGCGCCTGACCCTCCTGGGCCTGGGCGTAGGGGATGACCTGCCGGCGCAGGCCCGTGGCCATGTCGTAGCGGTCGATCTCCCCGTGGTAGCAGCCGGAGTAGACCACGTCCCCGTGGACGGCGATGTGGCCGCTCTCGCAGCCCCCCACCTCGCGCCACAGGCCCTGGGCCGTGGCGCCGCGCGAGGCCCACGCCGGCACGCTGATCGTGGAGTTGTCCTGCTGGGCCCCGTACAGCCGGTACGGGAATCCGTCGTCCGTCGCCACCCGGTAGAACTGGGCGGTGGGCTGGTTGAGCAGGGTGGACCAGCTCCTCCCGCCGTCCAGGGTCACCGTGGCGCCGCCGTCGCTCCCCTCCACCATGATGTCGGGCCGCTCGGGGTCGATCCACAGTGCCCGGTTGTCCCCGTGGGGCGTCCGGATCGTGCTCCACGTGCGCCCGCCGTCGACCGACTCGTAGAAGCGGAAGCCGGTGATGTAGACGGTGTTCCGGTCCGTGGGATGGGCAAAGATGTGGTGGAAGTAGAAAGGCCGCTGCTGGAGGCGCGGGTCCGTGCCCACCTTCTTCCACGTCTCGCCGGCGTCGTCGGAGCGGTAGACCGCGCCGTCGGGGCGGGGCGCCTCGACGATGGCCCACACCCGGTCCGGGTCGGACCGGGAGACATCGACCCCGATCTTCCCCACGGGCCCGGTCGGCAGGCCGCCCGCGAGCTTCGTCCAGTGGTCGCCCCCGTCGGTCGACTTCCAGATCCCGCCCTCGCGGTTCCCCGACAGGAGGGCCCACGGCTTCCGGACGACCGCCCACGAGCCGGCGTAGAGGACGTCGGGCCGCGAGGGGTCCATGGCCAGCGACACGACCCCGGTGGAGTCGGAGACGAACAGGACCTTCTGCCAGCTCTTGCCGCCGTCGTCGGTGCGGAAGACGCCCCGCGTGGCGTTCGGGCCGAAGGCATGGCCCAGGACGGCCACGAACGCCCGATCGGGATCGCGGGGGTCGACCTCGATGTCGCCGATCTGCCCGGCGTCCGGGAGCCCGGCAAAGCTCCAGGTCTCCCCGCCGTCGGTCGAGCGGTACAGGCCGCGGCCCGCCGATGCGTTCCCGCGGATGTCGACCTCGCCGGTCCCGACCCAGACGACCTCGGGATCGGAGGGAGCCACCGCGATCGCTCCGATCGAGCCGGCGGCGAGCGCGTCGTCGGAGACCGGCTTCCACGTCTCCCCGGCGTCGGTCGTCTTCCACACGCCGCCGCCCGTGGCCCCCATGTAGAAGGTGAAGGGGCGGTCGGGATGGCCCGCCACGGCCTGCACGCGACCGCCGCGCGAGGGGCCGACCATCCGGTAGCGGAGCCCGGCGTACAGCTCCGGATCGTGCACCGGCCGGCCGGCGGGACGGACGGACGGTGCGCCCCCGGCGGCGGGCGCGCCCTGGGCTGCGAGCGGAGCGGGCGAAGCGAGGCCGGCCGCGAGCGCCCCCGCGGCGCCGGCGACGCCCGCCAGACGCATCAGGCCGAAGAGAGCGCCGAGCCCACGTGTGCCGCGAAACCGCTTACCCACCGAATCCGCCTCCCGTCGGGGACCTCCCTCGGACCCCGCCGGCGCGAAGCCTGCAGCCTTTCGATGGGCCGCGCTCCGGGCCACGGAGCCTTAGCGACTGCGCACGATACGGGCGGGTCCGGGGCGGCACAAACAGCGGCCCCCTGGAGCGACGGGACGAGGACCCACGGAGGGGGACCCGCGAGGCGGGACGGATGAGGAGGGAGGACGGATGAGGAGGGAGGACGGATGAGGATCGTCGTCACCGGTGAGACCGAGATCGTGGTCGTGCCCGCCCCGCAGCTCGAGATCGAGGAGGAGGGCGACGCCCACTTCAGCCCGCTCCACATGATGGCCGCGTCCCTGGCCACGTGCACGGTGGCCGTCCTGGCCAGCTGGGCCGATGCGGTGGACCTCGAGCTGGAAGGCCTCGAAATCCGGCTGAGGTGGAGCTACGTGGAGAAGCCCTATCGGGTGGGGGAGTACGACATGGACATCACGTGGCCGGCCCTACCCGAGGAGCGGCTGGATCGCGCCCGGCGGGTGGCCGAGGCCTGCACCGTCCACCACACCTTCACCCACCCTCCGGCGATCGAGATCGGGCTCGGGGGCTGAGGGCTGCGACCGGGTCCGGGGGCGACCTCCCGATCCGGTCCCCCCGCCCGCGGCCCTCTTGAACTCAAGTTGAAGAGGGTCTCCGGGGCGGGCCCCGGTCCCCGCTCACCGTCTCTCGCTCGCCCGCAGGAAGATCACGCCGCCCACGACCGAGATGAGGGCGAGCGCGAACCACTGGATGGCGTAGGAGAGGTGGGGTCCGTTCCCGAGCTCGGGGAGCGGGATCCGCACGGGATAGCCGCCCGGCGGCGCCGAGTCGGTGACCTGCGCGTACAGGTCGGCGATCGGGTAGGGGAGGAGCCCGGCCAGCCGCCCCGGATCCACGTGCGCGACGACCGGGTGGGGTCCGTCGGGGCCCTGGATCGTGTCGATCCGCAGCTCCTCGGCGGGATGGCCCGGGAGGAGGAGCGTCGGGACCGCCCGGGAGCGGGCGCCGGTGTCCGGCCGCCCGACGGCGAGCCGTGCGTGGAACGCGTCGCCCGAGGGGAGCCAGCCCCGGAGCACGAGCACGGCCGCCGAGTCCCCTCCGCTCCGCACGAGGAGGGGGGTGAGGAGGTAGACGCCCGGCGCCCCGGTCCACGAGCGGTCCCGGATCACGATCTCCCGCCCGTAGTCGTAGCGGCCGGCGAGGAGGGCCTTCCGCCACACCAGGGTGTCGCGCCGGGCGGAGTCGGAGGCCGCGCCGACCGCCCCGCCCGTGGTGCCGGCCGCGCCCACCAGAGGCAGCTCCAGCGGCCCCATCTCCCCCGGGATGCGGAGCGGCGGCAGGTCCCTCCGGGCCACCTGCCGGGCGTTCTCCGCCTTCCTCTCGGCGAGCCGGTGCAGCTGCCAGATGCCGAGCCTCGTGAAGATCGCCGTCACGACGACGACGGTGACCACGAAGATCCAGCGAGCGGTGCGGCTCATCCTGCTTCTCGTCCGTCCATCGGACCGGAAGCTCGACGGCCGTCCGGGCCGGTGCAAGCCGGTCTTGTGGCGCACGACCCGCGGCGCGCACCTTGTCCTCGTCCGCACCGGCGGCGGCCGGCGGCCCGTGACTCCAGACCTCGTGTCCCGTGGACGACTCCCAGGCCTACGAGATCCTCCGGAACCTCTCCTCCCCGATCGTCGCCCTCACCTGCCGGAAAGGGGCGACGACGAACGGGATGATCGCCAACAGCGCCGTGCGGGCGTCGATCGTGCCCGGCGGCCAGCGGGTGGCCCTGTACGTGTTCAAGCGCCACCTCACCCACAGGATCCTGGCGGAGACCGGCCGCTTCGTCCTCCACCTTCTCTCTCGCGAGCAGTGGGACGAGGTCCGGGCGCTGGGCTTCCAGTCGGGCCGGGACGCCGAGAAGCTCGAGGGCCTCGTCCACCGGGAGAGCGAGGAGACGGGCCTCCCGATCCTGACGCGCTCGTACGCGTGGATGGAGTGCCGGGTGGCCAACGTGATGGACGCGGGCGCCTCCACCTTCTTCATGGGGGACGTCGCCCGCATCGACCGCGGCACGGGCCGGGAGGTCATGGACAGCGAGTTCTTCCGCGAGAACATGCCGGAGGACTGGCGCGAGCCGTACCGGAAGAACCTCGAGGCGGTCCAGGAGTGGGCGGCCGCCAACGAGCCGGCCCTCGACGACCGGCCGTGGCGTGAGCTCCAGGAGCGGGCCCGCCAGGCCCGGGAGACGCGGGATCGCGGCTGACCGCACCGTGGGGGTGAGCGGCCGGGAGGCGCGCCCGACCGTGCTCCTGGTCGGCCTGGGTCACCTGGGCCGGCCCGTCCTCGACATCCTGGCGGCGAGCCCGTGGCTGGGCCGGGTGGTGGCGTGCCGCCGGAGCCGCGCGGCGGGGGAGGCCGCCTGCCGCCTGGCCCGCCTCTCGGGCCTCGCGCTCGGGGACGATGCCCCGGAGGTCGAGTTCGCGCAGCTCGATGTCGCGGATGCGGCCCGCACGGCGGAGCTGCTGGACAGCGTCCGCCCCGACCTCGTCCTCCACACCGCCAGCCTCCAGACGTGGTGGTGGACCGGCCTCCTCCCCGAGGAGGCGGCCCGCCCGCTCCGGGGGATCGGGTTCGGCGCCTGGCTCCCCCTCCACCTCCCGGTGACGCTCGCGCTCGCGCGGTCGCTGGACGCGGCGGGCTGGGACGGCCCGCTGCTCTCGGCCCCGTTCCCCGATGTCACCGGCCCCGTCCTGGAGCGGCTCGGCCTCGCCCCGACCTGCGGCGTCGGGAACGTGGCCGAGATCGTCCCCAAGCTCCGCCACCTGGCGGCGGCGCGCCTCGGGGTCCCCCCCGCGGAGGTCGAGGTCACGCTGGTCGGCCACCACGCCCTCCTCGGTGCCTCCATCGGGCGAGACGCCAGGCCGCCGGCCGGCGAGGTCCCGCCGCACCACCTCCGGATCCGGGCCGCCGCCGAGGACGTGACCGACCGGGTGGACGCGGAGTCTCTCCTCGTCGAGCCCTGGCCCCTCCCGGGCGGGGCGGCGTGGGGGCGGCTCACGGCCTCGTGCACGGTCCCCCTCGTCCGCGCGGTGCTCTCGCCCGGGACCACGCGGCTCCACGCGCCCTCGCCCGGCGGGCTCCCCGGCGGCTACCCGGTCCTGGCCGGGGACGGGGAGGTCCGGCCGGCGCCGATCGAGGGGCTGTCGCTCGAGCAGGCCGTGGAGCTCAACCGCCGCTCCCACCGCTTCGACGGGATCGACGCGATCGGGCCCGACGGAACGGTCGTCCTCACCGACGGGGCGGCCGGAGCCCTCCGGGAGACGCTGGGCTTCGAGTGCCCGCGGCTCGTCCCGGACGAGGCCGCAGAGTGCGGACGCGAGCTGGCCGAGCGCTTCCGGGCGTACGCGGCGCGGCACGGCGTGGAGCTGCCGGGATCGCCGGGCGGCGCGGGCGCGGCCGCCCCCGCCGGAGCGGAGGCCTGATGCGCGGGCTCGAGGGGAAGGGCGTCCTCGTCACCGGGGGAGCGAGCGGGATCGGCGCCGCGACGGCCGCCCGCTTCCTGGAGGAGGGAGCGCGCGTGGCCGTTCTGGACCGGGACGAAGTGGCCCGCGCACGGGTGCTCGCCGAGATGCCCGGCCTCACCGCCTACCTGGTGGTCGACGTCCGCGACCGCGCGGCCGTGGAGGCGGCGGTGGCGGAGGCCGAGGAGGCGCTGGCCACGGGCCCCGCGCCGACCGCCGGCATCGACGTCCTCGTGAACAACGCCGGCATCAGCATCCGCCACCCCTTCCTCGAGATCACGCCCGACGAGTGGGAGGAGGTCCTGGCCGTGAACCTCACCGGCGCCTTCCACGTGGCGCAGGCCGTGGCCCGCCGCATGGCGGAGCGGGGCGGGGGCGTCATTCTGGGCACCGCGTCCACCAACGCCCTCACCGGCTACCCGCTGTACGCCGACTACAACGCCTCCAAGGCCGGCCTCGTCGCCCTCACGCGAAGCATGGCGCTCGAGCTGGCCCCGGAGATCCGGGTGGCGGCCGTCGCGCCCGGCTACGTCCTCACCCCCATGCAGCGCGCCGAGTACACGGACGAGATGCTGGAGGAGGTCGAGGCGAAGATCCCGCTCGGCCGGCACGCGCGCCCGGACGAGGTGGCCGCCCTGTTCGCCTTCCTCGCGTCCGACGAGGCGGCGTTCGTGAGCGGCCAGGTCTACACGATCGACGGCGGCGAGACGGCCGGCGGGCTCGCGAGCCGCTGAGGGCGGCCGGGCCGCCGCGCCGACACCCCCACGAGAGGAAGGCCCATGCACGCCACCGACCGATCCCGCGAGCTCTTCGGCCGCGCCCTGGACGTCCTGGTCGAGGGCGGGAGCTCGCCCTCGCGCGGCCCGGCCAATTACGGCGACTATCCCCTGTTCATGACGGGGGCGTCGGGGAGCCGGATCCGGGACGAGGACGGGAACGAGTACATCGACTGGATGATGGCCTACGGCTGCCTGCCGCTCGGGCACGCCGACCCGCGCGTGGCGGAGGCCGTGGCCAACGCGGCCTCGAGCGGCGCCCATCTGGCCACGGCCACGGAGGTCGAGGTCGAAGTGGCCGAGCGGATCCGTGACCTGGTGCCGGGCGTCGAGAAGGTGCGGTTCGCCAACACGGGCACCGAGTCCATGATGGCGGTCCTCCGGCTGGTCCGGGGCTACACGGGCCGCCCGAAGATCGTGAAGTTCGAGGGGCACTACCACGGCTGGCACGACGAGGTGCTGGCCAACTGCCACCCGAAGCCGCCCGGCGCCCTGGGCCACCGCCGGAGCCCGATCACGATCCCCGAGAGCTCGGGCCTGGTCCGCGGCGCGCTGGACGACACGATCGTCGTGCCCTGGAACGACCTCGACGCGGTGGACCGGGCGCTTCGCTCGAACCCCGGACGGGTCGCCGCGGTCGTCACCGAGGGGATCATGGCCAACATGGGCGTGATCCCCCCGGAGTCCGGCTACCTGCCCGCCCTCCGCCGCCTCACCCGCGAGCACGACGTCCTCCTGGTCCTGGACGAGACCGTGACCGGCTTCCGGATCGGTCCGGGCGGCTGCCAGGAGCGCTACGGGGTCGGGGCCGACCTCGTGAGCTTCGGGAAGGGCCTCGGCGCCGGCCTCCCGGTGGCGGCCTTCGGCGGGAGGGCCGGGATCATGGAGGCGCTGGCCTGGGGCGGCGTCCTCCACTACGGGACGCAGAACGGGTCGCGGATCGGGCTCCACGCCGCCCTCGCCAACCTCCGCGCGCTCTCGGACGACGGGTCCGCCGCCGTGCGAGGGGCGTGGGACACGGGCGAGGCGCTCGCCGCCGGCCTCCAGGAGGCCCTGGACGACGCGGGCGTCCCAGGCGTGGTGCAGGGCGTGGGACCCATGCTCCAGGTGATGTTCACGGAGGCCGGGCGGATCTCCGACTACCGCGACTTCTGCGGGCACGTGGACGGGGAGCGCTACCGGCGCTTCGCCCTGGCCCTCTTCGGTCGAGGCGTGTACACGACGCCGTCGGCCGCCCTCCACTGGATGGCCTCGGCGGCGCACGCCCCGGAGGACGTGGAGCGGACCGTCGAGGCCGCTCGCGAGGTGCTCGAGGACGGGGCGTTCGCGGCGTGAGCGCCACAGGCCTCCGCGACACCTCCGCGCTGGTCACCGGCGCCGCCTCCGGGATCGGCCGGGCCACCTGCCTCCTCCTCGGCGAGGCGGGCGCGCGGGTGGCGGCCGTGGACGTGGACGGCGCCGGCGCGGAGAATACCGCCCGGGCCGTCGAGGCGGCGGGCGGCGAGGGGCTGGCGGTCGAGGCCGACGTGGCCGACGGGGAGGCGTGCCGCCGGGCCGCGCACTGGGCCGCCGACGCGTTCGGGGCGACCGGGATCCTGGTGAACGCCGCCGGGGTCACGCGGCGCGGGTCGGTCCTCGAGACCGATCCCGAGGACTGGGACCGGGTCATGACCGTGAACGTCCGCTCGGCCTTCCTCCTGGGCCGGGAGGTCCTCCCGGCCATGATCCGGCGAGGGGCGGGCTCCATCGTGAACGTCGCCTCGGGCTGGGGCCTCGTCGGAGGGGCGCGGGCGGCCGCCTACTGCGCCTCCAAGGGCGCCCTGGTGCAGCTCACCCGCGCCATGGCCATCGACCACGGCCCCGCGGGCGTGCGGATCAACTGCGTGTGCCCCGGCGACACCGACACGCCGCTCCTCCGGGGGGAGGCGCGGGAGCTGGGGGAGGACGAGGCGGCGTTCCTTCACGAGGCCGCCGACCGCCCGCTGGGACGGATCGGGACTCCCGGGGAGGTGGCCCGCGCGATTCTGTTCCTGGCCGGGGACGACGCCTCGTTCGTGACGGGCGCCTGCCTCACGGTGGACGGGGGAGGGCTGGCGGGGGGCTGACCGGCCGGCGCGCGGAGGGCCGCCCTGGGCGAGGGCGGCCTCCGGAGCCGGGAGATGACGGGCTCAGTCGTTGGTGGCCTTGCCGACCCAATTCATCTTGTAGGGCCCCTTGCCGTGCACCTGGATGATCGTCTCGCCGTCCGTCCAGCCGAAGACGGGCGTACGGGGCGGGATCATCAGATAGCTGCCGGCTCCCAGCGTCGTCGTGGCGGCGCGGTTCGCCCGCTCGCCGAATCCCATGTGGGCGGTCCCCTGGATCACCGTGACGAACCGATGCTTGGGGAAGGTGTTGGGCCGGAGCTCGTAGCCGGCCGGGAACTTGAGGCGATAGGTGTACTCACCCTCTCCACCGCCGTTGGCGTCGCCGACGATGTACGCCAGCTTCACGCCGGGCATGGAGGGCGCTTCCAGCCATGACAGGTCGGTCGGGCTGAAGACGTACTGACCGATGGCTTCGGAGCGCTGGGCGTCGGTCATGTCCACAAGGCGGATGGGGCTCTTCCGGCCCTGTCCGGCCAGCGTCGTCGGAAGGAGCCCCGCGACGGCGACGAGGCCCAGCAGGGTCCAGCGGAGGTGGTTCGGGGTGCGTGACAGCATCGAATCTCCTTCGGGCCTTGCCCGAAGCAGGAAGCGCGACCGTTACTCCACGCCGATCCGGGATTCCGGTAGCGCGGCGGCCGTGTCGAACCACGATTAGGAATGCAAAAGGAATGCCCGGACGGCCCGGAGAGAGGGCCGCGGGAGGGCGGCGCGGAGGCGTCCTCCGCCGGATCCTGGCCGCCCCGCGACCGTCCCGCCGCGGTCCTCGCATCGCCCCGACGCCCCCGGTTCGCTACCCTGGGGGCCGCGCCGGGGTGGCGAAACTGGCAAACGCGGGGGACTTAAAATCCCCTGGGCTTCGGCCCCTGCGGGTTCGACTCCCGCCCCCGGCATCCCCGTGAGGACTCGCCCGCGGGGCCGGGCGCCCTCTCTCTCCCCCCGTGAGCCCGCCGACCGAGGAGGACTGCACCGTACTCCCGGCGTGGCACGTCGACGAGGGCCGGTTCGGCGACGTGTCGCTGGACGGGCTCAACGTGGCCGTGGCCGCGGACAGCCAGGGGGTGCATGGCGAAGGTGCCGTGGAACGTGGCGCTCCACCCGGACGAGCGGGCCACCGAGGTCGAGCGCCACGCGCTCACCACGAGCTTCGCCGGCCAGGCCGGCGGCTCCTTGACCAGCGTAGACGACCGGTCGTATTGTATGACCATGATTCGCATGAACCGCACGGAACGCGTCCGGGAGCGTCTCCTCGACGAAGGGGTGGCCGCCTTCCTGGAGTTCGGCTTCCACGGGACCGGCCTCAAGCGGGTGCTGGATCGTGCCGGCATCCCGAAGGGCTCGTTCTACAACTATTTCGACAGCAAGGAAGCGTTCGGCGCGGCGACCATCCGGCACTTCGCCGCGGGGGTCCGCGACCTCCTGGCGCGCGAGCTCGCCACGGCGCCGGATCCCCTGAGCGGCCTGCGCGGGTTCTTCGGCGCCATGATGGAGCAGTTCGAGGAGTCGGGGTACGTCGGAGGCTGCCTGCTGGGCAACCTGGGCGGGGAGCTCGACGGCAGCGCCGCGTGCCGCGAGGCGCTGGCCGGCTCGATCCAGGCCCTGTGCGGCGAGATCGGCGAGGTCCTGCGCGAAGCCCAGGAGCAGGGCCTGGTGCGCGACGACATCGACGCCGAGGAGCTGGCGAGCCTCCTGGTCGAGACCTGGGAGGGAGGGGTCATCCGGATGAAGATCGAGCGATCCCTCGAGCCCGTTCGCCGCTGTCAGCGTCGTCTGCTGGACGACTACTTTCAGCCCTGACCGGCAGCAGCTCTCGTTTTCGTCGGCCGGCCCGTAGACGACCGGTCGTCTGCAGAAGCCCGCGCGTGGCAGCCTGAGCGCACCATGGTCGGATCTTCCCCCGGAACTGGACGGCCCGGATGAGCGAGGAAGGCCAGCACCCGATGACGAGCTCCGGACGCTCCGGAGACGGGGCCGGACCGCGTGCCCGCTTCGTGCGCCTCCTCGACCCCGTCCTGCCGCGCGCCTACGCTGCGGCGCGGCACCTGACGCGGGACGCCGACGACGCGGAGGACCTGGTCCAGGAGGCGGCCCTCAAGGCGTGGAAGGGGTTCGACGGGTTCGAGCCGGGCACCAACTTCCGCGCCTGGTTCCTGAAGATCCTGACGCACGCCTTCTACGACTCGTACCGGCGCAGCCGCCGGGTCCCGGACACGGTCCCGATCGATGGCGAGGAGGACCACTACCTGTACCACAAGCTCGCCGAGTCTCGGACGATGGGGGGGAGGCGGGAGAACCCGGCCGAAGCCTTCCTGCGCCGCCTCGATGGGCGGCACATCGAGGCCGCGCTCGAGGCGCTCCCGGACGAGTTCCGGGCGGCGGCCGTGCTGTACTTCGTGGAGGACCTCTCCTATCAGGAGATCGCGGACGCGCTGGACTGCCCGCTCGGGACCGTCCGCTCGCGGCTGCACCGGGGCCGTCAGCGTCTCCAGGTGGCGTTGTGGCGGATCGCGGAGGAGCACGGACTGGTCGAGGCCGGGGAGGAGAAGGGTGGGGTCGGTCCGCGAGCGAACGGGACGGGCCCCCGTGACCTGGGATCGGGCAGCCGGAGCCTCAGCCTTCGGAACGGCTCTCCGTAGCTTCGCTCTCTTCCGGGCGGTCCCGCTCCAGGGCGTCCCGGATCCTCGTCCGCAGGCCGGGGGGAAGGCCCGCCTCGCGGATCCTCCGCTTGAGGCCGTCGAGCAGCGCCCGCTCGAACGCCAGGTGCTCCGCGCAGCGCTCGCAGGCGGACAGGTGCTTCTCGACGGCGTGCGTCTCCGCCTCCGCCAGCTCCCCGTCCACGTAGGCGTCGAGGCGCCGGCGGATCTCCTGGCAGCTGTAACGAGCCATCGGCTCCGTCCTGGTCTCCCGCCTCCGGACCCGCGGGCGGGCCCGTCCCCACGATGCGTGCGACACGGGCCTGAACGACGTACCCGATAATCCGGTTCCCCTCCTTCAGCGTCAAGCGTTTCCCTCGCCCGGGTCCCCACGGTGCCGTCCCGGGAACTCGCGCGGCTCCGCGCTCGTTCACGGCATCGGCAAGGGGATGGAGCGTCGCGGCCGATCGGGCCGCCACGGACGGCCGCCGCCCGGTCGCCGGCTCCGTTCCGGAGAGGGATTCCCATGAGAAGTGGAGGGGACGGCATGCGCTCGACCTGCACGTGGATGCCGGCGGTCGCCCTCGCGGCCGTCGTGCTCACGTCTCCCGTGGGCCTGAAGGCCCAGCCCGTGACCGGGCGGACGCCGAACCTGGCGGGCACGTGGACGGCCTCGCCCGGGCAGCTGTTCTTCGACTTCTCCCACCGCTTCCAGGTCGCCGGCTCCGATGCGGACATCGGAGACATCTTCGGCGACGGCAAGATCGTGAACTATCCGACTTTCCAGCTCGACCTGGGCCTCGCCCCCGGCCTCATGGCCGGCTTCCGCTACAGCACGCGGTCGCTGCTGGCCGGCGGCTCCAACGAGTGGCAGCCGTACGCCACCTGGTCCCCCGGCGGGCGGCACGCGGGGCCGGGGACGTCGGTGGCCCTGACGGCGGCCTGGAACGGGGCGACGAGCAGCGCGGACGGGGAGATCACCGGCCAGACCCGCTTCGGTCCCCTGCGCGTCCTGGGCGCGGTGCGCGGCTTCTCGAACGGCTTCGAGCGCAGCGGCGCCGACGGGCGGGCGTCTCTGGCGCTGGCCGGCGGCCTGGGGCTCGAGCTGAACCGGTTCGTCACGCTCGCGGGCGACGCGGCCGACCTCGTGGCCGGGACGGACGGCCCGGCCGCCTGGAGCGCCGGACTCGAGGTGGCCATCCCCTACACGCCGCACACCCTCTCGATCATGGCCACCAACGTCTCCAGCGGGACGCTCGAGGGGACCTCGATGGGCGTCCCGGGCACCGTGTACTGGGGCTTCGAGTTCACCGTGCCCTTCAGCGGGTTCGCGCGCTGGGGCCAGCTCGTGCACCCGGAAGGCGGAGGCTCGGACGAGGCGTCGGGTGGGGGCGGCGGCGCGCCCGCGGGCGCCGCGGCAGGAGGCGCCGCGGCGAGGCCCTCCGGACTCGCCGTCGGCGGGCCGGGCACGGTCGTCGAGATCGAGATCAAGGGGCTGGCCTTCCACCCCGACACGCTGCGGGTCCGGCCCGGCACGACCGTCCGCTGGGTGAACCACGACCCGCTGGCCCACTCGACCACCTCCAGCACCGACGTCTGGAGGTCCCCGCTCATCGACCCGAGCTCGAGCTACCAGAGGAAATTCCAGGAGCCGGGACGCTACCCGTACCACTGCACTCCGCACCCCTTCATGAAGGGGGTCATCATCGTCACTCCCACCACAGGAGGTTGACGCATGCCACGAGCGTCGACAGTGAGAAGCTCGCCTGGATTCCGCACGGCCCTCGCCGCCCTCGCCGCGGCGGCCGCCTTCGCCCTCGGCGCGTGCGGGGGATCGAGCTCGCCGCCGACGGGCCAGAATCCGCCGCCGGGCGGAGGCGGTCCCAATCCCTCCGCCGACGTCGTGGTCGACATGCAGAACATCGCGTTCAAGACGCCCAACGGGACG
>Ga0209918_1001011_pt1 | contig 16329 bp, 26 predicted proteins | sample SalPonD_shore_MG_FD_185712 | JGI IMG/M metagenome (GOLD analysis project Ga0209918, IMG submission 185712) | Salt pond soil microbial communities from South San Francisco under conditions of wetland restoration - Salt Pond MetaG... | ecosystem: Environmental > Aquatic > Marine > Intertidal zone...
TTACAAAGGTATTCGAGATGATAGGGCCGCTCACTGCGAACCGGGGGATTTGGGGTAAAACCTGAATCCCTTTTTTATTTCTACTGATATTTTATCAGAAAAAAAGTAAACAAGTGATAAATTATCAGTATATTGAAGTGAAGCAAATGAGGGAAACCTTGATAACTTAACTTACTGATTATGAAAGACGTAATAACAAATAATAGCACGATAAGAGTTGAGGAAGATGAGAGTTATTTAATGGTTGGGTTTTATGATGAGGGTGATGCTAAAGAATTTAAATCTAAGTGTCCTAAGTATTTAGGGGCTGATTATCATTTTTGTGAAAGCCCAGAATGGATGTCTAGTAGTCAATACGGTAATTTTGAAAAAATGTATCGTTTCGTTTTCAGGGTAAGAGACGATAGTAATGGCGTAACGGGAGAGAAAAACGAGGCTGCTATTAGGCGTAGAAATAAAGTTCACGAATTGATAAAAGGATATAAATCTTAATCAGTAAGCACCCGAAAGCTGAGAAGTTAGTAGGGTGCTTATATCATTTGCTAAATAATCATACCGGGGGAGGGGCCTTCCCTCCTCGAAATCTAATCAGAGATCAACATGAAAAAAGCAAAAACATTATCAGATATAAAAAACCATCCTTGGGTTGACGAAGTTCATCGGGAGCATGATGGTGCTTTCGGGGATGAGGATAATCCTAACGGTAATTATTGGGTTTATTTGAAGCCCGGTTATCAGGCTTATCACAACAATCAGCATGGCATTCACGAGCCAACGGTTAAGCGAGTTTGTGAGGTGCTTAATGATGCAACCGAATGGCCGGAGGATCCCGACCTTCCTGAAAATAGAATCACCCTTTACCGGGATAATAGAATCGATCAGGAGTACACCTTATCATACCGGGCATTGATCCGGGGGTTTATTGAGGCCGAGGGCAAGCCTGAAAATACGCACTTTAAAAATTGCTCAATAGAACGGGGCATCGTTTTATATATCACGATGGACCTCAATTCATCTCCTGATAACGTTCCTCTGACTGATCAGGAAATCGAAAAAATTATCACCGAATATAAAAATCAAAAATCATGAATATTCAACGAACATTTGATGCTTGGATCAACGGAGTAAAATCCGAAGTGTGGGAAAACTTTCAAGAGATGAATGCTTATGAGAAGCAGGAGTTTCTTGATCAATGCGAACTTGATATGTACGGGGTTGATGGCAAGAAGATTTTGAAATTTCTCGTGCTCAAGCTGATGGATTGAAATCATCAATTTGGTGATAAAATATTTTATCAGTAGATTCAGATAAATTATCAGTTAACTCTTAGGAGGATATCATGTCAGTAATCAAATCGAAAAAACATAAATTTGTAGGGCTTCAAGTTCCCGTTTATGTTCATACCTCAAAACGAGAGCCCGGAGGTTCTATCTTCAAGCGGCAACCAACTGACCGCAAAGAGGGTGATGTTGAAATTCTTGAGGTGCTTGCTATTTGGCATGATACGGTTCAATGCAAAGTAAAGTTTTTGGGCCTCCCCGTTGAGGTAACTGCTCATCGATATATTGACCCCTCTGATATCAGTAAAGCATTAGAGGAAAGGAAATCAAATCTCATGGCCTGCACATAGGCTAATTTCAAACCAACTAACATAGAGGTATGCTTATATGCCTCTTTGTTAGTTAGGCTCTTAGGATCAAAATATGAGAGCCGTTTTTTCATTAATAACTCTTAAAACTCTAAAAGGAGAAAAATCATGCAAATTACCGTAGAACTCGATTCGGCATATCTTCAAGGTGATAACCTAGACGATGCCCTTGCTCAAAAAATCATTACTGAAATAACAAATAATATTTGGGGCAAGATCAGGGATAAAGTTGATAAGCAAATCGATAAGATTGCCAAAGCCCACGTTCAGGAGCAACTTGATGATCAGATTAAAAAGTATGTTCGCACTTTCATTAAGACTGAAAAGGTTCAGGCTCCCCGGTTCTCTGATTTTGATGAGGAGGATTGTTCGCTTGAGGATTACATCAAGTATATGTTCGATAAGGATTCAAAATCTGATAAGATCGAAAAGGTTGTCAGGAATTTGGCTAGTGATTATTCATCTGCCGTTAAAGATCGGTATGATATGGCTTTCGCCTCTCAAATGATTACGAAGATGAAAGAAGCCAACTTGCTAAAAGAGAACGTTGCCTCTGCTCTTTTCGAATCTACCCCCAAAGAATAAAATCAAATCATTCAACTCTTAAATAGGAGAAATCAATCATGCGTTTATTAGGACTCAAAGCAAAAAACATCAAAATACTCAAGGCCGTAGATATTGACTTCAAAGATAAAGGGGTCGTTTATATCTCGGGCAAAAATGATCAGGGGAAATCAACGATCATTGATCTCATTCATATCGCTCTTGCCGGGAAATCTCATTATAAAGATCAAACCAAGATGAGAAACAAAGATGCCTCTGATGAGGATGAGGCTTTTGTAATAGCTGATCTTGACGAATACACAGTCAAACGATGGTTCAAGGCATCCGGTAATGATTATATTGAGATCAAAAATAAAGATGATATCAAGCAGGGTTCCCCCGAAACTCTACTCTCGAAATTCTATTCTGATCACTGCCGAAATCCTCAAGAAATGGCAGAGATGAGCAAAGAGGATCAGGTCTCATTTTTATACTCGCTTATGGGTATCGAGGATAAAATTCAGGAACTTGATGAGGAGTATGATGAAATCTATATGGAACGCAGAGATATCAACCGGGATCTCAAAAAAGCGAAAGGTCATTTTGAATCTCTTGAGGAGCCTGATGAGAATTTGCCTGAAAAGGTCGATGTTTCAGAGGCATCAAAAAAGTTAACTAAGGCTCAAGAATTCAATTCGAAGTATGAGAATGCCAAAAATGAGATAGCAAATCTTGAGCAAACTTTGATACCCGATAATCAAGAGCAAATTGATAATGCCGAGGCCGAGGTAAAACGACTCGAAGAAAGACTCAAAAAAGCAAAAGAATCGTTGAAGGTCCGGCAGGAAAAAATGAAGAAATTGCAGACCCGGCTTACCGATGGTAAGAAATGGCTTTCCGAGAATGAGAAAATCGATACCGAACCCATTCAACAAAAAATCGATAAAGCCGAGGAGATCAATGCCCTGCATGATCATGCTGAAAAGTATGCCAAAGCAAAGCAAGAGGTTGACGATCTCGAAACTGATTCTCAAGAAAAGACTGATCACCTTGAGCAGATTGATAAGAAAAAACAAGACCTGCTTGATTCAAATGATCTTCCGATTGAGGGGGTTTCTGTTCGTGATGGGGAACTCTTTAAAGATGGCTTGCCCGTTTCTCAATTCGGTACGGCTGAATCGATCAAATTTTGGTCAAAGCTATACATTGCCAATAATCCCCGGCTCCGATTGCTCACGCTTCACCGAGGGGAATCTCTTGACTCTGACAATCAAAAAGAACTCGAGGAATTTGCCGAGGAGAACGATGTTTTATTCATCGTTGAGATGGTAGATGAATCCGAGAAAACCGGGGTTGTTATTGAGAACGGCATGGTAAAAAGAAATAATTCGTAACGGGTGATATTTAATCACCGATAACTTATAATTTATCAGTTATGTCAAAAAATAATCCATTTAAAAAATTAGTAATTGCCTGCAAGTCTTTCGAGGGGTTGACTCTCGGGAGGCTAGGCAAAGAGGTAGGAACCTCTCAATCTCATCTGTCCGGTATTTTATCGGGGAAACAATCTTCGGTTGAGGTTGAGAATAACCTAGTTGAGTTCGTGGTCGAAACGAAGAAAAAAGAATTCAAGGCAATGACTACTTATGAGCCTCCCAAATATTTTGAGGAGGGGGTCAGGGAATTCGCAAAAAATCAACTCCAACAATTACGAGAGCAACGATTGTAATGAATCAAAAGAAATGGAAATATCACTCTGAAAATATCGGGGGCAATTTTCACTATGCCGTAAATTGGGTGAATGAATATCATCCTGGATGGGATATCGTTACAATGGAATATGCCTCCGGGGTTGATAAAACCGTAGTGGTATGGAGAGAGCCTCTTGAGGGCCTCACCGTTACCGATGTTTCAAAATCAGAAAAATAACTCTTAAAGAAAGAACCCGTTATGTCAAATAATAATATCGATGTGCCTGCCAGTCAGAAAGATTTCGCAAATTATATGGAGGCCGCTTTCATGCCAACCGAAGATATTTACCCGGCTGAACCGCACATTTTTATACCCGAAATTGAGATTCCTTATAAACTTTGGAGAATTGAAAAAAGTGGGATCAGGTACTACTATCATCCTGATACCAAAAATTTTCATGCTTCGGTTACTTCAATCACCTCATGCGAACAGCCAATGCCCTACGGCATTACCGATTATCATAAACGGTACGGCTATTATGCCGAGCAAATGACTGACCTCAAAGCCGAATATGGAAATATGTATCATATCTGCATTACCGAGTCAATCAAGATGGGAGATTTCGATTTAAGCGAATGCCAACGGCTCGTAGATATCTACTGTCATGTCCGCAGGTTATCTCATCATGATACCCGGGGATGGGCTGATCAACTCAAGAATGATATGGCCGGGTTCTTTCAAATGATGTATGATTATAATATTGAACCGATTGCGGTTGAAACTCCTATCGTTATCCCGATATATAATCCTTACACTCAAAAGCTATTTTATCAGACTGCCGGAACTCCTGACCTGATTGCTTGGGTCAATGAGAAAAAGTGGTCGGATGAAGATAAACGGCTCAACGATCCTAATCGCTCGGTTGATATGATTGATTATAAATCAGGGCAAAAAGGTTTTTGGGAATCTCATGAGGTTCAGTTAGATACTTATTCGGATGGATGGGATTACAATATGAAATTCGAAATGGACCTTCCTGATCCTGAAAAATATTTTATCAATCGGGTATGGAACTTTGCCCCGAAAGATAGCCGGGGAGATAAGACAACCTATAAATTCAAGAATCAATCAAAGAAAGATCATAAAAAATTATTCTTTGGTTACGTTCAGAATTTTATGGAACGGGGCAATCATGATGTTAAAGATGTGCGAAATATCGAAGGAGTTTTAAAATTGGGGCAGTCAACCTCAAAGAATGTTTCTTTATTGCCTGCTGATGAGGCGGTCAAAAAGAGATGGGAAACTCATAACAATTAACTCTAAAGGAGATCATCATGAATTCACTTACTTTCAATCATACCAATTACGAAATGATAGGTCATGTTCCTTTTCCGGTCAAACGAAATCTCTCAAGCATAGATGATACCGAAGTCTATGAAATAGTTGAGATGTTTACCCCCTATCATTCCGAAGATGTGATCAAGATTGATCGCAGAAAATTGCGAAAAGGAGATCACGTAAAAATCGAAATAAAGGCCAAAGATAAGCAGGGCAACCGGATCAAGAATGCTAAAGGTAATTTAGTCATGCTTACCTCTGATCGTTTATTTTTTTCATCCTATGCTACCGGGGCAAATATCGATTTCGATACCCGGGGAGTAATTCACTATTTGAAATCTCGAAACTTTAAGTAATATGGCACTCGAAAAAATCAGAATTGAAAAAATATATTCCGAAGAAAAGAAAGGCCGGAACGGTTCTTTTGAAACTTGGAATATTATGACGACCCTCAACGGCAAAGCCGAAACTTGGATCAACGGCTATAAAAATAAAAATAATGCAGGTTGGTCAGAGGGTGATGTAGTTTTAATAGATACCTACGAAAATAAAAACGGGTATCTCTGTTATAACGTGCCTGACGATGCAACCATCAATCAAGAATACCTCAAGGCATTACTCAAAAAGACTGCCCGGATTGAGGAGATGTTACGCATCATATCAGGTCAGCAGAACCCCTCACGGCAAGCCACGAAAGCTCAATCTGCTAACGCACAGTCTCAACAACATAGCAGAAATCAAGGCTCGCAGAATCGAAATACGAAGCCGAACCCTCCTCAAAATAACCCGAATACCGGGGGAGGGGGAGGAAGCAATGTTGATATGAGCGACTTTGAAAATCCTGACGATGATTTACCGTTTTGAGGAGATCAAACCGATGCTCTTTATGGATAGGGCATCGGTATTCTTTTTTCTGTGATATTTTTTCACTTTTTTCGTGCCTTAGTGATAAATTATCAGTAGATTGATCATAGATCATTAATCAATAACAAATCAGAGATCAATCATGAAAAAATTAACTCTCCAATCAAAGCAATCATTCAAAGATTTTTTAAGTGTTTTAAAGGTAATGCATCAAGTAGGTCTTGAGGTTCTTGACTGGAATGATGATTTATCTTGGATCGAAGTTCAACGCTTCGCAGATGGCTACCGATTTGGTGGCGATTTAGATGAGGTCGTTGAGTTCGTGAATAATCAGATTGGTCATTTTAATGAGCAGTAATCATGAAGATTTATTCAGAAATCAAAACGCTCGAAAATAAAATTCAAAATACGGAGGCCCGGGTTGACCGGGCTATTCGTATGCTTGAAAATTCTCTCTCTCAATTAAAAAATTCTCGCAATGGAAAAAAGACTCGATCCCCCCGAAGCAACGCATTTCGCAATTAATTCAACGGTCAAAGTTTTAATTCAAACCATCCGAGATGGTGAATCACTCGGCAATCGAACCGAGGCCGGAAAGTGGGCCGAGCAGGTTTTATCAAAACTCGGGCTTGATGGTTCTTACTTTCTCAACTATCGATACCATGATCAGGAATACGATATTACAATCATTGCTGATGGTGATTTCGATTCAGATAAATCGTTCAGGAAATCCGATTATCATGAATACAATATCTTTGATGCCGAGGATGAAATCATTTCAGAGGTTTCAACTCGGTTAATGATTCTTGATATTTATGACGAAGATTTTCAGATCGATATTATTGACTATGAAACCGTTGAAGCATGAGTTGGCATATCTGTAAAAAATGCGACTGGAAGTTTGACCCTGATGAATACGATAATTGCCCTATGTGCGGCAAGCCCTCACCCTCCGGCCCTGATATGGTCAGGCAATGGAATTCAACTCTGAAAGCAAATCCGAATAAAAAACCAAAGCGATCTCCCATCAAACCTAAAAAACGAGATCCCCGGCTCAAGGAAGCAATGATGAAACGGGCAGAAACCGAGATCAAAGAGGCTAGGGCAGAGGGCCGTGCTATAAGATGCGGCAACTGTGGTTTGAAGATCAGAGAGATCAAATTTGAGAATATCTCTCACCGGGAAACTCGGGGTTCTCATCCTGAAAAATCATTTGATCAAGAAAATATGGATTTTCTTTGTGGTCCAACCGATTATTGGGGAAAGAAAGATACCTCCTGTCATACGTTATGGGAACGAGGTAAAATTGACGAATTCAATGCTAAGAAAGGCAAGCATTTATGACTCAAAAAGAACGTAGGCAAGAACGGGAAGCAAATATATTTGCCCTCTGCTTACTCATGCCGAGGGATCAATTTTTAAAAGAATGGGAAAAAAATAAAATTGATTTGGCAGACGATGAACCACTTAGGAATATGGCTGATAAATTTGGGGTGAGCATGACCGCAATCATGGCAAGAGCCTCAATGTTAAAATTGATATAAAAAAGGGAGCACCTCTCGCAAAGATGCTCCCTAACTCTTAAAGGAGAACACATCATGATTTAGGGTAGATGTGCTCATAGCTTTCGCCACGCCTGAATATAAAATTCTGCATCATTATTAAAAATAAAAATCATCTGTTATGGGAATTGACCCGAAAAATCTTAAAGGAGAATTCAAAAAGAAAGTTGAAGCAGAACTCGCTAAGAATAAAAACGGGATCACAAAAATACCTGAAAATCCGATCTCTCCCTCTGCTTTGGTTCAGTTCTATAATCGGGAGAAATGGTTTCACGTGGAACCGATGGGAAAGCCCCGAATGACTAAATCTGATAAATGGAAAAAACGACCTGTAGTACAAAGATATTGGGCTTTCAAAGATGAGATCAATCTACAAAAAGGTGATTTTGAGTTACCACTTTTTAATTATTGGATCATCTTTTACATACCGATGGCAAAAAGTTGGCCGAAATATAAAAAGCGAAATCATATTGGTAAGCTACATCAACAGCAAAAACCGGATAAAGATAATCTTGAAAAAGCATTTCTTGATGCCCTGCTTGATGAAGATCATGGAGTAGCAGATGGCCGGGTTTCAAAGATTTGGGCCCCAACCGGAGAGGGCAAAATACAAGTCCGGTGGTTCGAACCTGAATAAAAATCATAACTCTAAAATGGAGTAATATGTCTGATGATCAGAAAAATAAAGAGGTAAATATCATCGTAAAAGAGATAACTTTTGCAGGTGATATCAAGATAAAGTGGGAACAATTTAACTCGAGTATCGAAGCGTATGAACCGAGTTCCCGAGATTTTAAAGAGCAACCTGCCGAATCGTTTTTTGATTCCGCAAAAGATGTAGTTCAGCAGGCCGCTCAAGCATTGGGCTACCCGAATAAGCATGAAGGATGGGGAAAATATAAGCCCAAAAAAATCAAACTTGATGGTCTTAAAGTTACCGTTGAGTTCATTCATTTTACCCGGAAAGCATCAAAGCCTATTGAAACCAAATTGCCTCAAACCAATGAAGTGGTTGCCGAGGTGATTCAAGACCTCATTGATGAAACTCGTAATTTCATTGAGGGGGCCAAAGGTAGCAGGCAGGGTGATCTTTTCCATAACGATATGCATGAGCCTGATATTGAAATCGCTGATGCCGAGATCGTTGATGAAACCGAGGAGCCTGCTGATGAATCCCGGCAACTCTCTGAAACTAATGTTGATGAGGAGGGATTAGTCAAGGCATAATATTTTGGGAGGGTTCCTCATGCCCTCCCTTTTTTTATTTTCTCCCCAATAAAAAAATAACTCTCTCTTAAAGGATGGCTAATAAAAATGATCAACCAACTTATTATATCAATATACCTGCCAAAGTTCGTTACGATAAAAGACTCACCCCCGGTCAAATACTTCTCTTTGGAGAGATCACCGCACTAAGCAATAAGAACGGTTTCTGCAATGCTTCCAATACCTATTTTGCCCGGCTCTATTCAGTTGATCCTACTACGGTATCAAAATGGGTAAAAGGGCTAAAAAAATTTGGCTTCATTTCTCTTGATTATGAATACGATGGTAAGCAGATCAAGCAACGAAAGATGAAACCATCCGAGGGTATTGATCTCATTCAAGGGGGTATTGAATCAGATCAAGAGGGTACTGAATCAGATCAAGGGGGTAGTGAATCAGGATCAAGGGGGGTAGTGAATGAGAACCAAGGGGGTAGTGAATTAAAGCCAAAGAAGAATAATACAAGAGATAATAATACAAGAAAGAATAATAATTCTATTGAGACAGATTCTGACGAATCTATCTCGTGCCTCTCTGATAAGGATGCTTTTGATTGGGATTTAATCGATCTCAAAACAAACGATTATCCGAAAAATAACGAGCAGGGTAAAATACTCCGATTCACTATTTGGTTTCATGGTCAGGTCATGGAGAATTTCTCTCATCATAAAACGATCCGGCAAGCCAACCTCTACCAATGGAAAGAGCATATCAGATTAATGCTTGAGCAAGATCATATCTCACTTGATGATCAACTCGTGTATGCGAAATGGGTTTTTGCTGATAGCTTTTGGAAAACTCAAATCAGATCAACGGGTAATTTTCGGGATAAGATTGAGAGCATTGATGCCGCAATGATCAAAGAAGATTTACAGGAGCAGGATAAAACCGATAAGCGAAGAAAGTTTACCCGGTATGAGGGGGAAATGCTGATGCTCGATAATGGATTGCTCAAATCTGAACGCTCCGGGGGAGGATATGAATTTGATGATTTATTTGAGCATGTTTCAGGGGCCGGAGCACAGGCTCAATTTGTAATTAAGAAAAGTTGCTTAAATTTGTTCAAAACTTGGAATCGTTAACTAATCAAAAATATCATGACTACGATCATTAAAAAATTCACTGATTACCCTTTCGGGCATCGGCAACATAACCATGAGGGGCATTGTGCCAATATTCACGGGCATAATTGGGATTTTGAAATCATACTCGGGGCCGAGGAGTTGGATGATAACGGCTTCGTATTTGATTTCGGAAAGATGGACCCTCTGAAAGCATGGCTCAAGCGAACCTTTGATCACACTTTATTGCTCAATGAGGATGATCCATTTATTCAGATGATTCAGGGCATTGAGGATTTTCCTGCTAAAATTAAGATAGTTCGCTCATGCTCATGTGAAGGGATAGCCCGGATGCTTTGGAATTTTACCGAGGAATTTGTTGCTCAAGAAACCGAGGGCCGGGTTCATTGCCTGACTGCAACCGTTTATGAGGATCGTAAAAATTCAGCCTCATATCACAATACAGATTGGGGACAAGAATAATGGACTTGAATATTTCAGAGCACTTTCATTCGATTCAGGGAGAGGGCAGTACCGCAGGCTCACAAGCCGTATTTTTGCGACTGAAAGCCTGTAATCTGCTTTGCGGTGGAACTATGACCCGGCAAGATGGAGAACTCCATAACGGGGCAAAATGGAGATGTGATACAATCGAAACTTGGATTGAGGGGGATTCTCATTCGATTCAAGGGGCCTACGATTTGATTTATCGTAATTACGGTCAGATGCTTGCCAACGGTTCTCATCTCATCATTACCGGGGGGGAGCCTCTCTTACAGCAAGAGGCCCTCAAAGAATTCCTATTTACTTGGTCAAAATTCTCGGATATAAAAATCCCTTTCATTGAGGTTGAAACGAATGGCACAATTGAGCCGGATCCTGAATTTGCTATGATGGTAGATTTATGGAATGTAAGCCCAAAATTGAGCAATTCGGGGATGCCTAAAAAGAGGAGAATCAAGCCGGATGCCCTGCTCAAGTATGCCGAGTTCACCCGGGAAAATACGGCTATCTTCAAATTTGTTATATTTGATCAGGATGATATCATCGAAGCAAACGAAATGATCAACGGATTCGGGGTAAAAAAAGATCAAGTTTATCTCATGCCTGCTTGCTCAAATATGGAGCAATGGAATGAGGCCAAGCAAAGAGTAGTAGAATTATGCAAAGAGTTTGGTTATAATTTTTCACCCCGACTTCAAATAGCAATCTATAATCAGACGGTAGGCGTATGAGCATGAAAAGAATAAAAACGGCAAATGATATTGATTGGGATAATGCAGATCCTGATACGGTTTTAATGCCTGAAATAGTTGATGAACCTGCAAATATATTTCGATACCTCTTGCTTTCAATGGGTGCAGATATTGAGAGGGAGGGATTGAGGGAAACTCCCGAGCGATATATCAAAGTGATTAAAGAGTTCATAAATGAGAATTATGAATTCAATTTCACCACTTTTGATGCCGAGGGAGCAGATGAAATGATCATCGAATCAAACATACCTTTTTTCTCTCTTTGCGAGCATCACATTCTGCCTTTCTTTGGAACTGCAACCGTAGCCTATATTCCCGAGGATAGAATAGCAGGCTTGAGCAAGTTGGCCCGAACTATTGAGAAATTCTCCCGAAGATTACAGAATCAGGAACGTATCACCCGGCAAGCCGGGGAATTCCTGACTGAAAATTTGGGAACTCAAAACGTGGCCGTTATCCTCAAAGCCCGGCATCTCTGCCAAGAAATGAGGGGAGTCAGAAAGCATGATGTTTATACGACTACCTCATTCATGCAGGGAGTATTCCGAAAAGATTCTGATGCTCGGGCTGAAATCATATCACTAATCAAATAACCTTTAAAAGGAGAATTAATCATGGACTATCCCCTTATCGTTTTATCAGGTGGTCAGGACTCAACGACTTGCCTTTTGTGGGCTCTCGAAAAATATGAGCAACCGCCTAAAGCAATAATTTTCAATTACGGTCAAAAGCATCTGATTGAGATCAAGCAGGCTCAACTCATTTGTTGGATTCTGAATATCGAATACGAAGTTCTTGAGATTGGGAAGGTATTCGAAAATTCAGCATTGGTAAATCATGGCATGGATATCAATCAGGCTCATCCCGAAAATCCTGAACTCCCGGCCTCATTCGTACCGGGTAGAAATGCCCTATTCCTGACAATTGCTTTTGCTCATGCCTTCAATCACGGGTACAATAAAGTCATTACCGGGGTGAATGAAACCGATTATTCGGGTTACCCTGATTGCCGGAGCGAGTTTATTAATTCTATGGAGAGATCACTTCAACTTGCCACAGATCGATATGATATTATGATCGTTACTCCTCTCATTGATAAGAGCAAAGCCGAGATTTGGAAGATGGCAAACGATCTCGGAAAACTCGAGTTCATAGTTGAGCACACTCATACTGATTACAATGGAAATCGGGATGAGCGGCATGATTGGGGTTACGGTAAGTTAGATAACCCGGCAAGCCGGATTCGCAAAGAGGGCTTTGAGCAAGCCAAAGAGAAAGGTTGGATATGATCATTTATTTTGCCGGGGATGGCAGGGGGGATTCCTCTGTCAGTGCCCGGGATTATATTTATATCTTATTCAAGAACATTAACAAAGTACTTAGTTACTTTAATGAAAAGGAATGGATGGAACTTTATTTCGTAGGTGGTGAGAACAAAAGTTGGTTGAAGCAATCGAGGAAGCAGGGGGAGTCAAATCCCTTTATTCATATTTCTATCTATCGGAGGGAAATATCGAATTTCTTGAGCAAGCCGCAAAGACTCAAAGCAGGATATTCATTGACTCCGGGGGCTTCTCTGCCTATTCAAGAGATGCCAAAATCGATATTGATGAATACTGTGATTGGTTACTCAAGCATGAATCCGAGATCGATGTTTATGCGGTACTTGATAAAATCGGAGATCCTAAAGGAACGATGAAAAATCAAAGGCATATGGAGAGCAGGGGCCTCAAACCTCTCCCGGCTTTTCATTATGGTTCAGACCTTCAATTCCTCAAGGAGATGGCCTCCGAATATGATTACATAGCCTTGGGAGGGTTGGTGCCGTTAGCCCGGCAAAAGGCAAAATTGAAACGATGGCTTGATAAATGCTTCAATGTGATCAGAACCGATGCTAAAGTTCACGGCTTCGGAATGACCGGGGTAGAGATACTCAAGCGATATCCGTTCTACTCTGTAGATTCAACCTCATGGTTGGGGGGATCAATACGATCAGAAGTTTACAGATTCGAAGCAGGTGAGATGAAGGTCCGGTCAACGAAAGATCGGGAAAAAGCAGATCATGAATCCATTCATTTAGCTGACGATAATGATAAACGTTGGTTTGACCGGGTGGTGAATAACTGCCGGGAGTGGATGAAGTTTGAGGATTATGTAACCCGGCTTTGGGAAAAGAGGGGGATAAGTTTTGATGAGTAAGAAATATCAAATCTGTCCATATTGCGGAAAGAAATTCAGATGTACTTACCCCTCAAATTCAATACTTGATGATTGGAGGCATAACGCCCAATTAGCACGAGCAAATTTTAATAGGCATAAAAAAGCCTGTAAGAAAAAACATCATGGCAAAAAAGAAATCAAAGGTTAAAAAACTACAGGATCAGATTATCCCGGCCTATAATCGGGAGCAACTTGAGGCGGCTGAATTGCCCGAGGAGGAAATTGATCATTGGATGAATTTCAAACTCATCCCGGTTGAACTGATAGTCAAGGCAGACTGGAATTACAAAGAGGAGGATGAGTATCAGCAGGGTCAGCTTACCAATAATATTAAGCGACTCAATCAGATCGAAAATACGCATGTCAGGCTCCTCGATACCGGGTACTATGAGATGATCAACGGAAATCACCGATATGATTCTGTGGTCGAACTCGAAAAGAAATTCCTCTACTGCTATGATCATGGAGAGGTATCATTTCAGGAGGGGGTACGCAGGGCAATCGAAACCAATGAAACTAAATTCCGGGCAGATCACCTCAAGTTATCAGAACTCGTTAAAGAGATATCTGAATCGGTTGATGTAGATGAGTTGCTTAAAACGATGCCTTATTCAGAGGAGGATATTGAAGGCATGATGAAACTGACTGAATTTGATTGGGAACAATATGATTCAGGGGATGAGGATGAGGACGATGACGTTGAACTTGATCCAACTCAACGAAAGATTGAGTTCATGGTTCCTACCGAGGTATTTGAAAATTGGCTCAAGTGGAAAAATAGAGTGAATCAAAATTTAGGATATGATTCAGAATGGAAAGCATTTGAGTTCGCAATTATTGAAGCCCTGAATATTCCAATAGAATCTCTTGAATAATAAAACTCAACTCTTATGGGAAAGCGAAAAATCAACGAAGATAATATACCTGATATTGCCGAGGATTATGCTAAAGGTGAGATGAGGATCATTGATATCTGTAATAAATACGGCTTTGATGAATCCACTTGGTACCGAAACTTAGACCCTGACGATGAACGGCATAATGTCAAGTTTGTCAAGGCCTTAAAAAAGGCAGATGAAAAAAGGATGCAGAATCTTGCTGATCTTGCCGAACTCGGTATGAAAAAACTACTCACCGGGTACGAATATGAGGAGACTCAAACCATCATTGAGCCTGATTCAGAGGATGGCAAAAAAGGTACGATTAAAGAAGTCAGGAGAACCAAAAAGAAAGTGAAACCTGATAGAACTATGATCATGTTCGTTGCTACCAATCGGGCACCGAAGAAATGGAAGCATCGTTCTCAAATTGGGCTTACAAATGCAGACGACAGACCGCTTAAAGTAATTGATGTATCACCCGAAGATTTGAAAGATATGGATGCTAGTTCTTTAAGAGGCTTATTTGACGATGCAAAAGAGTGAACGAAAATCATATCATGAACTTAAAATTGAATGGATTCGGCAGGCAATAGTCAGAAGGAAATTAATCGAATCCTATGTTTTACCCTCTGCTGAACGAAGGGAAAAGGTAAAGGAGAATCTCAAAGATGATCTTGTAGGTTTCGTTCATGATTGGTGCTATACCTTTGATCCCCGGAATGCAGAACTCGGCCTACCTAATAAAGTTCCTTTTCATCTCAATGATCAGCAACGGGCATATCTTTTATGGCTCAAAGAATCTCATGAATTAAACCGTAACGGGCTGACCGATAAATCAAGGGGTGAGGGCATGACTTGGTTATGGGTCTTTTATGCGGTTTGGAGATGGCGGTTTTATGAGCGATTCAAATGCGGTTTCGGTTCTTATAAGGAGAGCAAGGTAGATCATAAAGATGATCCTGATTCGATCTTTGAAAAGATTCGGCAAGCTATTCGATACCTTCCCGATTTTCTCAAGCCGGATGGTTATACAGAGAAATATCATGCCACTTATATGAGGGTCAAAAATCCGGTCAATGAATCGATCATTATTGGTGAGGCCGGAAACGATATCGGTAGAGGGGGCCGGAACTCAATTTATTTCGTTGATGAATTTGCTTCGGTTGCTCAAGATAAATCTGCTGAAAACGCTCTATCAGGTAATACCGAATGCATCATGTATGGATCTACCCCGAAAGGCACGAATAATCTATTCTATAAGAAAAGGTTCAGCATGGAACCTGATCAGATATTCACCCTCACTTGGAGAAAGAACCCTTTCAAAAATCAAGATTGGTATGATGATAAATGCAAAGATTTTGACCCGGTAACGGTTGCTCAAGAGATCGACATCGATTATACGGCATCGGTTGAAAACATAGTCATTCCTGCGAAATGGGTTCAAGCCGCAATCGATCTTGAATTACCTGAATCAAATATCATTGAATCCGGCTTTGATGTTGCCGGGGGATCAGAGAAAGGGGAAACGGTTTACTCGCTCCGGCATGGCCCGGTTCTGAAAAAAATTGAGGCTTGGGCCGGAATGGATTCTACTGATGGAGCCTTGAGGACTGCTGATTTAGCTGATGCAGATCAGGTTCAGGCATTCAAGTTTGATGCTGACGGGGTCGGTTCCGGGGTTGAAGGAACGATCAAAAGAATGGAAAGAGATTTTACTTTTACGGTTATACCTATCCCGGGGAATGCCACTCCCTCTGAAATCAAATATGATGATTCCCCCTCCCGAACTGCGAAAGAAAGATTCAGAAATAAACGGGCTGAAAATTGGTGGTCATTAAGAGAGCGATTTCGTAAGACTTTTCGATTCGTTAAGAAAGGAGATACCCGGTACGATGCTGATGAGTTGATCTCAATACCTCAAGATCAAATCTTAATCACTCAACTATCTCAACCGACTTGGCAACTTACCGGATCAGGTAAAATCAAGATTGAGAGCAA
>Ga0209918_1001012_pt1 | contig 16327 bp, 14 predicted proteins | sample SalPonD_shore_MG_FD_185712 | JGI IMG/M metagenome (GOLD analysis project Ga0209918, IMG submission 185712) | Salt pond soil microbial communities from South San Francisco under conditions of wetland restoration - Salt Pond MetaG... | ecosystem: Environmental > Aquatic > Marine > Intertidal zone...
GTGCTGTGTCTGGTGGTCTGGAACGTGGCCGTCATGGCGCACATCCTGCGCCATGCCCTGTCGGCCTCCTTTCCCATGGGGGTGTTGCTGGCCATGGGCTACATCTGGCTAATCACCATGGGCATGACCGCGATCCTCCCGGGTCAGGCCGGCCGGTGAAGATCCATATCCTCGGCATTTGCGGGACCTTCATGGGCGGCGTCGCCAGCCTGGCGCGGGCCTGTGGACATGAAGTGACCGGCTCCGACGCCAACGTCTATCCGCCCATGAGCACGCAGCTCGAAGCCGCCGGTATCACCGTCCTGCCGGGTTTTGAAGCTGCCCACCTGCAGCCCGCCCCGGACCTGGTCATCGTCGGCAACGCCGTCTCGCGCGGCAATGCCTGTGTGGAATACCTGCTCGATCATGACCTGCCGTATACCTCCGGGCCGCAGTGGCTGGCGCAGCACGTCCTTGCCGGGCGCCACGTGCTGGCCGTGGCCGGCACCCATGGCAAGACCACCACCACCAGCATGCTGGCCTTTATCCTGGATCAGTCCGGCCTGGCGCCCGGCTATCTCATCGGCGGCGTGGCCGAGAACTTCGGGGATTCGGCCCGCCTCGGTCAGGGGACGCATTTCGTGGTGGAGGCCGACGAGTACGACACGGCCTTTTTCGACAAACGTTCCAAGTTCATTCACTACCGGCCGCGTACCCTGGTGATCAACAACCTGGAATTCGATCATGCCGACATCTTTACCGGCATCGAGGACATACAGCGCGAATTCCACCGGCTGATCCGGACCGTGCCGGGCTCGGGACTGATCCTGTATCACCACGGCGATGCGCACATCGCGGCCACGCTGGCCATGGGCTGCTGGACGCCCACCGCCAGCTTCGCTCATGACGGCGGCGACTGGCAGATCACCGGCGCCGCGCCGGATTTTTCCCGTTTCGAGGTGGTGCATCACGGAGAGAGCGTGGGGCGGGTGGCATGGGACCTGATCGGCCGCCACAATGCCGAAAATGCCGTGGCGGCGGTGGCCGCGGCGGCCGCCGCCGGCATCGATGCCGGGCGGGCCTGCGCCGCGCTGGCCGGGTTTCGCAGCGTCAAGCGCCGCCTGCAGCAGCTCGGCGAGGTGCGCGGCGTCACCGTTTATGATGATTTTGCCCATCATCCCACCGCCATCCGCACTACCCTCGAGGCCCTGCGCGCCCGCGTCGGCGCGGCCCGCATCCTGGCGGTGCTGGAGCCCCGTTCCAATACCATGAAACTGGGCGTGCACCGGGATACCCTGGGGCCCGCCCTGGAGGGTGCCGACCGGGTGTTCCTGTACCGGCCCCCGGACCTGGGCTGGGATACGGGCGCGGTGCTCGATGCCCTGGCCGGCAGGGGGGAGATGCATACTGATGTCGGCGCCATGATCGAGGCAATCACCGCGGCCGCCGCACCCGGCGATCACGTGCTGATCATGAGTAACGGGGGGTTCGAGAACATACACGCGCGCCTGCTGGCACGCCTGCAGGAGACCGCCGGGTGATCCCGCTGTTCCCCCTGCATACCGTCCTGTTTCCCGGCGGCAGCCTGCCGCTGAAAATTTTCGAGGCGCGCTACCTGGACCTGATCAGCCGCTGCCTGCGCGACGATAGCGGTTTCGGCGTCAACCTGATCCGCGCCGGCGCCGAGACGGGTGCAGCGGCAACCTGCTGGCCGGTGGGCACGTACGCGCGCATCACCGACTGGCAGTCCCTCTCCGGCGGCCTGCTCGGCGTCACGGTGACGGGCGGAAAGCGTTACCGCATCCTGAATGCGCAGACGGGCGACAACAACCTGCTGCAGGGTGATGTGGATTGGCTGCAGGAAGGTCAGGCGCTTACGGCTGCCGATCTGGAGCGGGAAGAACATGCCTGGCTGCGACCCCTGCTCGAGCACTACCGGCTGCTGCCGGCGGAGGAGACGGAGACAGGGACAGGAGGACTTATCTGGCGCCTCGCCGACGCCCTGCCGCTGCCCCTCCCGGCACGCCAGTCCCTGCTGGAACTGGACAGCGATGTCGAGCGCCTGGCCGAACTGCGCAAGTTGCTGCAACAACCCGCCCGGCAATGATTAAACGGCGGTTTTAACCACGGAGAGCACGGAGGACACGGAGAAGTACAGAGGTGTCAGGGATCGGGGATCAGGTGCCGACTGGCAGCAGCCGTTAGCCGCAGATAAAAAATACAGGCATAAAGATAAAATAACGCACAGGTAACAATGAATAATTTAATTTCTCCGTGTTCTCCGTGTCCTCCGTGGTTGTGCCTTTATTCGGGGGCAGGGCATTGAATAGAGAAAAACGCATCGAAATCTTCAAGCGGCTGCGGGAGGCCAACCCGAAGCCGACCACGGAACTGCGTTACCGCACGCCGTATCAGCTCCTCGTGGCGGTGGTGCTTTCCGCCCAGTCCACGGACGCGGGGGTGAACAAGGCCACGGACAAGCTGTTCAAGGTGGCCGCGACGCCGGAGGCCATATGCAAACTGGGCCTGGCGGGGCTGAAGCGGTATATCCGGACCATCGGCCTGTATAACACCAAGGCGCAGAACATCATCAAGACCAGCCGTATTCTGATCAAGGAGCATGGCGGCAAGGTCCCGGCGCAGCGCGAAGCGCTGGAGGCCCTGCCCGGCGTCGGCCGCAAGACCGCCAATGTGATTCTGAATACCGCCTTCGGCCAGCCCACCATCGCCGTGGATACCCACATCTTCCGCGTCGCCAACCGCACCGGCATCGCCCCGGGCAAAAACCCGCTGGAGGTGGAAAAAAGACTCCTGCGCGTGGTGCCCGACGACTACAAGCAGGACGCCCACCATTGGCTCATCCTGCACGGCCGCTACGTGTGCACGGCCCGCAAGCCGCATTGCCCCGGGTGCATTATTCGGGACCTGTGCGAGTACAAGCAGAAAACGCAGTCATGAGTTGCGAGTCGTAACTAACAAGTAAATAGTGAATAGTAAGTAGTGAATAGTGGTAGTGTTCTGAGAAGTTTTTTTCTATTCACCATTCACTATTCACGATTCACTTGTCAGGTTTACCACAGGAAACAGACATGCTGATACAGGGTCGGGAAGAGAGTCGCCGTTACTTCGTCGAAACCTGGCGCAAGTACCGGGCGGAAGAGGCGCTGGAGCCGCTGGAGCGGCAGTTGCTGGGGGTGATCCTGGAGCATCCGGAGTATCACGCGCAGCTGGACGATGGCGAGGCGGCACTGGCGGCGGAGTTCACGCCGGAAGGCGGGCAGAGCAATCCGTTTCTGCACATGGGCATGCACCTGGCCCTGCGCGAACAGGTGGGGACGGATCGGCCGGCGGGCATCGCTGCCCTCTACCGCCGTCTGCTGCACAAGTACGAGAGCGAGCACGCGCTGGAACACGCCATGCTGGAATGCCTGGGGGAGGCCCTGTGGACGGCGCAGCGCAACGGTCTGCCGCCGGACGAGGCGGCGTACCTGGAGTGTCTGAAGCGGTTGTGAAACGGTTGTTCCGCGAGGAGCGGGGGAACTGCAGGCCGCGGATCAGCTGGCGGCGGAGAACTCCATCTTGATGCCGGCCAGCTCGATGAGGTCGCCGTCCTTGAGCTGATAGGCCTTGGGGCCGATGCCCTCGCCGTTGACGGTGGGATAGCGCTTGCCGTCGCCGTCGCTTTCGATATGGGTGAGGAAGTAGCCCTGGGGCCGGCGTGAAATCACGGCCACCTGGGTGCCCGGCTTGCCCAGGGTGATGAGGGCCTTGGTCAGTTCCAGTTCCTTGCCGGCGATGGGCCCGTTCAGGACCGTGAGCCGGCCCAGGGGCATGCCCGAGGTCTTCGGGGCGGCGGCGGCTGCCGCGGCTGCGCCTGCACCCGCACCACCCGCGACAGGTTTGTTCTCCTCGCCGGCGCCGGCCCCGGCCTTTTCGGCCGCCTGGGCGGCGGCCACGGCGGCGCTGGCCGAGCCCGGCTTGATGATCATGGTTTTCTCGAATTCATCGTCGTCGGCGGTGGCGTTCTCATTCACGTACTTGAGTTCGTGCTTGCCGATGGCAATGACATCCCCGTCCTTAAGGGCATGTTTTTTAACGAGTTTGCCGTTTACATAGGTGCCGTTGGTACTGCCCAGATCTTCCAGGAAGGAGTCATCGAGGATGGTGATGATGAGCGCGTGCTTGCCGCTGACGGCGAGATTATCGATGGGAATATCGTTTTCCGGTTTACGCCCAATGGTGATGCGCTCTTTGTCGAGCTCATACTCCCCTTGAACCACGCCGTTTAAGCTCAGAACTAACTTTGCCATTGATTTAGATTCCGGTCCCCTGACATCAACTGCGTCAACGTTTGAAGCGGCTTATTAATTTTCTCAAACTGCCCCCGGAGGCGGAAAATTCCTCCCTTATCCTGATCAGGATCACGGAGGTATTGTCCTTGCCCCCTTTTGCATTCGCAAGGCGTACCAATTCCTCACCTGCTTGTACAAGATTAGCACTATATTTACTTAGGGTTAAGTGAATTTCTTCATCATCTACCATATCATTGAGCCCGTCTGAACAGAGCAGGTAGATATCACCCGGCAGGACCGCTTCCTCGGCCACGTCCACCTTGACGCTTTCGTCTATACCCAGCGCCCGGGTCACCAGGTTGCGCGGCGTATTCTTGGCCGCCTCCTCGGGGGTATACAGACCCCGGTCGATAAGTTCTTGAATCAATGAATGATCCTTGGTTACCTGCCGAAACAGGTTGTTGCGCAGGCGGTAGACCCGGGAATCCCCCACGTGGCCGATGGCGATGGCATTGTTATGGAACAGGGCGACAATGATGGTGGTACCCATGCCGTGGCACTGAGCGTCCCGCTGCGCCGCGCGGTAAATCTCTGAATTACTGTGATTTATTGCCTGACGCACGGCTTCCAGTTGCAGCGAGTGGCCGTTCTCGCCGGCGTCCCGGCCGGCATTACCGATGGCTTTCAGCCGGGTCCGTATCTCGTCGTAGATGGAGGTGACGGCGATGGCGCTGGCCACCTCGCCGGCCTTGTAGCCGCCCATGCCGTCCGCCAGGAGTACCAGCCCCAGGCGGGCGTCCGTCAGGGTACTGTCCTCGTTGTGCGGGCGGCGCTTGCCCACATCCGAGAGATTGACGATCTCCAGCTTGTCCGACAGGTTCATGGGATTTTTGTTATTTTTTCAATGAGTTGCTGTCCCTGACGGCAGCCCCGGCGGATTCCGGCGCTGTCACGGCAATAACCCGATCCGGCTTCCCGGAGCGGGTTTAACCGCCAATCGGGGAGGGTCAGGCCGGCGTGATTCGAACTGGCTGTCGCCGGGACGGAATCGTCGTTGGTTCAGAATCATAATGCCCCTTTTGGCGGGCATATTACTCTGAATTCTTTTCAGGTGTCTATTTGGACGGGGGCGGCGGCAGTCTTAATCGCACCATTTCTGCACCTGTTCCTGCAGCGCCCGGGTGCGTGCCTTGCGTTCCGCGTCGCTGAGAACGCGCGGATTGTAGGGGTCATCGGTTTTCTCATAGAGGAAGGAGGCGTTGCGGGTTGCCTGCAGGGTTTTGCGCGCGCGGGCGCAGTTCTGCGCACGGCGTTTCTGCTCCTGCTGCTCGGTCGTGCGCTGCTGCTGCAGGCGTTCCCGATCCTCGCGGTAGATATCCAGCAGGCGCTGCCGCTTGTCCTGTCGTTGCGCCGCACCGGGATCCGGCGGCGGCGCCGCCTCGATGTTCATGGGTTGCGCCTGCCGGTCGGGTGGCGGCTGATCGCCGTAATGGATCCGGCCGTCGGCGTCACGCCACTTGTAGATGCCCGCGGCGGAGACACAGACCGGCAGCAGCAGCAGCACGGCGACGAGGAGACGAAGAGGTATGGGGGTTTTGGGGAAGGTGCGGCGGCCGCACGCGGCCGCCGCAGGGTTCTGGCGAAAGCGTATACCTAGCGTTCCAGGTACTTCAGCTTGTCCTTTACCGTTTTCCATTCATCGGCATCCTCCGGCGGGTCCTTCATCTCGTTGATGACCGGCCATTCCCTGGAAAGCTCCGCATTGAGATCGATATATTCATGCAGGTTGTCGGGTACATCCTCTTCCGACATGATGGCTTCCACCGGGCATTCCGGCTCACACAGGGTGCAGTCGATGCATTCATCCGGATCGATAACCAGCATGTTCGGCCCTTCGTGGAAGCAGTCCACGGGGCAGACTTCCACGCAGTCGGTGTACTTGCATTTGATGCATGCTTCAGTAACGACAAACGGCATTTCGGTTTCCTGTCTGTGGATTGGGTGCGGTTGATGTGAGGCGCATGATAACCCCTAAGCGCCTGCAGCAAAAGGGTCTGTGCGCCGGGACACCGTTATAAGCTTAGAATCGGGCGGGGCTACTTCAGGCCGGCCAGGTCGTCGGACAGGGTTCTGCCCCGGTTCAACTGCAGGATGCTGTAGCCACGATCGTTAATCAGTGACTGCACCGCAAGTTGCAGCCGGTCCGGCGCGTCACTGGCGAACATCAGCGTCAGCCTGCGGCGGTCGTGCCGGTCGCGGTTGAGCTGCGTGGTTTCCGCCAGACCGGCGAGCTGCGCCAGCAGTTCGTCATCGGGTTCGCGATCGAGCTGCAGCCGGAGGATGCTGTCCGCTCCGGCGTGCTCGTCCAGGTGAATGTCGTTGACGAGTTTACCCCGGTCCAGGATCAGGACGCGGCGGCAGAGATCCTGCAGTTCATACAGGTTGTGGGAACTGATAAGGAAAGTGACACTGCCGCGGCGCGACAGGATCATTTCCCGGACGCTGTCTGCCGCGATCGGATCCAGGCCGGCGGTGGGTTCATCCAGGAGGATCAGCCGTGGCGTTCCCAGAAACGCCTGCAGCACGTTCAGGCGTTTGGCCTGGCCGATGCTGAGCTGCTCCACGGGTTTGTCCACGTAGCCCGCCGCATCCAGTTCCGCCAGGTAACCGTCCAGTTCCTCTGCAGCAAACGCGCCGGCCAGGCGCTGCAGGTGCTGCAGCTGGCGCCGTACCGGCAGCCGTTGCCGGAAACATTGCTCCTGCGGCTGCAGGCCGATGCGGGCCGGGCCCGCCAGGGTTACCGCGCCCGTATCGGGGCGCAGCAGCCCGGCGACGATGGACAGCAGCGTGGTCTTGCCTGCGCCGTTCTTGCCCACCAGGCCGATGCAGTCGCCTTCGTCCACCTCGATGTTGATATCTTCCAGGGCCGTGACGCTGCCGTAGCGCAGGCCCAGGTTTTGGATCCGGAGCAGCGCGGCCACTTACAGGCGCGCCCGGCGGAACAGCATCCAGGCTGTCCCGGCATAGACCAGTGCATAGGCCGCCAGGCAGGCCAGCAGCAGCGGCAGTACCGCGGCGCGGAGTTCCAGCATCAGCGGTTTCAGGGCGCTGGGCAGCAGGTAATGGAACACCGGCGCCTGCGGCACGGCGGCATTGAGAACGGCGGCGAACAGGAGCACGAACAGGTAGCCGAACAGGCCCAGGAACAGGGACGCCAGGGGCGAGCGGCAGCTGACCGAGACCATGGCCATGAAACCGATCAGGGCGGCGCTGTAGCCCATCAGGATCACCCAGATCTGTCCCGCGTAACCCAGTACCAGCATGGGTGCGTAATCGGCGCGGGCCAGGGCGATGCCGGTGGCGGCTGCGGTGGTGACGGTCAGCGCACCGCCCAGCAAGCACAGGGCCACCAGGTAGCCGGCGGCGAAGATTTCCGCGCGGCGGCAGCGCGTCGCCAGCAGCCGGTACCAGCCGCGGCCGAGATCGGAAGAATACTGGTCCAGGCCGGCGAGAACGGCGAACAGCGGCAGCGTGGCGAGGGCTGCGACATAGAAAATCGACAGCGCCGGCGGATGGCTGACGAACAGGGTCTGGAGTTCGTCACGGGTGTAAAAACCGCTGGCCAGCAGCAGTCCGTCGGGCTGTTGCAACCAGTCGGCGAGGCGGGCGCCGGTAAAACGCAGTACCGGGTACCAGAACAGGAAGAAAGGCAGCAGGAAGAACAGGCCCTTGAGACGCAGGAGCGAGTTGGCCAGATCGAAGCGAAGCAGGCGGCCGGTGCGGCGCAGGCTGATGGACATTACGGCACGGGCGTGCGATCAGTCGAGCATGGTGCGCAGGCGATAAAGCAGATCCAGGGCCTGGCGCGGGGACAAGCTGTCGGGATCGGCGTCACGCAGCGCTTCCAGCAGTTGCCGGTGGTGATCGAACAAATCGTTCTGCGGGGGCTGGGGCTCAGGTGCCGCGGCGGCAATCTGTTCAATGTCTTCCAGGCGCCGCCGGGCGTTCTCGATAATGGCCCGCGGCACACCCGCCAGCTGCGCCACCTGCAGGCCGTAGCTGCGGCTGGCCGGTCCGTCTTTGACGGCGTGCATGAAGATGATGCGTTCGCCGTGCTCCACCGCGTCCAGGTGCACGTTGCAGGTGTTGTCGAGCTGATCCGCCAGGGCGGTAAGTTCGAAATAATGGGTGGCAAACAGGGTGAAGGCCCGGATCCCGGCGGCCAGGTGGGCGGCACAGGCCCAGGCCAAGGCCAGGCCGTCGTAAGTGCCGGTGCCGCGGCCGATCTCGTCCATCAGGACCAGGCTTTGATCGGTGGCGTTGTTGAGGATGTTGGCCGTCTCCACCATTTCCACCATGAAGGTGGAGCGCCCGCCCGCCAGATCGTCGGAGGCGCCGATGCGGGTGAAGATGCGATCCACGGGGCCGAGCCGGACGGATGCCGCGGGCACGAAGCTGCCGATGCGAGCGAGGATCACGATGAGCGCGGTCTGGCGCATGTAGGTGGATTTGCCGCCCATGTTGGGACCGGTAATGACCAGCATGCGGCGGCTGTCATCCAGCACGGTGTCGTTGGCGATGAAGGGTTCGCTCTGGATCTGTTCCACCACCGGATGGCGCCCGCCGCGAATCTCGAGGCCGGATCCGGCGCGGAATTCCGGCCGGGTGAAATCCAGCAGGTCGGCACGTTCGGCGAAGGCGGCGAGCACGTCGGCCTCGGCCACGGCGGCGGCGGTCTGTTGCAGGGCGGCGAGTTCGCCGCAGACCCGTTCCAGGATCTGCTGGTAGAGCAGCTTTTCCCGGGCCAGGGCCTTGTCGCGGGCGGACAGCACCTTGTCCTCGAAGTGCTTGAGTTCGTCGGTGATAAAACGTTCCGCCGCCTTCAGGGTCTGGCGGCGGTGGTAGTCGGCGGGCACGTCGTTGCTGTGGGCGCGGCTGATCTCGATGTAATAGCCGTGCACGCGGTTGTAGCCCACCTTGAGGTTGGCCAGGCCGGTACGCTCGCGCTCGCGCTGTTCCATATCCGCGAGATGCCGGTTGACGTCGGTACTGAGGCGGCGCAGTTCATCCAGTTCGGCATCGAAGCCTGACTCGATGACGCCGCCGTCGCGCAGGGTTACCGGCGGCGCCTCCACCAGGGCGCCCTGCAGGTAATCCCGGAGTTCGCTATGAATTCCGGTTGCCGCGACCAGGGTCTGGAGACGCGGGCTGTCCAGGGCCGTCAGCCGCTCGCGCAGGGCGGGCAGCCTGGCCAGGCTGTCGCGCAGCTGGGTCAGATCGCGGGGCCGGGCCGACTGCAGGGCGACGCGGGTCAGGATGCGTTCCATGTCGCGGATCCCGCGCAGTTCCTCGCGCAAGCCGATGTAATCACGGTTCAGCAACAGGCCGGCCACGGCGTCGTGGCGCAGGCTGAGCGTGTCATCATCGCGCAGCGGCCGCTGCAGCCAGCGGCCCAGCAGGCGGCTGCCCATGGCGGTGGCGGTGGAATCCAGGATCTGCAGCAGGCTGTGCGCCCGGCGCCCGGACAGATCCCGTTCCAGTTCCAGGTTGCGGCGGCTGACGGCGTCCAGAATGACGGCGTCCTCGCGCCGCTCCACGCGCGGCGGTTGCAGGTGCACCAGGTCGCGGCACTGGGTGTCCGCGGCATAGTGCAGGATGCGGCCGGCGGCGCTGACGGCGGCCGACATGCCTTCAAGACCGAAACCGTCCAGGCTGTCGACACCGTATTGTGCCCGCAAGCGTTCGCTACTGGTCTGCAGATCGAAATCCCAGGCCGGGGCGGGGGTGACGCGGCAGCGGCCCTGTTGCAGCCTCTCCCGCAGCGGGCTGTCCTCGGCGACGAGGATTTCCGCCGGTTGCAGGCGTTTCAGTTCCGCCTCCAGGGCGTCCTCGTCCGCCACGTCCATGAGGGTGAAGCGGCCGCTGGTCAGATCCAGCCAGGCCAGGCCGATGGTCTCGCCGGGACGGTGGATTGCCAGCAGCAGGCTGTCGCGCCGTTCCTCCAGCAAGGCCTCATCGGTGACGGTGCCCGGGGTGATGATGCGCATCACCTTGCGCTCCACCGGGCCCCGGGCCAGGGCCGGATCGCCGATCTGTTCGCAGATGACCACGGATTCACCCAGTTGCACCAGCTTCGCCAGGTAGGAATCCACGGCATGATAGGGCACACCGGCCATGGGAATGGGTTCGCCGCCGGAACGGCCGCGCGCGGTCAGGGCGATGTCCAGCAGCCGCGCCGCCCGGGCGGCGTCATCGTAGAAGAGTTCGTAGAAATCCCCCATGCGGAAAAACAGCAGCATGTCCGGATACTGCCGCTTGAACCCCAGGTACTGCTGCATCACCGGGGTGTGCGAGGTGCCGGAGTCGACGGGGGTGGACATGGAGGGAAATACTAACCGCTCTCGGGGCTCGGGGCTAGAGGCTCGAAAACTGGATGATAATCCTTACTATTTTCTCCCGAGTCCCGGGCCCCGAGGCGTATCACCGGTCAGCGGACGCGCTCCCCATCAGCTGCATGATGCCCTCGAGATAGTCCTGCCCCTGCTTGTACAGCGGATCGTCCGGTTTGGTATTGTTTTTCATGGAATCGAAGGTGATTGCCGCCAGCCGCAGCTGCACCAGTCCCATGTTGTACCAGGCTTCGGCCATGTGGGGTTTTCGGTGCAGCGCCGCACTGTAGGAACTGATAGCCTTGTAGGGTTCGCCCGAGCGGGCCTGGATATTTCCCAGCCGGTACCAGAAGATGGCGGTTTGCGGCGACATCTTCGTCAGGCGGGTATACAGCCGTTCGCTTTTTGCCAGGTTGCCGCTGTCATAGGCGTCATCGGCCTGTTGCGCCAGGGCCGCCGGTGACGAACCCGCGTCCCGCGACGGCAGGGAGGCGGCGCAGCCGGCCAGTATCAGTACGGGCAGGAGCGCTCCCGCCTTGAGCCAACGGTTGTTGTTGTTCATGATCGCCATGGTCGTGTGGTCCGCTTGATGGGTACGCGCAATGCACATTCAATCACCATCCTGTGGCGGCGGCAAACCGGACCGCCGGCCGGCGCGCACTCTTGAAATACCGCAGCCGCGTCTATACATATAAAAAATTCAGAGACTTGCACAACCAGGTAGAGTCATGACCGTCGACACCAGGAAAGAAACCCTCGGCTTCCAGGCCGAGGTCCAGCAGCTGCTGGATCTGATGATCAATTCCCTCTACAGCAACCGCGAGATTTTCCTGCGGGAACTGATTTCCAACGCTTCGGACGCGGCGGACAAGCTGCGCTTCGAGGCCCTCAAGGACGAGACCCTGCTGGAAGAGGAGCCGGACCTGAAGATCCGGGTGGAGTACAACAAGGAACTGAAAACCGTCAGTGTCATCGACAACGGCATCGGCATGTCCCGCGAGGAGGTCATCGAGCACCTGGGCACCATCGCCAAGTCCGGTACCCGGCAGTTCCTGCAGAACCTGACCGGCGACCAGAGCCGGGACTCGCGTCTGATCGGCCAGTTCGGCGTGGGCTTTTACTCCTCGTTCATCGTCGCCGAAAAGGTGGAAGTGGTAACCCGCCGCGCCGGGCTGGGACGCGGGGAAGGGGTGCGCTGGATTTCCGAAGGCAAGAGCGATTACACCATCGAGACGGTGGAACGGCCGAAGCGGGGCACCCGGGTGACATTATATCTGCGCGAGGATGCCGAAGAGTTCCTGGACGGCTACCGCCTGCGCGCCATCATCCGCAAATACTCCGATCACATTTCCCTGCCCATCATCATGCTCAAGGAGGGTGAGGATGAAACCGGCGAGGAGACGGTGAATACCGCCACCGCCCTGTGGTCCCGTGCCAAGAGCGAGATCCCGGACGAGGAATACCGGGAGTTTTACAAGCATATCGCCCATGATTTCGAGGACCCCCTGACCTGGACCCATAACAAGGTCGAGGGCCGGCACGAGTACACCAGTCTGTTGTATATACCGGCGCGCGCGCCTTTCGATCTCTGGGACCGGGAGCAGCGTCACGGGGTCAAGCTGTACGTGCGTCGCGTTTTTATCATGGACGACGCCGAGCAGCTGCTGCCGCCGTACCTGCGTTTTGTACGCGGCGTTATCGATTCCGACGATCTGCCCCTCAACATCTCGCGCGAGATCTTGCAGAACAACAGGACCATCGACGCCATTCGCAGCGCCAGCGCCAAAAAGATCCTGGATCTGTTGAAGAGCATGGCCAAAAAGGACAAGGAGAAGTATGCCGGGTTCTGGAAGGAATTCGGCCGGGTCATGAAGGAGGGCGTCATCGACGAACCGGACCGCCGGGAGGACCTGGCCGGACTGTTCCGCTTTTCCTCCACCCATGACGAATCCGGGGAGGAAACGGTATCGCTGCAGGACTACGTGTCCAGGATGAAGGAGGGGCAGAAGGCCATCTATTACATCACTGCCGACAGCCTGGCGACGGCGAAAAACAGCCCGCACCTGGAAATCTTCCGCGACAAGGGTATCGAGGTGCTGCTGCTCACCGATCCCATAGACGAATGGTTGACCGCCCATCTCACCGAGTTCGACGGCAAGCCGCTGCAGTCGGTAATGAAGGGCGAGCTGGATCTCGGCGAACTGGAGAGCGAGCCGGAAAAGGAGAAGGAGCAACAGGACGACGAACAGTACGCGGAACTGATCAAACGCATCGGCCAGGTACTGGAGGGCAAGGTCAGGGAAGTGCGCGTCACCCACAGGCTGACTGCGTCCCCCGCCTGCCTGGTCGCCGGTGAGCACGATATGAGCCGTCACCTGGAACAGATCCTCAAGGCTTCGGGACAGCAGGTAACGGACTCGCAGCCGATCCTGGAGATCAATCCGGACCATCCCCTGCTAAAACGGCTGCAGGCGGAACAGAATGAAGCGCGTTTCAGCGACTGGTCGAGTATCCTGTTCGATCAGGCTGTGCTCAGCGAGGGCGGCAGGCTGGAAGATCCCGCCGGTTTCGTGCACCGCCTCAACAGCATGTTCCTGGAGATGAGCGACACACAGGCCTAGTCCGCCCGCGAAAGCGGCGCCGATATGTCCGCACGGATCGCCGTTGCGATAATTGCGGCATAGTCAGCGGTAATACCGGCAAAACACGGGTTTCTTATACGCACAAATCGACTAGAATGGGCTTTCTGCCGGGGACTCGCGTAAACAATAAGATGAAAGCCAGTGACGTTGATTTTGCCTCTCTGATCGAGGAGCTGACGGATATCGGGGTCGCTCTGTCCGCCGAGAAGGATCATTCACGCCTGCTGGAAATGATCCTGCGCAAGGCGAAGGAGTTGACCGGTGCCGACGGCGGCACCCTGTATACCCGCACCAAGGACAACCGTCTGCGCTTCGAGATCATGATCACCGAGTCGCTGGACATCTACAAGGGCGGTAGCAGCGGCGAGGAAATCACCTTTTACCCCATCTCCCTGTACGACGAGAAGGGCAAACCCAACAATCACATGGTTGCCGCCTGGGCCGCCATCAGCGGGCAGACGGTAAATATTGAGGACGCCTATACCAACACCGATTTCGATTTCTCCGGCACCCGCAGTTTTGATCAGAAAACCGGCTATCGTTCCAAATCATTTCTTACCGTGCCGATGCGCAATCACGAGCATGCGATCATCGGCGTCCTGCAGCTTATCAACGCCATCGACAGGCATACCGGCGAGGTCGTGCCTTTTTCGGCGCTGGACCAGAAGCTGGTGGAATCCCTGGCCTCGCAGGCGGCGGTAACACTCACCAACCGCAGCCTCATCGACGCCCAGAAGGCGCTGTTCGACTCCTTCATTCAGCTCATCGCCGATGCTATCGATGAGAAATCCCCTTACACCGCCGGGCATTGCCGGCGCGTCCCGGTCATCACCAGCATGCTCGCCGACGCCGCCTGCCGCATCGACCGGGGGCCGTTGAAGTCATTCAATATGACCGACACGGAAAAGTACGAACTGGAAGTTGCCGCCTGGCTGCACGATTGCGGCAAGATCACCACGCCTGAATACGTGGTGGACAAGGGCACCAAGCTGGAAACCATCTATGATCGCATCGGTCTCGTGGATACGCGTTTCGAGGTGCTCAGGCGTGATGCGGTGATCGAAACTCTCAGGCGACGGTTGCGTGATCTCAATGGCGATGCCGACCTGGATAATGATGAAGAACTCAAGGAGAAGCTGCGCAAAATCGAGTCCGATCGTGAATACATCCGTGACTGCAATACCGGGGGAGAATTCATTACCCGCGAACAGATCGCCCGCATCGATGATATTGCCGAGCGGCTGTGGATAAATCCCGACGGCGAGCGCGAAAATTTCCTTTCGAATGAGGAAAAGCAGAACCTCAAGATCGGCCGCGGCACCCTGACCGTGCGCGAACGGGAAATCATCAACAACCACGTTGCCGTGACCATCAAGATGCTCAAGTCGCTGCCGTATCCGGAACATCTGCGCCGGGTCCCCGAGTACGCCGGCGGCCACCATGAAAAGATGAACGGTACCGGATATCCCAACGGCCTCACCCGGGAACAGATGTCTATCCCTGCCCGCATGGTCGCCATCGCCGACGTCTTCGAGGCCCTCACCGCCAGCGATCGTCCCTACAAGAAAGCCATGTCCCTGTCAGAGGCGCTGACGATACTCGGGCAGATGAAACTCGACGGGCATATCGATCCGGATCTGTTCGATGTATTCATGCAGGAGAGGATCTACCTGAAATATGCGAATGAATACCTGGAACCGGAACACATCGACAAGGTCGATCCCGGCCGGATTCCGGGATACAACCCCCTGTGATGTATATGAGAGGCGGAGTTTGAGCCAGCTGTAAAAAACACCAGTCACTGACCGGCCACGGATGCGGGGACATCCGATTTTGCATGAAAGCCTTTTTGCTTAATCTCGTTATCGCGCTGGGCTATTGTCTCGCGGGCTACGCCGGATCGCGTCTGGCCATTCCTCCCGCCTACGTGAGCCCCATCTGGCCCGCCGCCGGCGTGGCCCTGGCCGCTGTGCTGCTGTACGGTTATCGATGTTTGCCGGGCCTTGCCGCCGGTATTTTCCTCACCCAGTACCTGTCCTTCGCCAGCCATGCCGGCGCCGGGCAGGTGCTGGCGGCGGTTCTGGTCGCCGTCTCCATCAGCACGGGCTCCCTGTCGCAGGCGGTGATCGGCGGCAGGTTGATCCGGATGGGGGTAGGCTTGAATGACCCTCTTATGGATGACCGGAAAATCCTGCGTTTCCTGTTGCTGGGCGGACCCCTGAGCTGTCTCGTTGCAGCCACCGTCGGCACGCTCACCCTGTATCTGGCAGATATGGTTGAGAGCAAGGGACTATTTCTGACCTGGTGCAGCTGGTGGACGGGGGATACCCTGGGCGTGCTGGTGGTAACGCCCATGCTGCTGATCCTGCTCGCGCGGCCGCGCCATCTCTGGTCCTGGCGTATTCGTTCCGTGGTCCTGCCCATGCTGACCCTGCTCGTCGCCGTCATGATCCTGTTCCGTTTCGGTTACCAGGAGGACTGGGAACGCATGTCGGCGGAGTTCCGGCGCCAGGTCAACAATCTGAATTACTCCATTGCCGGAGAAATAGGCGACAGGATCAACACGGTTACCGCCCTGAAAGCCTTTTTTGACAGCTCGACTCAGGTTACGCAGGAGGATTTCCGGCATTTTGCCGGTTCTCTCCTGAACGGGGAAGGCGGTGTCCAGGCACTGGAATGGATCCCGCGGGTCAAGGCGGGACAGGCTGACGGAAACCGTAAACAGGATATTGTCGCCGCCGCCGGTGGCGACGAAGGCATACCCCCACAGAAAGCGGACGAGCATTTTCGCATTACCTACATGGTACCCCGGGCCGGTAACGAGCCGGCCCTGGGCTTTGACATCGGCACCAATCCCATGGCCCTGGCCGCCGTCCGCCGCGCCCGGGATACGGGACGGGTCACCGCCACGCCGCCGCTGAGGCTGGTGCAGGCCGCCGGGGGCAGTCCGGGTACCGTGCTCTATGCACCGGTTTACGCAGGACGCATGAACTGGGACAGCGTGGCGGAGCGGCGCGCTCATTTC
>Ga0209918_1001013_pt1 | contig 16315 bp, 12 predicted proteins | sample SalPonD_shore_MG_FD_185712 | JGI IMG/M metagenome (GOLD analysis project Ga0209918, IMG submission 185712) | Salt pond soil microbial communities from South San Francisco under conditions of wetland restoration - Salt Pond MetaG... | ecosystem: Environmental > Aquatic > Marine > Intertidal zone...
GAGCTGATCAGCCCGATCGCGATGGAGCAGGAGCTGCGCTTCGCGATCCGCGAGGGCGGCCGCACGGTCGGCGCCGGCGTCGTCACGGAGGTGATCGAGTAGATGAGAGACCAGATCACGCTCGAGTGCGAGGAGTGCCACGAGCGCAACTATACGACGACCAAGAACAGGCGGAAACATCCGCAGCGAGTCGAGTACAAGAAGTACTGCCCGCGCTGCGACGCCCACACTACGCACAAAGAGACTCGCTAGGCGCGCGTTCGTGCGCCGGCCCGCGTCCGCTCCGCCGGAGCGGACGCGCCCTGCCGCGGGGCGGGGACGGGCCGGCGTTCGCGTCGCCGGCGGCCGGACACCCGGAGTCGGGGTCCGGTTCGAGCACGGAGAGCTCAGGGGATGGCGGCACTGGAAGGCATCAGGGAGTTCGTACAGGGCGTACAGGTCGAGATGCGTCGGGTCACGTGGCCCGACCGTGAGCAGTTGCGCAACGCCACGATCGTGATCCTGGTCTTCGTGCTCATCCTCTCGGTCGTGATCGGGCTCATGGACGCGTTCTTCTCGTGGTTCGTTCGGACGGTGGTGGGAGTCTTCAGTGGCTGAGAACGGGGGGAGCCCGGAGCCGCGCTGGTACGCGCTCCAGACCTACTCGGGGCACGAGAACAAGGTGAAGACGCTCCTCGAGCGGAAGATCGAGGAGATGGAGGGCGAGACTCCGGAGGAGAAGCTCCTCCAGGAGGTGATCGTTCCGACCCAGGAGGTCGTGGAGATCAAGGGCGGCAAGAAGGTCACGAAGACCAAGCGGCTCTATCCCGGCTACGTGCTCGTCCACATGGTCCTCAACCAGGACACCATGTACCTGGTCAACAGCGTCCAGGGCGTGATCAAGTTCGTGGGCGGCGGCGAGGAGCCCCAGCCGCTCAAGCAGGAGGAGATCAACAAGATCCTCGGCATCAGCGAGGAGCTGGAGGAGGCCGGCCCCGAGGAGGAGATCCCGTTCCGCCGGGGCCAGGCCGTCGAGGTCAAGGAGGGGCCGTTCAGCGACTTCAGCGGAACGGTCGAGGAAGTCTTCCCGGACAAGGGCAAGGTCCGCGTCCAGGTCAGCCTGTTCGGCCGGCCGACCAGCGTGGAGCTCGACTACACGCAGCTCGAGGGCTACTGAGCGGAGGGCTCCGGTGTGCGGCCGCGACGGGCGCGCCCGCGTCCGGGATATCGATTCGGGTCGGAAGGTGGAAGGACGATAGAGGGACGATGGCGAAGAAGGTGACCGGCTTCATCAAGCTGCAGATCCCCGCCGGACAGGCGAATCCGGCGCCCCCCGTGGGCCCGGCGCTCGGCCAGCACGGCGTGAACATCATGGAGTTCTGCAAGCAGTTCAACTCCCGGACGGCCAGGGACGCCGGCACGATCATCCCGGTGGAGATCACGGTCTACCAGGACCGCAGCTTCACCTTCATCACCAAGACGCCGCCGGCCGCGGTCCTCCTGAAGAAGGAGGCCGGGATCGAGTCGGGCTCGTCCGAGCCGAACCGGGACAAGGTCGGGACCGTCACCCGCGACCAGCTCCGCAAGATCGCGAAGATCAAGATGGAGGACCTGAACGCGGCGGACGAGGAGGCGGCCATGCGGATGATCGCCGGGACTGCCCGCTCGATGGGCATCGAGGTGGCGGACTGATGGCGCGCCGCGGCAAGCGGTACCGGGACGCGCAGGCCACGCTGGACCCCGAGGCGACCCTCGAGCCCGAGGACGCGCTCACGCGGGTGAAGGCGCTCGCGTACGCCGGCTTCGACGAGACGGTCGAGGTGGCCCTCAATCTCGGGGTCGACCCCCGGCAGGCCGATCAGCTCGTGCGGGGGACGGTGGTGCTCCCCGCCGGGACCGGTCAGACGGTCAGGGTGCTGGCGCTCGCCCAGGGGCCCAAGGCCCGCGAGGCCGAGGAGGCCGGCGCCGACTACGTCGGAGCCGACTACATCGAGAAGATCGAAGAGGGCTGGCTCGAGTTCGATGTCGCCATCGCGACGCCGGACCTCATGAAGGACGTGGCGAAGCTGGGCCGCATCCTGGGCCCGCGCGGCCTGATGCCGACGCCCAAGGCCGGCACGGTAACAGAGGACGTGGCCCGTGCCGTGGCCGAGGCCAAGGCAGGCAAGATCGAGTTCCGGGTGGACCGCGACGGAAACCTGCATGCGCCCATCGGCAAGGTCGGCTTCGGCGTGGACCAGCTGGTCGAGAACTACCGGGCCCTCATGGATGCCGTGCTCCGGCAGCGGCCGGCCGCCGCCAAGGGGGCCTACGTCCGGAGCGTCACGGTGAGCAGCACGATGGGGCCGGGCGTGTCCATCGAACCGAACCTGTACCGCCGGAGCACGGCGTGAGCCGCCGCGCGGAACCGTCGAGCGAGGAGCCGGGAGCGTTGCGATGCCGATGACGCTGGAGCAGAAGCAGGCGGTCACCCGTGACCTGGCCGAGCGCTTCGAGGCGGCCAGGACCATCTACCTGACCGACTTCACGGGCCTGGACGTACAGGCGATGACCGAGCTGCGAGCCCGTCTGCGCGAGGAGGGGGTGGAGTACCGGGTGGCCAAGAACACCCTGGCACGGCGGGCGCTGGAGGGGCTCGACTTGCCGGGCCTCGAGGAGCACCTGAGCGGTCCGACCGGGCTGGTCTTCGGCGACGAGGACCCGGTCGTGCCAGCCAAGATCATGCGTGACTTCGCGAAGGAGCACGATGACCGACCTTCGGTGAAGGTCGGGGTCGTCAGCCGGCGCATGATCTCTGCGGAGGAAGTGGCTCGCCTGGCGGCGCTGCCGCCGCGCGACGAGCTGCTGGCCTCCATCATGGGCAGCCTCACGGCCCCCGTTGCCGGGATCGTGGGCGTGCTCGGCGGCCTGTTGAGGGACATCGCCTACATGGCCGGCGAAGTGGCGAGGAAGCGCGAGGAGGAAGGCGGCGCGTGACGGGATCCGTCCCGCGCGGACCGACCGGTCGAACAAACATCGAGACCTAGGGAAGGGAGCAGCGGAGCATGAGCAAGGTCGACGAAATCCTGGAATCCATCGGCTCGCTCACCGTCCTCGAGGCGGCCGAGCTGAAGGACAAGATGGAGGAGAAGTTCGGCGTCAGTGCCGCGGCGCCCGTCGCGGTGGCGGCCGGAGGCGGTGCCGGCGGCGGCGCCGAGGAGGAGGAGCAGACCTCCTTCGACGTGATCCTCACGGGCATCGGTGACAAGAAGATCCAGGTCATCAAGGTCGTGCGCGAGGTCACGAGTCTCGGTCTCAAGGAGGCCAAGGAGGTCGTGGACAACGCCCCCGGTCCCGTCAAGGAGGGCGTGACCAAGGAGGAGGCCGAGACGATCAAGGCCAAGCTCGAGGAGCAGGGCGCGACCGTCGAGCTGAAGTAGCGGCGAGTGGGCGTGGGGCCGAGGCCCCGCGCCCGTTGTTCCCGGGGGCGTCGTCCCCGGGTCGGACCGAGGTCCGGATGGGGTCCCCCGAACTCGCGGCTATGCACGTTACAGAATTCGAACACGAAAGGCCCGTACGAGACAGGCCGGCGGAACGCCGACCGGGGTTCGCGTGCGGGCTCGAGAGCGCGGAAGACGATGGCGGGACCGGCCTCGTGAGGGGTCGGCCGGCGCGTCCTCCGCGTTTCTTGTCGCGGCGTACCGGGTCCACCGGAAGCCCCGAGCCCCGGCTCATCACCCGCGGAGGCCGTCGGTCGCCGCGGTCCGTGGACACCGTCCCCGCGGCGCTTCTGAACTGGCAGGAGAGGCATCTTGGCTGAGAAGGCTACATCCGTCGTTTCGTTCGCGAAGCTCTCGACGCCCATGCCCCAGCCGCACTTCCTGGATGTGCAGCTGGAGGCGTTCCGACGGCTGCTGCAGCCCGAGGAGAGCGCCGAGGACCGGAAGGACGTGGGGCTGGAGAGGGTGTTCAACGAGATCTTCCCCATCACCGACGTCAACGAGAACTTCGCCCTCGAGTTCGTCGACTACTCGCTCGGCGAGCCCAAGTACACGGTCGAAGAGTGCATGGAGCGGGACATGACCTACGCGGCGCCCCTCAAGGCGACGCTGCGGCTGGTCATGTACGAGGACGTCGGCGACGGGGAGAAGCGGCCCAAGGACATCCTCGAGAAGGAGGTCTATCTCGGGGACCTGCCGATCCTGACCGACCAGGGAACCTTCGTCGTCAACGGGGCGGAGCGGGTCATCGTGAGCCAGCTCCACCGCTCTCCGGGCGTCGTGTTCGAGGAGCAGATCCACCCGAACGGCACGCGGCTGTTCTCGTCGCGCATCATTCCGTTCCGCGGCTCGTGGGTCGAGTTCACGCTCGACATCCGGGACGTGATCTACGTCCACATCGACAAGAAGAAGAAGTTCCCGGCCACGTGCCTGCTGCGTGCGTTCGGATACGGGACGGACGCGGACGTCCTCAGCCTCTTCCACGAGACGCGGACGGTCCGCCTGGACGAGGTGGTCGACGACCACGGCGCCCGGCGGGAGGTGACGGGGACCGTGGTGGCCGGGGCCGTGCCCAACCCCGAGAGCGACGCCGAGTCCTACGCCCTCGAGCTGGAGGGCTTCGACCCCGAGGCCGAGGAGACGGAGCCGGTGTGGCTGGCCGCGTCGGTCCACCACCCCGACACGGGCGCGCTCCTGGGCGACGTGGGTGACCACCTGTCCGCCGGCCTGGCCGACCGCTTCCGCCGGGCGGGCGTCGAGGAGGTCCAAGTCCTGGACGACCCCGAGGCCTTCCTGGTCCACCGGAGCGAAGAGCTCGATGCCGACGGTCTCCAGCGGCTGCGCCGGGCCGAGGTCGAGGAGATCGAGATCTACTCGACGGCCACCTACATCCCGGTTCGGGGCTCCTACGAGGAGCTCACGATGCGGCGGGACTGGAGCCACAACCCGCAGCTGGCCGCCGACCTGGTCGATCCGGACAGCGGCGAGGTCGTGGCCGAGAAGGGCGATGCTTTCAGCCCCGAGCTGTTCAAGGACCTCAAGGACCGCAAGATCAAGGACGCGCTCGTGTTCACGGGCGGCCCGCGCGGCGAGTCGCCCCTGATCAAGAACACGCTCGCCAAGGATCCGACGGGCAGCGAGGCCGAGGCGCTCCATTCCATCTATTCGCTCGTGCGCCCGGGCGAGGCCCCGAACCTCGAGACGGCCCGCACGGCGCTGGACCGGCTGTTCTTCAACCCCAAGCGCTACGACCTGGGCAGGGTGGGCCGCCACAAGCTCAACCAGCGGCTCAAGGACGTCTACCGGCTCCTGGACTTCGAGCTGCCTTCGCCCGAGAAGGTGGTGCTCGAGCCGTCGGACTTCGTGGCCATCATCCGCCAGCTCATCGAGCTGCACGAGGGGCGAGGCTACACGGACGACATCGACCACCTGGGCAACCGGCGCGTGCGCTCGATCGGCGAGCTCATCGCCAACCAGTTCTCGGTGGGCCTGTCGCGCATGGCGCGGCTCGTCCGGGAGCGCATGTCGATCAACAACGATCCCGAGAAGATGTCCATCGACGACCTGGTCAACGCGCGCACGGTGAGCGCGGTGATCCAGGCGTTCTTCGGGAGCTCGCAGCTCAGCCAGTTCATGGACCAGACGAACCCGCTGGCCGAGCTGACCCACAAGCGGCGGCTCTCGGCCCTCGGCCCCGGCGGTCTGACCCGCGAGCGCGCGGGCTTCGAGGTCCGGGACGTCCACTACTCGCACTACGGGCGTATGTGTCCGATCGAGACCCCCGAGGGTCCGAACATCGGGCTCATCACCTCCATGACCACGTACGCGCGACTGAACGAGCTGGGCTTCCTCGAGACCCCCTACAGGGCGGTCGTGGACGGGAAGGTCACCGACGAGATCGCGTGGCTGTCGGCCAGCGAGGAGGAGGAGTTCGCCGTCGCGCAGGCCAACGCGCCGGTGACCGAGGACGGGACCTTCACGCAGGATCTCGTGCTCTGCCGGCGGCGGGACGACTACCCGCTGCTCCCGCCCGAGGAGATCGACTACATGGACGTGGCGCCGGACCAGCTGGTGGCGGTCTCGCCCGCGCTCATCCCGTTCCTCGAGCACGATGACGCCAACCGCGCCCTGATGGGCTCGAACATGCAGCGGCAGGGCGTGCCGCTCCTCTTCCCGGAGGCGCCCCTGGTGGGCACGGGGCTCGAGGAGAAGGTGGCCGCCGACTCGGGCGCCGTGCTCCTGGCGCGGCGGGCGGGCAAGGTCACCCAGGTGACCGCCGACGAGATCGTGGTCGACACCGGGCGCCCGCGCGGCAAGGGCGAGGAGGCGCCGCTGGCGCGGCTCACCCAGTACGACCGCTACCGGCTCCGGAAGTTCTGGCGCACCAACCAGGACACGGCCGTCAACCAGCGGCCGATCGTCCGGGCGGGCGACACGGTGGAGGCCGGCCAGGTCATCGCCGACGGCTCGGCGACCGACCGGGGTACGCTCGCCCTGGGCACGAACGTCCTCGTCGCCTTCATGCCCTGGTACGGGCACAACTTCGAGGACGCCATCGTGATCAGCGAGAGCCTGGTCAAGGACGACGGCTTCACGTCGGTCCACATCCAGGAGCTCGAGCTCCACGTCCGGGACACCAAGCGGGGGGTCGAGGAGATCACGCGCGAGCTGCCCAACGTGGCAGAGGAGTCCCTCGTCGACCTCGACGAGCGCGGCATCATCCGGGTCGGCGCCACCGTCAACTCGGGCGACATCCTGGTCGGGAAGATCACGCCCAAGGGCGAGACCGAGCTCTCGCCCGAGGAGAAGCTCCTCACCGCGATCTTCGGCGAGAAGGCCAAGGACGTGAAGGACAGCTCGCTGCGCGTCCCGCCGGGCGTCGAGGGGACGGTCATCGACGTCAAGATCTTCTCGCGCAGGATCGACGACCCGATCCTCGAGAAGGAGCACGGCGAGCGCATCGCGGAACTGAGGACCGCCGAGCGCGAGGAGATCGCGCGGGTCACCGAGGCGCGCGACGACGAGCTCCGGGAGCTCCTCGAGGGCCGCACGACCTCGCTCTTCCTCAAGCGCGGCACCATCGAGCCGTTCTTCGAGGAGGGCACGAAGCTCACGAAGACGCGTTTGGACGAGGTGGACTTCGGCGAGGTCGACCTCTCCACGCTCAAGGTGTCGGGCGATTCCACGAACGAGCGCATCCGGAAGATCGTGGACGAGGCCAAGCGCCGCGTCGAGCGCATCCGCGAGCGCACCGAGGAGGGGATCGACAAGGTCTTCCAGCCCGACGAGCTCAAGCCGGGTGTCGTCCAGCTGGTGAAGGTCTACCTGGCCGAGAAGCGCAAGATCGCGGTCGGGGACAAGATGGCCGGACGTCACGGGAACAAGGGCATCATCGCCCGGGTGGTCCCCGAGGAGGACATGCCGTTCCTGCCCGACGGGACGCCGGTCGAGATCGTTCTGAACCCGCTGGGCGTCCCGAGCCGCATGAACGTCGGCCAGATCCTGGAGACCCACCTGGGCTGGGCCGCGAGGATCCTGGGCTTCCGTGCCCAGACTCCGGTCTTCCAGGGTGCCACCGAGCACGAGATCGGGTCGCTGATCAAGGTGGCCGGGGCGATCTGGGCGGCCCATTCGCTGGGCTCGACCGTGGAGCCGCCCGAGATCGACGGCCACCGGATCCAGGAGTTCGTCCAGGGCGTGCAGGCGTTCGGCGCGGACCACCAGACGGCCGCCGCGAAGTCGAACGGAGGACCGCCGAGGGGTCTGGGACGGGGCCTCGACCTCTACCTGGACGCGGACGCCCCGAAGGTGGTGCGCGATCTCCTGGACGAGATCGGACGCTACGTGCTCGAGGTCGCCCGGGACCTCTCCGGCGCCACGGTGTCCTCCAAGCTCGAGGAGGAGGGGTGGCCCGCGGCCGCCGTCCTCTCCGGGCAGAGCCCGCTCAAGGACGGCCTCGAGGACGCCGTGATCGAGCTCATGAACCGGGCGGGCCTCCGGGTGGGTGGCAAGGCGCGCCTGAGGGACGGCCGCACGGGCGAAGAGCTCGACGACGACGTGACCGTGGGCGAAATCTACATGATGAAGCTCTCCCACCTGGTCGACGACAAGATCCACGCGCGCTCGATCGGGCCCTACAGCCTGGTCACGCAGCAGCCCCTGGCCGGAAAGGCGCAGTTCGGCGGCCAGCGCTTCGGCGAGATGGAGGTGTGGGCGCTCGAGGCTTACGGCTCGGCGCACACGCTCCAGGAGATGCTCACGGTCAAGTCCGACGACGTGCAGGGCCGGAGCCGCGTGTACGAGGCCATCGTCAAGGGCGACAATCTGCCCAGGCCGGGTGTGCCCGAGAGCTTCAACGTGCTGGTGAAGGAGCTCCAGTCCCTGGGCCTGAGCGTGACGCTGGGCAGCGAGGACGACGGGGGGAGCCTGTTCTAGGGCCGGCGCGCGACCGGGGACGCGGTCCCCGGAGGGCGGACGGCCCCTTCCATACGGGGCGGCGGCGCGACGACGCAGCTGAGAAGGAAGCGAGATGATCGATTTTCCGCGACACCGGGGCGGCAGCCCTTCCGACTTCGACTGGATCCAGATCAAGATCGCCTCTCCCGAGGAGATCCGGTCCTGGAGCTACGGCGAGGTCACCAAGCCCGAGACCATCAACTACCGGTCCTTCAAGCCCGAGCGCGATGGGCTCTTCTGCGAGCGCATCTTCGGGCCCGTCAAGGACTGGGAGTGCCACTGCGGCAAGTTCAAGCGGATCCGCTATCGCGGGCACGTGTGCGACAAGTGCGGCGTCGAGGTCACCCTCTCCAAGGTGCGGCGCGAGCGCATGGGCCACATCGAGCTGGCCGTGCCGGTCGCCCACATCTGGTTCTTCAAGACGCTGCCCTCGCAGATGGGCTACCTGCTCGGGATGAAGCTCAAGAACCTGGAGTCGGTGGTCTACTACGCCGCCTACGTGGTCACGCACCCGGGCCAGCAGGACGTCGACTACAAACAGCTCCTGGACGAGGACCAGTTCTGGGAGCTCTCCGAGAAGGCGCGCAAGGAGGGCGACACCGAGTTCCGGGCCGAGATCGGCGCGGAGGCGGTGCGCAGCCTCCTCGGTCAGCTGGACGTGGACGAGCTGGCCGAGCAGCTCCGGTTCGAGGTCCAGCACGAGACCTCCAAGCACCGCAAGAAGAAGAAGCTGAAGCGGCTCAAGGTCATCGACGCGATCCGGAACAGCGGCGAGACGCCCGAGCAGCGCAACGACCCCGAGCACTTCATCATGGACGTGGTCCCGGTCATCCCGCCGGACCTGCGTCCGCTCGTGCCGCTCGACGGCGGCCGCTTCGCCACGTCGGACCTGAACGACCTGTATCGCCGGGTCATCAACCGGAACAACCGGCTCAAGAAGCTCCTCGAGATGCGCGCCCCGGAGGTCATCCTCCGCAACGAGAAGCGCATGCTCCAGGAGGCCGTGGACGCCCTGTTCGACAACGGACGGCGCGGCAAGGCCATTCGGGGGCGGGGCAAGCGTCCGCTGAAGTCCCTCTCGGACATGCTCAAGGGGAAGCAGGGTCGCTTCCGTCAGAATCTGCTCGGGAAGCGGGTCGACTACTCGGGCCGCTCGGTCATCGTCGTGGGCCCGGAGCTCCATCTCCATCAGTGCGGCCTGCCCAAGGTGATGGCCGTCGAGCTGTTCAAGCCCTACATCATCCACGAGCTCGAGCGGCGCGAGCTGGCCGAGACGGTCAAGCGGGCCAAGAAGCTGGTCGAGCAGGATGATCCGAAGGTCTACGAGGTCCTCGAGGACATCATCAAGGACCACCCGGTCCTCCTGAACCGGGCCCCGACGCTCCACCGGCTGGGCATCCAGGCCTTCGAGCCGGTGCTCGTCGAGGGGAAGGCCATCCGGATCCACCCGCTCGTGTGCGCCGCGTTCAACGCGGACTTCGACGGCGACCAGATGGCCGTGCATCTCCCGCTGTCCTTCGAGGCGCAGCTGGAGTCGCGCGTCCTCATGCTCTCGAGCAACAACATCCTCAAGCCGGCCAACGGCCGACCGATCGCGGCTCCGACCCAGGACATGGTCCTCGGGTGCTACTACGTCACCAAGCCGGGCCCCGAGTTCGACGAGCGGGCGGAAGGGGACAGCGTCCCCCGCCTGTCCGACTTCGACGAGGTGGACGTCCGGCTGGAGAACGGCCAGTTCCGCAAGGCCAACGGGGCGCCGGACTGGCAGCGGCCGGTCCTGTTCCGAGTGGACGGCGAGTGGATGCCGACGACGCTCGGCCGGGTGGCGTTCAACGCCATCCTTCCCGAGGAGGTGCGCTTCGTCGACCAGACCATGACCAAGGGCTCGCTCGGGGACCTCATCTTCCAGTCCTTCCGCGAGGCGGGGCTCAAGAAGACGACCGAGTTCCTGGACCGGCTCAAGGACTTCGGCTTCCGGACGGCCACGGCCGGCGGCATCTCGATCGGGATGATCGACATGGAGATCCCGGCAGAGAAGCGGGAGATCCTCTCCGCCGCCCAGGAGCAGGTGGACCGCTTCACCAAGGCCTACCACCGGGGCGTGATCTCCTTCGGCGAGCGGTACAACAAGGTCATCGACGCCTGGACCCACGCGAACAACGACGTGGCCGACGCGATGGTCGATCGGCTGGCGAAGGCGCGCGGCGGGTTCAACCCGATCTACATGATGTTCGACTCGGGCGCCCGGGGCTCGCGCGACCAGATCCGGCAGCTGGCCGGCATGCGCGGCCTCATGGCCAAGCCCCAGAAGAAGCTGACGGGCGGGATCGGCGAGATCATCGAGAGCCCGATCCGCTCGAACTTCCGCGAGGGGCTGAGCGTGCTGGAGTACTTCATCTCCACGCACGGCGCCCGTAAGGGCCTGGCCGACACGGCCCTCAAGACGGCCGACGCCGGCTACCTCACCCGGCGCCTCGTGGACGTCGCGCAGGACGTGACGGTCACCGAGGAGGACTGCGGCACGGTGCTGGGGCTCGAGGTCTCGGCCCTCAAGGAGGGCGAGGACATCATCGAGCCGCTCAAGGACCGCGTGATCGGCAACGTGGCCCTCGAGGACGTGATCGACCCGATCGACGAGGAGCTCCTGGTCGAGGCCGGCCAGGTCATCGACGAGGCGAAGGGCGCGGCCATCGAGGACTCGGGGATCCAGACCGTGAAGATCCGGTCGGTCCTCACCTGCGAGGCCCGGCGCGGCATCTGCCGGCGCTGCTACGGCCGCAACCTGGCCACCATGGACGAGGTCGACATCGGCGAGGCGGTGGGCATCCTGGCCGCCCAGTCCATCGGGGAGCCGGGCACGCAGCTCACGCTGCGGACCTTCCACATCGGCGGGACCGCGGCGCGGATCGCGGCTCAGACCCAGAGGAAGTCCAAGCTCGAGGGCCGGGTCGGCTTCGAGCGGATCACCTTCGTGGAGAGCCCGGACGACGAGATGATCGTCACGAGCCGCGAGGGCCAGATCCTCATGTACACGGACGAGGACCGGGTGCGCTCCCGCCTGGCCGTGCCCTACGGCGCCACCCTGCACGTCACCGACGGGCAGGAGGTCGAGCCGGGGGACCTGCTGTTCAGCTGGGATCCCTACTCCGAGCCGATCGTGGCGGACCACGAGGGCACGATCCGCTTCTCGGACATCGTGGCCGAGGAGACGGTGCGCGAGGAGCTGGACGAGGCCACCGGCCGCCGTCAGCTGGTCATCATCGAGGACCGCGACAAGAAGCTCCACCCCCGGCTTGAGATCGTGGACGACGAGGGCGAGAAGCTGCGGGAGTTCATCGTTCCCGTGGGGGCCCAGCTCCTGGTCCAGGACGGCGAGAAGGTCTCGACCGGTGACACGCTGGCCAAGATCAGCCGCGAAGCCTACAAGACGCGGGACATCACGGGCGGCCTGCCGCGGGTGGCGGAGCTGTTCGAGGCCCGCAAGCCCAAGGACCCGGCCACGATCACCGAGGTGGACGGCCAGGTCTCCTTCGGCGGGATCAAGCGCGGGAAGCGCCAGATCCACGTCACGACCGACGATGGCGACGAGCACACGTACGCGATCACGGTCGGGAAGCACCTGCGGGTGCACGAGGGCGACCAGGTGCGCGCCGGAGACCGGCTCTCCGAGGGTCCGGTCAACCCGCACGACATCCTCCGGGTTAAGGGCCCGCGTGCCGTGCAGGAGTACCTCCTCAACGAGATCCAGGAGGTCTACCGGCTGCAGGGCGTGAGGATCAACGACAAGCACATCGGGGTGATCGTCCGGCAGATGCTCCAGAAGGTCCGGGTGACCGATCCGGGCTCGACCGAGTACCTGGAGGGCGAGCACGTGGACCGGATGGATTTCCGCGAGCGGACGCGCCAGGTCCTGCAGGGCGGCGGCGAGCCGCCCAGGGCCGAGCCGATCCTGCTCGGGATCACCAAGTCCAGCCTCACCACGGAGTCGTTCATCAGCGCGGCCTCCTTCCAGGAGACGACCCGCGTGCTGACCGACGCCGCCGTCCACGGCTCGCGGGACGATCTCCGGGGGCTGAAGGAGAACATCATCATCGGCCACCAGATCCCGGCCGGAACCGGCATCCACCGGTACGAGGACGTCGAGTTCCTGGTGGGCGAGGAGCTCCAGGAGGAGCTGGACCGGCTGCGCCGGCCGCCGGCCGGACGTCGGGCCGAGGGCCTGTTCGCCGACCTGACCGGGGACGGCCTTCCGGCCGACGAGGTGACCCGGGAGGAAGAGGCGGAGCCGGAGGAAGTCGAGGCCTGATCCGGCGCGGGAAGGGCGCGGCCGGCCGGGGTTTCGAGCCCCGGTCGGCGGTCCCGATCCGCTTGACATATCCGCTGTTGGAGCCTAGGATATATGGTCTGTCGATCAACGGGTCGGCAGGCGCTGCACGGCGCGGGGGCGGATTCTCGTCCCCGCACTTTTTTCCCGTCCGGCCGCGCCGGACGGTGGACGCGGAAGGACAGACGAGGAAACGGTCGGTATGCCGACGATCAACCAGCTGGTCCGCAAGGGACGCAAGGGCGCCGAGAAGAAGCGCAAGGCTCCCGCGCTCGAGGGGAACCCCCAGAAGCGCGGCGTGTGCACGAGGGTGTACACCACGACGCCCAAGAAGCCGAACTCGGCGCTGCGAAAGGTGGCCCGCGTCCGGCTCACGAACGGCTACGAGGTCACGGCGTACATCCCGGGCGAGGGTCACAACCTCCAGGAGCACAGCATCGTGCTCATCCGCGGGGGTCGCGTGAAGGACCTGCCGGGCGTCCGCTACCACATCGTCCGCGGTACGCTCGATGCGTCCGGCGTACAGGACCGCAGGCAGGGCCGCTCGAAGTACGGCGCGAAGAAGCCCCGCTAGGTAGACGGCCACACGGAGCGCGAGGAACCAGGAAGCGATGTCGCGGAGACAGACAGCCGATCGGCGAGAGGTGGCGGCGGACCCCCGTTACGGGAGCCAGGACGTCACGAAGTTCATCAGCTCGCTCATGCGGGACGGCAAGCGCTCGGTGGCCGAGAGGATCTTCTACGAGGCGATGCGGAAGATCGAGGAGCGGACCGGGCAGCCGGCGCTGAACGTGTTCCGCCAGGCGATCTCCAACGCGCGGCCCGTGCTCGAGGTCCGGAGTCGCCGGGTCGGGGGCGCGACCTACCAGGTCCCGATGGAGGTCCACTCCGCGCGGCGGGACTCGCTGGCCCGGCGGTGGATCGTCTCCTTCTCGCGTGCACGGGGAGACCGGACGATGGCGGACCGGCTGGCCAGCGAGCTGGTCGACGCCGCCAACGGGGAGGGCGGAGCGGTGCGCCGGAAGCAGGAGGTGCATCGCATGGCCGAGGCCAACAAGGCCTTCGCGCACTACCGCTGGTAGGACCGGGGTCCCGGGGGCCGCCGCGAGCGGTCGGCCGGGAGTCGACTCCGACCGCTCCCGGGCCGGCCGCTCGGCGTCCTCGCCGGGGGCCGGCCCCGGTTGCGTGAGGGACCGGAGGAAGAACGAGGCACCGCGGGGTCGCGGCAGCGCGACCGGGGCCGCGGATCGGACGAGGCTAGAGACAGGACATAACGGATAGATCGATGCCCAGGAAGACGCCGCTCGACAAGCTCCGCAACATCGGCATCATGGCCCACATCGATGCCGGGAAGACCACCACCACGGAGCGCATCCTCTACTATACGGGGAGGCTGCACCGCATGGGGGAGGTCCATCATGGCGATGCCACGATGGACTGGATGGAGCAGGAGCAGGAGCGGGGGATCACGATCACTTCCGCCGCGACGACCTGCTTCTGGAAGCGGAACGACGAGGACTTCCGCATCAACATCATCGACACCCCCGGGCACGTGGACTTCACCGTGGAGGTCGAGCGCAGCCTCAGGGTGCTGGACGGGGCGGTGGCCCTGTTCTGCGCGGTGGGCGGCGTCGAGCCCCAGTCGGAGACCGTGTGGCGCCAGGCCGACCGCTACGGGGTTCCGCGGATCGCCTTCGTGAACAAGATGGACCGCACGGGGGCCGACTTCGAGAACGCCGTGCGCATGATGCACGACCGCCTGGGAGCCAACGCGCACCCGATCCAGTGGCCCCTCGGATCGGGCGAGCTGTTCACGGGCATCATCGACATCGTCGAAGAGAAGGAGATCGTCTACGACGAGGAATCGCTCGGCACGCGCTGGGACGAGGAGCCCGTGCCCGAGTCGCTGAAGGAGAAGATCGGGGACCTCCGGCACGAGCTCGTCGAGGCGGTCGTCGAGCACGACGAGGACCTCCTCGAGAAGTACCTCGAGGGCGAAGAGCTCACGGTCCCGGAGCTGAGGCGGGCCATCCGCAAGGCCACCCTCTCGGGGCAGTTCACGCCGGTCCTGTGCGGCTCGGCGTTCAAGAACAAGGGAGTGCAGCGGCTCCTGGACGCCGTGGTGGACTACCTGCCCGCACCGATCGACGTGCCGCCGGTCAAGGGCCACGTACCCCACAAGGACGAGCACGAGGAGGAGCGCGAGTCGTCCGACGACGCGCCGTTCTCGGCTCTCGCGTTCAAGATCGCCACCGATCCGTACGTCGGGAGGCTCACCTACTTCCGGGTGTACTCGGGCTCGCTCAAGGCGGGCTCGTACGTGCTCAACTCGACCCAGGACAACAAGGAGCGCGTCTCGCGCCTCCTCCAGATGCACGCGAACAAGCGCGAGGAGCGCGAGGAGGTGTTCGCGGGCGACATCGCGGCGGCCATCGGCCTCAAGGACACGCGGACCGGGGACACGCTGAGCGACGAGGGCGCGCCCATCGTGCTCGAGTCGATGAGCTTCCCCGAGCCGGTCATCCGGGTGGCCATCGAGCCCAGGACCAAGGCCGACCAGGACAAGCTGAGCACCGCCCTGCAGCGGCTGGCGGACGAGGATCCGACCTTCCGCGTCCAGACGGACGAGGAGACGGGCCAGACGATCATCAGCGGGATGGGGGAGCTCCACCTGGAGATCATCGTCGACCGGCTGCAGCGCGAGTTCAAGGTCGACGCGAACATCGGCCGTCCGCAGGTGGCCTACCGCGAGACGATTCGCAAGCCGGTCGAGAAGGTCGAGGGCAAGTTCATCAAGCAGACCGGCGGACGCGGCCAGTACGGCCACGTGGTCCTCAACCTCGAGCCGACGGACCCGGGGACGGGCTTCGTGTTCGAGGACGAGATCTACGGCGGCTCGATCCCGCGGGAGTTCATCCCCTCGGTGGAGCGGGGCATCCGTGAGGCCATGGAGTCCGGCGTGGTGGCGGGCTACCCGCTCATCGACATCAAGGCCACGCTGGTGGACGGCTCGTACCACGACGTCGACTCGAGCGAGATGGCGTTCAAGGTCGCCGGATCGATGGCCTTCAAGGAGGGCGTCCGCAGGGCGAGCCCCGTCCTCCTCGAGCCGATCATGGACGTCGAGGTCGTGACGCCCGAGGAGTACCTGGGCGACGTCATGGGCGACCTCTCCAGCCGTCGCGGCCGGATCGGCGGGATGACCCAGCGCTCCTCGGCGCAGGTCATCGGGGCGTCGGTTCCCCTGTCGGAGATGTTCGGATACTCGACCACCCTGCGCTCCCTGAGCCAGGGCAGGGCGGTGTACACCATGCAGTTCTCCCACTACGACGAGGTCCCGCGGGCCAAGGCCGAGGAGATCATCTCGGGCAACGGTTCCGGCGGGGCGTGAGCCCCCGGATCGAGCCGGCCGCGGGCTAGAGCAGAGGACGAAAGGGATAGAGGAGCGTTCCGATGGCGAAGCAGAAGTTCGAGCGGACGAAGCCGCACGTGAACGTGGGGACGATCGGGCACGTGGACCACGGCAAGTCGACGTTGACGGCGGCGATCACGGAGGTCCAGCACGCGAAGGGGATGG
>Ga0209918_1001017_pt1 | contig 16289 bp, 12 predicted proteins | sample SalPonD_shore_MG_FD_185712 | JGI IMG/M metagenome (GOLD analysis project Ga0209918, IMG submission 185712) | Salt pond soil microbial communities from South San Francisco under conditions of wetland restoration - Salt Pond MetaG... | ecosystem: Environmental > Aquatic > Marine > Intertidal zone...
ACCGCTCCGCGCCGAACCGCACCATCTTCCGTCATTCCCGACGCCGAGCGCAGCGAGGCGAGCGGGAATCGCTGCCCCCCTGTTGAGGGCGATCCCGGATAGGCGCTCCGCGCCTTCCGGGATGACCTGAGGGAATTGCTCCGCGCCTTCCGGGATGACTTGAGAAGACTGCTCCGCGCCTTCCGGGATGACGTGAGAAGACCGCTCCGCGCCGAACCGCACCATCTTCCGTCATTCCCGACGCCGAGCGCAGCGAGGCGAGCGGGAATCGCCACCCTCTAAGCAACGAGCTCCCAATACAAATCCCGCCACTCCGGATTGAATCCTTCGACCAACTGTATCTTCCAGGCCCGCCGCCACCGTTTCAGGTGCTTTTCACGCTCGATGGCACTAGCAATATCTTCCGTCGCCTCGAAATAGACGAGCCGGATGATTCCGTATCTTTGGGTAAAGCCTCGGACCAGGTGTTCTTTGTGCTCCCAAACTCGCTTTACCAGATCCGACGTGATCCCGACGTACAGCACACCCCGGGTTCGATTGCTGAGCATGTAGACATAGGCATGACGAGGCATCGGAGTGTTTCCTGCCGGACTGCCGTTCATGATTGCCGAGGACCAGGGTGGACGCATCCGGAGGCAGGCCGCGCGTTTGTACGCGTAAGCCGTGTGTCGGGAGAGGCAAAGCGGACGGGGCGTGCGGTTTGAGGGCGATCCCGGATAGGCGCTCCGCGCCTTCCGGGATGACGTGAGAAGACTGCTCCGCGCCGAACCGCACTATCTTCCGTCATTCCCGACGCCGAGCACAGCGAGGCGAGCGGGAATCGCTGCCCCCTGTTGAGGGCGATCCCGGATAGGCGCTCCGCGCCTTCCGGGATGACGTGAGAAGACTGCTCCGCGCCTTCCGGGATGACTTGAGAGAATTGCTCCGCGCCGAACCGCACTATCTTCCGTCATTCCCGACGCCGAGCACAGCGAGGCGAGCGGGAATCGCCGTCGCAACGAGGCAACGTCCGCCAAGAAAAAAGTGCCCGGCGTCTCCGCCGGGCACCGTCGCTGGCTGATGAGAACCGCCGTGGCGGGACGTCAATGCATAGCGCTCGCGCCCTTCTTCCACGTCGTTGCGGGGAACCCTTTGCGCATCAGCCATTGACCTCGAGACCGCTGGCGTCAACCTTGGTGACGCCGCGGATGTCCTCCGCCAGCTTCACGGCCAGCTCCCGTTCAGCGCCCGAGCCGACCCTGCCCTTCAGGCTCACGACACCGTCCTTCGTGTCCACGTTGATGGCCGTGCCCGAGACACTGCGGGAGAACAGCAGCGTGGACTTGACCTTGGTGGTGATCCAGGCGTCCGACACCGCGCCTCCCAGGTCGGTGGTCTTCTCGTCCTCGGGCTTGGGCTTGACCGCGATCTGGTTGTCCACGGATTTGATGCCCTCGGTGTTGGCGGCGAGCTGACCGGCGAGCGCCTTGGCCTCGCTCGTATCGGCCCGGCCGTTCAACGTCACGCGGCCATCCTTCGTGGACACGTCGATGGCCATGCCGCCGGTGTTGCGGTTCCAGAGCAGCTTGGACTTGATCGTCGCCGTGGCGGTCAAGTCACCGACGCGGTCGCCGAACCCACGTTTGTCTTCCGAGTCGGCCGCCGCGCGCACGTTGTCGGAGACCTTCAGTTCGTTGTCCACGTCATTGATGCCGTCCACGCCCAGGGCGATCTGCCCGGCCAGGTCCTTCTGGACGTCGTTTTCCACTTCGCCCTGGAGCACGGCCGTATCGCCCTGCACGTCCACGTCAATGTGGAACGGACTCAAGTGGCGATTGACGGCGTACGTGGCCCAGAGCTGGCCCTCCAGGCGCGCCTCGTTGAGCTGCTGGCCGACGGACTGGTCAGCCTGGTCGGCGGCCACCGCCGGGGCGCCCAGCGTCAGTACCATCAACACGATCGGTACGCTCAGCATCCTGTTCATGGAATCTCTCCTTTCCGCTTTGTCCCGTGATCTCGAGTGCCGGGCGGCGTCAACGACCGGGAGCCGGCGCCGCCACTCGCCCGGATTACAAGCCAGATTCATGCCACCGGCCCGTCTTTCCGCGGCGGATCAGCGACTTGCGAAGAAAATGGGGCGGCATGGCCGCCCCGGGGAGGGAGGAAAGTGTCGGGCGGCCCCGACGGTTGGTCAGGTACCCGGCTTGCCGGTGACCACCGTGGCATGCACGGTGCCGGCACGGTCGTGATGCGCGGTCACCGAAAGGCTGGTGCCTGCGGGCGCCTCCACGATCCAGTCCGCGACCGCACGATCGGGGGTGCCCTGCTGGAATCCCCACCAGGTGGCCACCGAAAGCTGCCGGGTACGCCCGGCCAACTCGCCCAGCTCGCGCCGTGGCGCGCCTTCCACCAGGTGTGCGCCGTCGGGCAGGGCAATCCCGGCCTCGACGCCCGTCGAGACCTGCTGGTCCACCGCCTTCTGCGTTCCGCTGGTTGGCAGCCAGCCGCGGTTTTCCACCTGCACCCGCACGCGCCACAGGTTCTCCCCCACTGGTTCGGCATCCAGGGAGCGGACCGCCAGGCGAGGCGTGCTCATGCCCAGCCAGACAAGCCACCGGCTGACCGGCTCCACTTCCTGGCGCAGGCGGTCGAAGGGCACGTTGTACCAGTAGCGCATGATGTCGAATCCGCCGATCTCCACCTTGCCGAGCTGCGGGTGGTCGAACTCGTGCCAGGCCACGAAGCCCTTGCCATCGAGTTCCTTCTCGCTCCAGCGCAGGAGCTTTTCCTCGTCCGAAATCGGGTGGTGGCCCCAGAGCCAGGCCGACTCGGTGCTGTCCCCGAGCGAGATGCCTGCCGCCTCGAGCGGATTCCAGAGCTCCGTGATGAAGGAGAAGATACCGCGCTGGTTGTACAGCCAACTGAATGCGCTGGGCAGGAAGCTCTCGCGGTCCTTGCTGCGAAGGTCGAGATAGGACATGGCGTGGTAGCCGGTTAGCTCGGCGCCCTTCTCCGCCATGGCGGCGTAGTCCTCGCCGTCGGCGTCGGGTATGTCTTCCCCGGGGTTCACCGGCGGCGTCAGCACCAGTCCGCCGAAGGTGTGGCAGGTCACGTGCGCGACGATGTTGGGCCGGTCGGCGATGGCCTTCATGTAGGCCGCCATCTCGGGCTCGGACCCCGGATACGGTCCCGCGGTGATGCCGCGGGGCGTGCCGTGCAGGTCGGCGGGAAAGTTGCGCCCGAAGTCCAGCGGCCAGCGCGGCGGGGGATCGTCGATGGTCGCGCCGTTGTAATCGGTGATGGTGCCCTCGCGCTGCACGCGCCAGAACTCGCCGGTATTGTCCTCGGGGCCGCGGGGCACCATGAGCCGCGGATCCCTGGCGTACTTCTTCCACGGACCGTTGGGATCGCGGTAGCGCATGAACACCACCCGGCCGTCGCCGTCCAGGTCGCCCGGGTGGATGCCCGGGGCGGCGGGCCCCGGCGGATAGGGCCGGTCCACCGAGCGGATGAATTGTCCCTTGTCCAGGGTAGCCTCGACGCCGTCCGGGCTCATCCGGGGCAACACGTACACCGTGCGGGTATCGAGCAGGCGGGTGACGTTGGGATCGTTGCCGTCGTCGCGCAGCAGGGTCCAGACGAAGTCCAGCGCGGCAACGCCACCCGCCCACTCGGTGGCGTGCATGTTGCCGTCCACCACGATCGCCGGCTTGTCGCTGGCCGGACCGGTAGTCGCGTGGGTCAGGGTGACGAACCACATCTCTCGCCCGTCCGGGGTCTTGCCCAGGCTCTCAAGCTGCATGGTGTCCGGCCGCGCCCCGGCCCAGTCCTTCAGGAGCCGGGTCATCTCGTCGAAGCGCATGATGTGGTCAAACGGCAACGGCGCCAGCGGCCTGTCGTTCGCCGCCCCGGCGATCGTCGCCGCGGCGAGCAGCCCCGACAGGAGCGCGGCGAGCGCGATGTTGATCTTGCCGTTCATCTTCCTCACTCCCGGAGGCTCAGAGGTCCGCCGGCATCCCGGTGCGCGCCCCCAGGTAATGCCTGAACGCACCCAGGAAATGCAGTCCCAGCAGGACTGGCAGCACGTACACCGCCAGGATCACGTGGAATTCCTCCATGGGTTCGTGCAGGCCCGAGAGGCTATCCAGCGGCAGGTGAAACGTGAACCACCCGAATACGTCCATGCCCTCCCCCTCGGTGAATATGGCCAGCGGGCCGGTGAGCACCAGCAGGGCGATGGCCGCCAGCAGGGCCCGGTGCACGAGCCACGCCGTCCAGCGTTCCGCCACCGTCGGCTGCGCGCCGGGCGGGAATCCCTCATAGAGCCTAAAGCCCACGCGCCAGGCGATGAACAGCAGCACGAAGAAACCCAGCCCCACGTGTACGTCCATGATGAAATGCCGAATCACTCGCTCGGGCGCATATCGCGCCGTGAGCCCCAGCACCAGCATGGCGATGATCAGCAGGGCGGCCAGCCAGTGATTGAGTGTGGCCACCCCGGAGTACCGGCGTTGCGTCGTCACGTCGCCCCCTTTCAGAACCTTCGGGTAATGCTGGCAATGATCACCCGGCGCGTGCCGTAGAAGCAGTTGGTAAAGCCATCGCAGCGCGCCACGTACTCCTTGTCGGTGATGTTGCTGACATTGAGCGCGAACCGCCAGAAGCCGTAATCATAGCGCACGGTGCCGTCCCACAAGGTCACCGCGGGGCTCTTGAACTGGTTCGCCGGATCACCGTAGGTGGAGCCGTGATGGCGCACGCCCAGGTTGAAACCCAACCCGGCCAGCGGCCCCGTCCCGATGGTGTAATCGCCCAGCAGCGAGATTTTCTGCTTCGGCACCACCGGCAGCTGCTTGCCCAGGTCCGGGCCATTGCTCTGCGTCACCTCGGAGTCGATATAGCTGTAGGAGGCGTTGATGCTGAGCTGCTGCCAGAATCGCGCCACGCCCTCCAGCTCGAAGCCGTCCACGGTGACTTCGCCGGTCTGCACGCTGAAGAACACGTGGTCCGGGTCCGGGGTCAGCACGTCCTCTTGCACCAGGTGATAGGCGGCGACGGTACCCAGGAACTGCACGTCGGCCGTCGGGTCATTGCCGGCGTACTTGATGCCCACCTCGTACTGCTTGCCAGTGGAGGGATCGAAGGGATTGCCGTCGAAATCCGCGCCCGCCACCGGCTCGAAGGAGCTGGCCGCCGAGACATAGGGCGCCACGCCGTTGTCGAACAGGTAGTTGACCCCGACCCGGTAGGTGAACTCGTTGCGATTGGTATCCACGTCGGAGTTGGTGGAATCCAGCCAGTCCTGGCGCCCGCTCAGGGTGAACACGGCCTTGCCCAAGTGGATCTGGTCCTGCAGGTAGAGGCCGGTCTGCTTCTGGTGCTGGTCCGCGAACGGGAACAGCTGCGGATCGTCGATGGGCGCGCCGTACTGCGGATCGTACACGTCGATGGGCGGTGCCGGGGCGAAACCGAACTCCGAGGTGTTGTCGTAGTCGCGGTAGTCGATTCCGATCAGCACCTTGTGGGTCACGTCGCCGGAAGCCAGGTCCAGGTAGCCGCGGGTATCCACGTTGAACGAGTCGATGTTCTCGTTGAAGGGGAAGTCCGAGCGCGTCACCGTACGGAAGTCGTCCGGCACGCCGTCCCCGTCAGCGTCCAGCAGGCCGGTGCCGAAAATCTCGCGTGAATTGATGTCGGAGTTGAAGTACTTGAGGTTCTGCTCGATGGAGAACATGTCGCTGAAGGCGTGCTCGAAATCGTAACCGACGCCGTACTGTTCGCGATCGTAGAAGTTCACTCCCGGCTCACCGATGTTTCGGTCAATGGGGATTCGGCCGTTGGGATTGGGCAGCAACGTGCCCTGGGCCGGCAGGAAGCCGGTGCTCTGGTTGTCGATGTTGTCCTTCTGGTAGTAGCCCAGCAGCGTGATGGAGGTATCCGGCGAGAAGTCATACTTGTAGGCCGGCGCCACGTAGAAACGCTTGGTGTCCACGAAATCGAGCTGCGTCCCAACGTCCCGGTAGAGCATGGTAAAGCGCCCGGAGCCGTTGTCGCCCATGGGCCCGGTGACGTCGGTATTGAACTGGCCGCGCCCGAAGCTGCCGCCCTGGATACCCACCTCGCCGCTGAACACCGGCTCGGGGCGGCGGCTGGTCATGTTGACTATGCCGCCGGGGGGCGCGGAGCCGTACATAACCGACGACGGTCCCTTGAGAATGTCTACCGCCTGGTAGCCGTACAGGTCGGTGCCCACGTTGCTCACCGAGCCGATGGGCGCGCGCAGGCCGTCGATGTACTGGACGGGCTGGAAGCCACGCACGTAAAGCCAGTCGTAGCGCGGGTCCGGGCCGAACACGTTGCCGATGGCGCCGGATGTATAGCGCACGGTCTGCTCCAGGTCGGTCCAGTGCAGCAGGTCGATCTGGTCGCGGGAGATCACCGTCACCGACTGCGGAATCTCGATCAGCGGTGCGTTGGTCTTGGTGGCCGAGCGGCTCCCCGTGGACACGTAGTGCGGTGCGGTCACGGTGACCTTTTCCAGTTCCTGCGGCTTCTCGTCGTCCGCGTCGTCCTTCTGGGACGTGGCGTTGTCGTCGCCGGACGTGTCGGAATCGTCGTCCTGCGCCATAGCCGCGAAGCTCAGCGTCGCCGCGAAAAGCGCCACGACGGCCGCCAGCGTCAGGCGTGCGGCCAGGCGATGCCAAAAGCCGCCGAAAGTCGTCTTTTCAAGTGGTTTATTCATGTTCGTCACTCCCCACTCGTGGTGTCGTCCCCAAAAAAAACTTCCCCGGCCAACTCTACGCGGGCGCCAAGGCCGCGCCATGTCGTCAGGGTCGAAGATTGTCGAGATCAGGCCATCCCGGAGAGCGCGCCGCGCAGCCATTCCGCGGCCTCGTCCAGGGCCCGGTCGCTGAGCCGGGAGATGGAAACCGCCTCCAGGAAACTGTGCGTGGCGCCCGGGTAGAGCACTGCCTCCACGGGCACGCCGGCGGCGCGCAGCCTCTCGGCCATGGCCAGGTTCTGCCCGGCAAGAATGTCGCACTCAGGTATCGCGAGGAACGTGGGCGGCAATCCGGAGACGTCGGCCCGAATCGGGCAGACCAGCGGGTCCGCGAGATCGGAAGGATCGCGGACGTAGTTGGCCCAGAAGGCATCCATTTCCGGGCCGCCCAGCATGTAGTCCGGGCCGCCGTAGAGCTCCACCGAGCGCGCCGAGCACTGCGACTGGAAGGCGCCGTAATTCAGCAGCAGGGCGCGCACGGCGTCCTGCCGCCCGGAGTCCCGGAGCGCCAGCGTCGCGGCCACGGCCAGGTTCGCCCCGGCGGAATCGCCGCCCAGGGCCAGCCGCGACGGGTCGATGCCGAGCCGGCCCGCCTCGTCGCCGAGCCAGCGCACCACGTCCAGGACCTGGTTGAGCGCCACCGGGTACTTGTGCTCGGGGGAAAGGTCGTAGTCCACCCCCGCCACGACCACGCCGGCGCGCGCAGCGTATTCGCGCATCAGCCGGTCGTGGGTGTCGATGCTGAAATAGGTCCACCCGCCGCCATGCATGTACACCAGCACCGGAGCGGGAGCTTCCACGTCCGGGCGATGCAGCCGAACGCGCACCGCGCTGTCCCGCCCTTCGACTTCCAGGTCAGTGGTCCCGGTCATGGCCGGCCCGCCGACGGCCCAGCGGACCCGCGCCTTCTCGTAGAGCGCGCGGGCCCTGGCGATGGACGTGCTTTCCGCTTCGGCGGCCGGCGCCGCGTCGGCGGATACGGCGCGCACGAACTCCCGGATCTCCGGATCCAGCCCGGTCCCGCCCGCGGACGCGTTTTGGGTGTCGCTGCCCAATGCCCCGGTACCTCCCGTTCGCGGCCCGGCCCGATGTGGAAAAACGCGGTCCGGGCGGTATCCGCCCGGACCGCTCTCGCCAACCCCCGTCGACAATCCAGCCGGGTTCCAACAAAGGTGTTGCTGGTGATGCTGATTGCGAGTCTTATAGAATCCGGTGACCGTCGCTGTCGCCGGCGGTCCAATTTCCGTCTAGATTGGGCCCATGACCCGAAGCACCAAAGGCGTTGACTACCAGAACGTGCCGCGCCCGGTGGCCGCGCTCGCCGACGAGTACCCGGCGGGACACCTGGATCCGTGGCACAGCCATCCCCGCGCGCAACTGCTCTACGGTTCCGTGGGCGTGATGTCGGTGACCACCGACGAGGTGAGCGTGGTCGTGCCCCCGCAACGCGCCCTCTGGGTGCCGGCACGCGTGGAGCACCAGGTGCACTGCCGCAGCCACGTATCGGTGCGGACGCTCTACGTGGATATGTCCGCCAGGCCCAACCTGCCCACCTCCTGCCGGGTCCTGGAAGTCTCCGACCTGTTGCGCGAGCTGATCATCGAGGCCACGGTGATCCCCGTGGAATACGATAAGGACGGTCGCGACGGGCGGGTGATGGAGCTGCTGCTGGACGAGCTGACATCCACGCCGGTGGCGCCGTTGCACATTCCCATGCCGCAAACGGGCCAGTTGCTGGACGTGTGCCGCCGGATCATCGCCGACCCGGGCCAGAAGAAAACGGTGCAGGACTGGGCGAATCTGGCCGGCATGGGGCGGCGCACCTTCACCCGGAAATTCCGCCGCGAGACGGGTATGAGCTTCGCCGCCTGGCGGCAGCACGTCCGGCTCATGGAGGCGTTGGCCCGCCTGGCCACCGGGCAGCAGGTCACCAAGGTGGCCTTCGACGTGGGCTACAGCAGCTCCAGCGCCTTCACCGCCATGTTCCACCGCACCTTCGGCGCCGCGCCGGTGGACTACTTCGGCGAGGAAGAGGCGTAATCGTTCGCGGCGGGGATGTCGCTCCCACACCGCTCCCACGACGCACCCAGGCCATGTGGGAGCGGCATCTTGCCGCGAACGCCCCCTTTTGTCCTGAGCCCGCAGGTCGGAATAAGCCGGCGCTCGCCGGCGTTTCCGGCTGCGTAATGCCGGCAACGGCCTTCGGCCTTATGCCGGCCTACAAAAACCCCTTCCCCGGATTGAAACGTTTCATCCACTCGACCAGCTCGTCGTGCCCTTCCGACTCGAGGCCACCGAGCAGGTCCGCGTAAACGTCTTCCGGCTCGTCCTGTCCCAGCTTGTAGCGTTCCCGGGTATCGCGCACGTGGGCGATGAAGCCGATGATGCGTGCCGAGAGCTCCGCGTAACGCCTGCCCATCTCCTCGATGCGCCACGGTTTCTCGCGGCCGGCTTCCATGGCATCCACCAGGTCCGCGAGTATCGAGCGCAGCATCGCCGGATCCTCCACGAACACGATCTCCACGCGGCACCGGGCACTGGCAAAATTCCAGGTGGGCGTCCAGGTGCGATTCGCCACCGGCGACGGGGAAAGATAGGCGTGCGGCCCCAGGAGCAGCAGGTTCGCTTCCGGGTTTTCCCGCAGCAATCCCACCTGGTCGTTGTGCCGCGGGAGATGACCGGCGAACTGAACTATCCGACCGTGCTCCGTCTTCCAGGGTCGAACGGGCATCAGCGAGGCACGGAACCTCTCGCCCTCGCCCGAAACGATCCAGGCCAGCGGATTATCCTTCACCAATCGCACCAGATCCTCGTCGGAGGTCGGTGCATATCGTTCGTCGGATGTCGTCATTACCGAGGGACCTGAGCCGGGAAATGGAAGAGCGCATCGTACTCGAACGCCTCGAGTGTGGGCACGGCTGCGCGGGCCGCCGTCGCGTTTGGTCCGGATTTCATCTCGTTCGGGCCCGCAGCGTTGCAGCCGGTTTATTCAAACGGCGTAATGGACGCGAGGCAAACATTTAAGGCATGCTCTTGCGCGGCCCGTGATTGACGGGACGCCTCTTCGGGGAGAGACGATGGACGCATTCAACGCCGTCATGGCCCAGATCGGGGCCATCATCTGGCATCCGTACGTTCTTTACCTGCTGCTCGCCACCGGCATCCTGTTCACCATCTGGAGCACGTTCGGACAGTACCGTGCGCTCACCCACGGCGTTCAGGTCATTCGCGGCGCCTACGACGATCCGAAGGATCCGGGCGCCATCAACCACTTCCAGGCATTGTCCGCGGCGCTCTCGGCCACCGTCGGCCTGGGCAACATCGCCGGCGTGGCGCTGGCCGTGGAGCTCGGCGGGCCCGGCGCGGTGTTCTGGATGTGGGTGGTGGGCGTGCTGGGCATGGCCACCAAGATGACCGAGGTCATCCTGGCCATGATCTATCGCAACACCGACGATCCCGACAACCCCCACGGCGGCTCCATGTGGGTGGTGAAAAAGGGGCTGGCGGAGTTCAGCCCGTCGCTTGCGTGGCTGGGCAAACTGGTGGGCGGCATCTTCTGCGTCACGCTGCTGGTGTCCACGGTGACCGGCGGCAACATGTTCCAGGCCTGGAACGTGGGCGAGATCACGGAGAACTACTTCGGCGTGCCCAGCATCATCACCGGCGTGATCCTCGCCGTGGTCGTCGGAATGGTGATCATCGGCGGCGTCAAGCGCATCGGGCGGGTCGCCGGCAGCCTGGTGCCGTTCATGGTGATCCTGTATTTCCTCGGCGCGCTCTGGGTGATCGGCGTACACATCGGCGACATCCCGGGCATCTTCAAGGCGATTTTCGTGTCCGCCTTCAACCCCCACGAGGCCACCGGCGCCTTCGTGGGCGGCGCGCTGGGCTCGGCGCTGTCCATCGGCATGCAACGCGCGCTGTTCTCCTCGGAGGCAGGCCAGGGCTCGGCGCCCATCGCCCACTCGGCGGTGAAGACGGACGAGCCCGTGCGCGAGGGCGTGGTCGCCGGCCTGGAGCCATTCATCGACACCATCGTCGTGTGCACGCTCACCGCGCTGGTGATCCTGTGCACCGGCGTGTGGAACCGCGGCAACGAGGCCACCATGCCCAGCGTCCCCGCCTTCCAGCAGGTGGCGGGCACGTCCAGCACCTGGACCCTCCCGGACACGCCGGCGCCGGCCAGGCGGGACGCCACCTGGGAAGGCAACGAGAATGTGTTCCTGGTGGTGCATGCCGATCCCGACGGCGCCACCGGCAACGACCAGTACCGGTTCCCCGGTGTCATCGAGATGCGCGAGGGGAACACCTGGATCGACTGGGGCAACCTGGTTAGCGAGAAGCAGCCGAGCGTCCGGGACAACGGCGTGTACGTGAGCTACCCCGGCGCGACGCTCACCGCCATGGCCTTCGATGACGTGCTGCCGGGACTGGGCAAGTGGATGGTGACCCTGGCGGTATGGCTGTTCGCCATCTCCACGATGATCTCGTGGAGCTATTACGGCGAGCAGGGCGTCGTGTACCTGTTCGGCGAGCGAGCGGTGCTGGCCTACAAGTACGCCTTTTGCGCGCTGATCATCGTCGCCACCCTGGGACTGATCGAGACCGCCACCGAGTTGAACAACTTCTCGACGCTGGGCACAGGCGTCATGCTGCTCGCCAACATGCCCATCATGTGGATCTTCGGCTTCCTGGCCATGCGCGCCTACCACAAGTACATCAAGGAACTGAAGTCGGGCCAAATGGAACGCAATCCGGAATTGCCCACCATCATGGACATCATCACGGGCAGGGACGTGAATCCGCGCGAGTGATATGGTCGGGCCCAAGGGCCCTCCCACAATTCGCGGCAAGATGCCTGTCCGGACCCCGATCCGGGGCCGCTCCCACAGCGCAGTTACTGAACGTGGGAGCCGTGTGGGAGCGGCGTCCCCGCCGCGAACCCTAAAGATCGCACTCCGTACCCGCCGGCTGGGTCAGCCGCACGTAGTCAAACGACCCGCTGCCGAAGCCGTCCACGGTGGAGTCGTAGCTGAAATCCATGTGGTCGCAGTCCGTGTAATGCAGGGTCACGGTGCCCCAGGGCTGGAGGTCGATCTCATTGGGGTCGAAGCCATCGCCGAATGCCGTGCCGTGGGCCGGATAGACCATGGGCGCGGTGACAGTGTCACCGTCCACCATGGCGCCGTCGGAAATAAGCCAGAGTGGAAAGCCCTGGTTGTCGAAGGTGTACCAGATCACCAGCACGCGCCCGTCGGGCAGCCACTGCACTTCGATGCCCTGCCCCGACAGATCGGGATCGAAGAAGTTGCCGGAGCGGCCGCTGGGCGCGGGCTGTGACTCGACACCGCAGGGCACGACGCTGGTCAGGCGGACTGCCCGGTCAAAAAGCGTCGGGTTGAACGGCACGTTGAACGTGTTCTGGGTGCGCAGATACGCCCTGCCGGGCATGGACTCGGAAGAATCGCAGCCGGAAAACACCAGCGACAGGTCGCCGCCATCGGACGTGTTGACATCGTGCGGATCGAAATCGTCACCGACGGGATAGAGATCCGGGTGCAGGAATTGCGAAACGACGATGGAGTTGCCCATTACCTCGCCCACACCGAGGTACCACTCCGTATTCGTCTGAAGCCCCATCGAGGCCTGCCCGGATCCGTAGGTGAACATACTGACCACGGCCCGCCCTTCGTCGAGCACCTCGACGAAGTAACCTTCGCCGGGACGCGAGGGATCGAAGTAGGCACCGGTCTGCGCCGGGCCGATGTCCGGGCCGCGCCGACGCTCCAGGGCGCCCAGGTCGCAGGCGAACACGCCGTCGCCGTCGCCGTCCTGGGGACGACCCAGGCCACGGGCGTCCTTCACGCCGCAAATGAAACTGTCGGGCTGATTGCTGGTCACGGGCAACGGGATGGCGTCGGTGGCCGGACCGCCCGCCGCCAACTCGGGATTCGGCGGGTTGGCCAGAACCTCCTGAGCGCTCGACGCGATGGCGTCGGTATCGTGGTCCAGGTGGCAGCTGGTGTCCGTGGCCACGTTGTAGCCGCGGGATTCCAGGTTCGGGGAATCGGAAGCGTCGCCACCTACCAGATGGCAGAGCTCGTAGCCCAACGGCTCGGTCTGCACGAGCACGTTGCTGGTAAGCATGTTGGGCTCCTGGTCCGCGTCGGGGTCCACCCGGAATCGGAACGCCCAGCGGCCCTGCGCCACGAACGTGTTGCCGGTGAAATGGAAACCCTGTCGGCCGTTGACCGCGTCAACCAGCGCGCCGTCGCAGGCGCCGCGGAACACGTTGGTGCGGAATATCGCGCCGCCGGCGGCGCGCATGGACACCGCGCACCCGCTTGGCGCGCGATTGTTCACGAACTGGTTGCCCTGGAAGTCGAAATCGTAAAGGGTGTTGCGAAGGTGGACGGCGCCGCCGCGGCCGTCGGCGGAGTTGCCGTCGAACCGGGAGTCGGTGACCTCCAGCCCCGCGTCCCTGCCCTCCACCGTCAGGGCGCCGCCGTTGTTGGCGCTGTGATTGTTGCGGAAAGTGACGTGTTTGAGGCTCAGGGAGCCATTGTCCGAGTGGATTGCCCCGCCGGACAGGTTCGAGGAGAAATCGCTGACCGTCAGGTTCTCCATGTACACGTGCACGAACCCGTGAACTTCCATCAGCCGGTAGCCCGGTCCCGAGGCGCGCAGCTCGGCGCCTTCGCCCTGCCCGCGGATGCTGAGTGGTCCGCCTTCCAGGAGCGGCAGCGCGTTCGCCGAGCTGGCGTTCAGGCGCCCCAGCTCGATCACGCCGCTGACCTGGATCTCCTCCACGGACGGGTCGTTGACAGCACTGACGAGCTCACCGGCGTCGTGCACCACCACCGCCCGGGACAGGGCGGGCATGGCGACCAACAGGCAGGCGATCGACAGGTTGCGGATTTGCGCGGCATCCATATCGCGGCTCCAGGCCCGGCAGGCCCCACGAAGAGAGTACCTAATTCTACCACGTGGAACCATCGCGGACAAGGATACGGGCCCCGCGCCGGAAACGCCCGCTTCGCGGGCTTATTCCGGCCTACGGCTGACGAGCTCACCGGCGTCGTGCACCACCACCGCCCGGGACAGGGCGGGCATGGCGACCAACAGGCAGGCGATCGACAGGTTGCGGATTTGCGCGGCATCCATATCGCGGTCCCCCGCCCAGGATATCTTTCGACCCGAGCAGATTATTTATGCCATATGCAGGCATAGGATGCAAGGGTGCATTACGAAGCCGTCGATGCCCCAATTCTTTCATGGCGGTAAACGCTGCTAGCATAATCATATAGGTAGTCTATACTATTTAATGCCTGGATCCATCCTCACGGGACTAACTGTTCAGGGAGGTGAATCGATGAAGTCAAGAATCGTAACCGCGCTCTTCGTGCTGGCTCTATCCACGGGCGCCAGTTCTGCCCAGGATATTTTCGATGGCTGGTATTGGAACCCCAACGAATCAGGCTGGGGCATGAACATCGAAGTACAGGGGGAAACGATGTTCATTGCGATCTTTAGCTATCAGCAAAGCGGTAGTCCGATCTGGTACTTTGGCAGTGGCCATTTCGGCTACGACAACCCGGTCTTCGTGACGGACATGAACGTCGCATCATCGGGCGCCTGCTATCTCTGCCCTTACACCACGCCCCGCTTCGACCTGGGTGGTGGAGGACACCTCAGGATTGATTTCGATACGCCCTCTGGAATCCAGGTCACCTGGAAGGGTCGAACGACTAACGTTCAACGACAATACTGGGCCTTCGGCAGCCGAAATGATTTCTTATTCGGCGTATGGGCAATGGTGCGCGGCATCGACGTTCCATTTGGCGACTACTACTATCTCAATCAGCGCCAAAGAGATGGTACCTCCGGAGACGAATACGTAGCGGGTCAAGCACTTGGCAATTCAACTACCGTGGCGCAATGGTTTTCGGATTTCAGTTCCTATTCGATGCTTGACCGGAAAAGTACCGCGGATTGGTATTACGAATTCGTCATGACCAAGGAGCTCATGGTCGGGCACTACTGGATACTAGACCCGGGGCAGGATCCAGTCGGAACGGGGACCGACTTCGTGGCTTTCCGGATTGGCCAGCAAGACATTCCAAAGTCTGCGGCCGCGCTGGGAGCTCTCCAGAAGCTCGAAAGAGACCACACGAAGATCAACGGAACCAAAATCCGCCCTGGACGGATAGCCCGGCATCAACTGTTGCTAAATAGAATGAAATAGGCAAGAACCGTTTCATGCAGCCAGCGCGTAGGCCGGCCCCTTCAATGGGCGGACCACCGTCCGGCTGGCACGAAGGTCCAGCGATTGCCTGAAGTGGCTGGGCTCTGGCCCGGCCGTCGCCGGCTTGATCCGGTCTGCGGCGTTTCCGGGAGAAACCTCGCCAGCCGAAAAAGGGAATGGGACTGTATTCCGTCCAGCATCAACCCCGCGGCCAGCGAGCACCGCGCGGCCTGCGCCCCGGCCTCGGTGGGCGTGCGGTCGCCATCCGTGGGATCGAAGCGCGGCCCGCGCCGGGTGAGCTCAGCCATCGCCTTCCCCGCGCGCGGCGGCCAGCAAGGCGTTGCGCAACTCGAGCATGGCCACCGAGTCCCGGCGGCAGTAATGCCTAAGCGCCTGCTCGAGCCGGGCGCGTTCCAGCATGTCGCCGGAGTCGCGCATGTGCATCCAGGCACGCGCCGCAGCCTGCCCGTCGGCGATCTCGAGATCCGCGTAATCCAGCTCCGGCGCCAGCACCGGCAGCACCGACTTGATGGAGTACGAGCCCCCGAACTCCGGGTGGCAGTAGTGGGCCATGACGATCTTCAGAAGATCCACCAGGCGCGGCTGCAGTGCTTCCAGGTCAGGGGCGAGCCCCGGCAGCCAGGCAGCCAGGTCGCGGATCACCCGGGCCTCGTAGCTTGAGTACACCAGTATGGAACCGCGCTCGCCCAGCGCCTCGAGCAACGCCCTTGCCAGCGGCTCCCGGGGATCGCCGCCGTCGATGGCAAGGAACTCGCGGTGCTCCGGCTCCGCACCGGGTTCCGCCTGGACGTGGCAGGAGAACTGGAACGGCACCGCGTCGAAGGGCCGGGTCCCCGGGAAGCGGGGAATGGCGTAGCCGGCGGCCTCGAAATCAAGGAAGCAAAGCGGCCATTCCACGTCTTCCAGCAAGCCCGCGAGCTCGGACGATACCCAGGGATCCCCGGACAGCACGCACTCGCGCACCAGGGCCTGGGCCTCGGTGAGGGGATAATCGTCGGGGATCCCCTCCACCGCCTCGATACCCCGCTCCACCAGGCCGTCACGCCGCGAGCCCTGGAGCCGGGGCAGCATGTCGATGGGATGGTCCGGGAACACGGCGTCCCGGGAGCAGTGCCCGTAGTAGGGACACTCGTAGGGGGTGAAACAGTGATCTCCGATGCCGATGTCGGGCGGCGCCTTCGTCGTGAGCACGGCCCGGAACTCGGCCACCCGCTTTTCGATTTCCGGCAAACGACTCTCGCAGACCTCCGTAAGGTCTTCGAA
>Ga0209918_1001019_pt1 | contig 16274 bp, 18 predicted proteins | sample SalPonD_shore_MG_FD_185712 | JGI IMG/M metagenome (GOLD analysis project Ga0209918, IMG submission 185712) | Salt pond soil microbial communities from South San Francisco under conditions of wetland restoration - Salt Pond MetaG... | ecosystem: Environmental > Aquatic > Marine > Intertidal zone...
TTGAGAGATTCTTTCCTTTTTTGAACTTCTTGAATCCAGGCTTTCTCAATATCCGGATCAATTTTCCCATGACTACTCTTCAACAACATGTCAGCTAAACGAACCTTGTTCTTCTTGTTAAATTCAGAGCAGAATTTTCAATTTCTTTAATATCAGTAATCAAAATAACAAAGGTTGAATTTACATAAATGTAAGTATAGAGAACTGGTAGAATAAGTCTATTATTGTAATGGGTATAACGAACGGGCGCATAAGCTGCACGCGATTAAATGTTGAATTATTAAATAGAAGGCTTTGAAAAACCAGGGATTTTGGTCAAGATCAAAGCTTGAGATATTGGACAAAAGTCCGGTTTTGCAAAGCCTTCTAAATAATAAACGTATTGCTAAAAAGTCAGAAAGTGGCAAGTACTGACGGGGCGCTTCTGCTTAATGCGAGGTTAGGCTTTTCTATTGATTACACGGATAACCAGATCGTAAGAAATGAATTAAGGCTCAATCACATCTCGGCGAGCCCCCGGCAGTAACCTGGCACAACCGTTGAAAATCGGCCGGATGTCCCAAATCATCACCGCTTCATCAGTGCGAACACACCCCAGCCTAAGTATTCACGCGTGTAGTCGGCGTATCGCTCGGGTTCCGAGGTTAGTTTGTCTCTAACCTCTTTCGCCAACTCGTCGTCGGGATTGGCCTCAAGCCATCGGCGCATGGTGAGCCATTTGGCCGCCTCGTATCTGTCCCAGCTGTCCCGATCGGCCAAAACCATTTCCACGACATCGTAGCCGAGGTGGCCGAAAGATGCGAGAAGCTTGGGAAGCATGAGAAAGTCGGAGATGGCGCCGGCAAGACATCCCTTGACAACATCTTCCGTCGGCGGTAACTGCCGCCAGAAGGGTTCGCCAACGAGGAAGATCCCTCCGTTGTGAAGACTCCGTGCCAGGAGCTCGATAGTGCCCTTGACGCCCCCGGCAATCCAGGTGGCGCCAACACAGGCTGCCACACCGACCTTCTCGTCAGAAACGTAGCCCGCAGCATTGCCATGGATGAACTTGACTTGATCGGTCACGCCGAGTTCTTCAGCGCGGAGCCTCGCTTGCTCGGTGAACAACGAGCTCATGTCAATACCGGTGCCCGTAATGTCGTAATCGCGAGCCCAGGTGCACAGCATCTCCCCCGAACCGCTGCCGAGGTCAAGCACCCGGGCCCCCGGTTCCAGACGCAACGCCGCACCAAGCGTGGCGAGTTTTTCGGGGGTGAACGGGTTATGGATGCGGTGAGCACGTTCGGAGATGGTGAAGATCCGTGGAATGTCCATTGTGGAAAATTTCCTTAAGGTTGTGAATAGATTCAGTCATATCCTAACGACATTGCGCATAAGGTGCATGCAGGCCAACGTTGATTTAAAAACAAAATGTACTACAGAAATTGAGAAACTAAAAATCGGCAGGGAAAGACGATGCACGACCGCTTAATGCCCGGGATATACGGCTGAATTAATTTGTGATAAGATTAAATACCTGTTCCTACGCTTTATTAGAAACACTTCCTATTAGGCCTCGATTTTAACGTTTTGTCTTCTCGATCATGTGATTGATGACATGGCTATGTTCATGTTGAGGGCTGAACATGATAATTTCCGCGTCCTTGGTAACCTTTACGTTATGCCCGGCCGGCCAGTAAAACAGATCATTTTCGTTAACCGTCTCCTGTACACCATTGGCGTCTGTTGTGGTAAGTTGTCCACGTAAGACAAAACCCCAATGGGGGCACTGACATAAATTGCCTTCCAACCCCTCGAAAAGCGGAGTTGTATCAACCCCCTCTGAGAGGCTAAAATATTCACCACTGATCTTGCCCAATCCAGTGGCGTCACCGAAATCCGTTTGCTGACGAATCACAGCTCCTGGTATTTGCATCTTAACGGCTACGTCCTCTTTGGATATTCTCATAATAAATCTCCTGATAGGTAAGTAGATACTTTATCTCATGATATGGCTACCACCGCATCTTAATAAAGCACCAATGAAATAGAATATTACGACATTAACGCTTGATATCCTATTTATAAATGCACACGCAATACCTAGGATACTGATATCTTTTTGGAAGGGAGGCCGTATCACAATATTGCGCCTAAGCTGCACACACAAGAATGTTGAGTTGATAAATAACGAACGGAAAGGGAAAAAGCCAGAAAGTGGAAAGCCCCTGGCGAGGTGCGTCCGCTTAACGCACGGCTTATATTTTTTTGCCTTTATTACCAAGAGGCTAATGGAAATTTGATACCGACATGAAATTTCCAACGCGAGCCTTTTGAATAAACGGTTCCATGGTATGTACGGCCTTGGTTAATTTGATAGGAAACATCCATTTTTTCAATTTCTTGTAGACCTAAGGAATACTGAGCACCAATCGTTAAATCAATTTTCCTGTACGAAGCAATATTAGCATCCAGACCTGCTTCTGCAAAAAATTTATTTGTGCTTACCGAACTATTCTCAGTAGTGTAATCAATACGTTCTGAGGGAGTGATATAGCTTCCTTTAACGCTGCCTAAGTAACCCGTGCGTCGACTTGTTAGCCAGGCAAACCTAATTTGCGGTGATAGATAGACTTTTTCCGTTTTGGCCAATATGAAGGGAATCTTGTAGGTTTCTAATCCACTTGAAAAAGATCGTTGGCTAAAAGAATTATTCCCCGAAGTTTCAAAGTAATAGGATTGCGATAAATCGTTGGCAAAAATCCCAGTATGTAATTCCCACTTATCCTTTCTGAAAATAATGGGGAGTCCATAAGTGGCGGCTAATCCTATTCCAGATTGAAGTATTCTATTACTATTTTCAACGCCAAAGGTATGTCTGTTAAACCCAATGTAAAAGCCAGTTTCAAACGTCACCTGAGCGGTTGCAAAGGCAAGAATTCCGAAAAATATTGCGCTATATATGGCGAAGGTTTTATTCTATTGATGAATGACTCTCATAATTTTGAATTAGTTAAATGAAAGAAATATAACGGCCTTGCACATAAGCTGCCCCGATCCATCGGGGTCCGCTTTATGCGCGGGTTAGGTACACGGACAAATAATGACATGGCTAATAACTCTAAATCATGTAGAATTTTTTAGTCTTAAAAACCTCTTTAGTTTTTCTGTAATGCTCTTTCAACTTTAATGCTGTTTTTTTAACCCACTCTTCGTCAGTAAACCCTTTTCCGTATTAAGAATAATGAGTACAGGTAGCTATGTTATTAAAAAAGAAAACAAGTTCGTCGATAAATAACTGTTGTGCTGGTTGACCAAAAAGAATAAAAAGTGTTGATTTATTAGCACCTAATAAGGTCATTTCATCTTTAAAAGCTTTGATATTCATATCAATAATAGCCAGGTCCAAATTATCTAAACTTTTTGAACTTACTGCTACATGATCTTTGATGAGATCTGTCATATAGGCTCCTTGATAAGAACTCCTATTGAATAGCTTCCTCAGTTTTCTAGCATGAGTATTATCATGAAAATTTGCCCAATCGTTATCAATATTTCTTGAAACATTAAGCCCAACAAGGACTACTTCACTATGAAGAATGTCGATATTCTTCTCAATTACTGAGGTGTCATCAGGATTATTCTCATTCCAGATAGCCCATGAGGCCACTCTGGAATACTGGGATAAAGATTGAAACTTTTCCTCCGTCATGAAAAATTTACTTAACGGTATAGAATTTAAGTGTACCTAACGACCCGGCGCATAAGCTGAGTGCACCTCAACGTTGATTTAAAACAAAATGTACTACAGAAATTGAGTAAACTCAAAAGTAGCAAATGAGGGCGAGGCACGTCCGCTTAATGCGCGGGTTATAGAGTGCTTTATGAGAGATTAGAAATTACTTTAAAAGACAAGCATAAGTGTACTACGTTTTCAGGGCGATTATTGGGTACGCTTATCACAATGATTAAAAGTAGTAAAGTTGTACATGATAATGGTTCAGCACGTATTACATTTATACAATATTTGTTCACCTAAACATTGACACCAAAAATGTACCCAACTAATGCGGATAACCCCATTGCAATGGTTCCCCAGATTACAATTCGTAACACCGCTTTACTAATGCTTGAACCACCAGTTTTTGCTGATACAGCACCAAGAATAATTAGAGATAGAATAGTAAACCCGTAAATGAAAAACTCCATCTGTGAAACAGGTGCAAAAAGTGTGACAATCAAGGGCAAAACTCCACCCGCTGTAAATGCAACACCTGATGCCAAGGCTGCTTGAATTGGTTTCGCTTGACTTATTTCATTAATTCCTAATTCGTCACGAATGTGAGTCCCAAGCTCATCCGCTTCAGTTAATTCTTTTGCTACTTGTAATGAAGTCTCTTTTTTAAGGCCCCTTCTTTCGTAAATCTGTGCCAAAATTTTCATTTCAGCTTCGGGCATTTCTTCAAGTTCTTGTTTTTCCCGTTCAATATCAGCTTTCTCAATATCTGTTTGTGAACTAACAGATACATATTCTCCAGCTGCCATAGATAATGCTCCCGCAACGAGTCCTGCCGTGGTTGCTAATAAAATCGGATCCCTTGTTGCGCTGGCTGTCGCTACTCCGATAGCAAGGCTAGAAATAGAGATTATGCCGTCATTTGCTCCAAGAACGGCTGCTCTTAACCAATTGCTTCGGTTTATATAATGGCTATCTAAATAGTTGTCAATGGTTATCATTTTTAGTTATTAAACTATCGGTTGACATTATGACCAACACAAGCAAATCATCGATAAAATTAAGTACATCCTCACATCATACATAATCATTAATATTATCTTGCAATAGGTATAGTATGAAGAAATTGGAGTTCATATCAAATATTCAACATCACCCAATGCTAAAGATGGTTTAGATTTTTGATTTTGCATTAGCCCTATAACGACCTGGCGCATAAGCTGTTTGCACGTCAACGTTGATTCAAAACAAAATGTACTACGGAAATTGAGGAACTAAAAATCAGCAGGGAAGGGCGAGGCACGTCCGCTTAATGCGCGGGTTATAGGGCGTGTTTTTTATCAAAAGCTTAAACTATAATTATTTTTTTCAGTTAATTTTTTTGACAGATTTTTTAGAATTTTAAATTTGTTTCTAATTTTGGACACTATTGACTCGGAATTATTCTGCACCTTAGAGTGAATTTATTCGTATTATACTAAAATACCACTCGCGGAGAAAAGATTATGAAGCTCTATAATAGGAAAGAAGTTGGCGCAATTCTTAAGAAAGCAACCGAGGATTCTTCAACGAACAACTCTGATACATCCATCGGGTTATCCGTTAATGAATTACAGCAAATCGCATCGGAGGTGGGGATTGATCCGGAACAAATTGCACGGGCTGCTGCCGAAATTGATGTAACGTCCGAAAAAAATGAGCAGACGTTTTGGGGTGGGCCCTTTTCGTTCAACAGCCAAGTTTTGGCAGAGGGTGAAATAACGGATGGTCAATGGGAAGAGATGCTCATTGCTATCCGGAATTTTTTCCAATCCAAAGGAGAAGTGACCACCAGGGAATCAGTTTTTGAGTGGAGCTCTCCGTGGGGTGCCACCAATTCGGCCCAGGTAACAGCCCTAAAAGATGATGGAAAAACGAAGATCAGTGTTAGTTGGAACGGACCTCTTACCGCCATTCCGTTTTACATACCGGTGCCTGCAGCTGCAATTGCATCCGTGTTATTTGCGTCTGAATTCCTTGAATTAGCGAGCGTTCCCGGTATGGCCTTTGCAATGTTGGCAACCGGACTTACTTTCTTGACCGGGCGATGGGCGCTTCGCAGACACTTGAACAAGGGGTTTGAAAAATTCCGCCAAATGGTAGCCAAATTGAACCTTATTGCCAACGTAAAAAGTAGAGATTCTGAAAATGTTCCGAGTCGAATCGACGCAAATCAAATGCAGGCCGATACTACGAATCCTCTTTCTCAAATAGAAATACATGAAGGGAAGAATAACGATAAATTAGATAACGAGACGGCACAACGCAATCGTTCTCGAACATAATTGAAGCTCGTCACCGCCTCCGGCATTACATTTTTTATCTTAAACTAATTTATTGAATAAAGTTTTTTTAGTGGGTTAAGCCCTATAACGACATTGCGCATAAGCTGCACGCGATGAAATGTTAATTAGTTAAATAATGAACGAAAAGTTAAAAAGCCAGAAACCTGGCAAGAACAGGCGAGGCCTGTCCGCTTAATGCGCTAGGTTAGGTGGTCGGTTACTTATCACTTATTTCAATGATTATCTCTCCACGTTCAAGCAGTTCTTTGGCTTTAGGTAACGTTTTGGAAAGAATTTCTCTCATTTTGGCATTAGTGGTATTACCACAGGTTACCCAAATAATTTGAGGAGGTGGGCCATGTTCGGCAACTAATTCCGTAAAGTCATCATCTTTGCTCATTACAACCACGCCTTGTTTTCGAGCTTCCTCAAAGATTTCATGATCCAAGGCATCTCTTAACCCCACAGCCTGAACAGATTTTGCTTCAATATCTTGATAGGTACGATTAATCCAAGCAGCAATAGCAGGAGAAAGTTGTGCATCTATCCATATTTTCATGCTGCAATAACGGGATGATTAATTTTGCTGCTGGCATATTTCAGAGCTGCTTCGATGTCTTCTTTTTCCAGATCAGGTAACTCTTCTAAAACTTGATCTTGGTTCAAACCAGATGCAAGTAAATCGAGTACATCAATGACACGAATTCTCATGCCACGAATGCAAGGACGTCCGCCACATTGATCAGGATTTATGGTAATACGTTTTTTCCAATTGCTCATGGTTATGTAGAATTAATTATTGATGATTAAGTATAAACATACTGAAATCGCGTGAAATATCATAGGCACAGGTAGTATACCTGGAACCCACCTAACGACATTGCGCATAAGGGGCGTGCAAAACAGCGCTGAATTTGATTTAAAATGTACTATGGAAACTGATCAAATCGAAACCAGCAGCCAACGGCGAGGCACGTCCCACTTAATGCGCGGGTTAGGTGTTAATTTGTTTTTTAATGATAACATGCATCGCTTTATCTGTCAGAACATGTTTAATCTTTTTATATCCTAGTGATATTAAGTCTAAGTTGGAAAATAGATTTTCTCCTTTTCCCAAAAACACTGGAGAAATGGCCAGATGTAACTCGTCAATTAATTGGGCCATAAGATATTGCCGAATTGTACCAACTCCACCGCCCAATCTAACATCTTTCCCATTTGCAGCATCAAAAGCTTTTTCCAGGGCTACGTTAATACCTTCAGTTATAAAGTGAAAAGTAGTCCCGCCTTCCATTTCAATAGATTCCCGTTTATGATTAGTCAAAATAAAAACAGGAAAATGGTAAGGGGGTTTATCGCCCCACCATCCTTTCCAATCGGTATTAGGCGTGCCACGATGCGGACTAAACATATTACGCCCCATAATCCATGCACCAATATTCTTAAAGCCTTTTTCTGCAAATTCATTATCAATTCCAGAGGTACCTTCATTCTTTCCAAGTACTTTTTGTTGAAAAGTCTTTGTGGGTGAAAACCACTGATGAAGGTCTTGCCCCCTTTCGCCCAGAGGATTTTCAAGACTTTGATTTGGTCCTGCACCAAACCCATCAATGGATATAGAAAAACTTTCTACTCGTAATTTTTGCATAAATGGCTCCATTATGTTTGACTTAACACCTAACGACCTTGCGCATAAGGTGCACGCAAATCAATGTTGATTTATTAAATAATGAACGAAGAGTTAAAAAGCCAGAAAGTGGCAAGACCTGGCGAGGCTTGTCCGCTTAATGCGCTGGTTAGGTGTTTGTGGTGTATTCCCAGGGATTAATCAATTCTACACCTGAGGCTTTCATGTCTTTTGTATTTCTGGTCACTACAGCAAAATCATGGACCAAAGCTGTTGCTGCAATTAATGCGTCAATAGCTGGTAGCGGCGCTCCCATTTTTTCTGCCTTGGCTAAGACTTTTCCCCATTGGTTTACTTCGGTTAGGCTAACGTCTAACGCGCGGTTCTTAAATCGATGTAGCAAATCTTCGTTTATCCAATGATTAAGCCTACGTTTTCTTTTGGAAGAAGGTAATTTTTCAATTCTTTTTCGCAATTCTCCAATGGTAATTACACTTAGATAGAGGTCAAGCTCATAATGATCGGAGAACCATTGAATGACGTTTTCATCAGGACTTGGTTTTGCTAGTTCAGAAATACAACAGGTATCAATTAAATAGCTCATAAAGAAATATCCCGGGCAGGGGATTTATCACGTTCAAGGTCTAATTCAACAGAGGCAAGGGGAGATTGTTGAAAGAAATCAACGAGACTCGTCTTGGGTTGTTCCATCTTTTTGTAGTCCTCCACTGAAAGTACAACCACACTGTCTTTGCCATGTTTCGTTACTGTTTGGGGCCCTTCTTCAGTTGCTTTTCGAACGACTTCACTGAATTTATTTTTGGCTTCCTGGAGTTGCCACTTTGCAAGTTTCATAGTTACCTCCTTTAATTCATGTCTAGTCTGTCTAGAAGATACATAATATTAACTAAAATGAGAAAGGATTATTCTGCAAAAGATGGGAGATTGGGCAAACACCTAATGACCCTGCGCATAAGCTGCAGGCGCCAACGTGTTGAAATTATTTACAAATGAATGGTTAACTAATGAGTGGGAAGTCAGCAAGTATTGGCGAGGCATGCACGCTTAATGCGCTGATTAGCACTTTATCTAATATTTAAGAGCTCAGATACAGTAATGTTTAAACCGTTAGCGATCCTTGAAATTGTATCAAACCTTGGGATATGTTTACCTGTTTCAATTTTAGATATAATTGCTTGATCGATATTTGTTAATTCAGATAGTTTCTTTTGAGTTAACTCATTCTTTTTTCTTGCAGACTTAATTTGATTCCCTACATTTTGGGCAGTTAGTTCGGTTTCTTTTTCAATTTGATCTTTAGTTTTGGATGAGATAAATGATTTGAGCACTTGGGCATCAATGTCAAATATTTCACCCTTTTTGGTAAATAGTTCGATAGCATTGCCTTGATCACTAATTTGCACTGCATCCAATAGTAAATCATTTTTCAGATTCTGAATATCTAGATCTTTTAAAGAAACTTCTCCAAAACTACTATCATTGAATTCAATTATAAATGAGTCTTCACTTTTATTAAAACTTACTTTTTCTAAAGCTTCTGGATTAAAATTTCTAGCTATAATTTTCTGTAATTTCTCTAAGAGTTCTTTATGATCTTCTTTTGTGGAAAAGTGCCTTGTTGTTTTAATTACAGTAAGTCTGTTATTGGATATCTTTAGAAGATTATCAATTAAATCAGCTTCTCTCTCATCTCTTTTATTTCTAATTATTGAAATGAAGTATGGCTTGTTTTTTTGAACTTTATATTTCCATGTATCTTGATTGATTCTTTTGCAGTGATTTATTGTTGAATGCAAGTCAGATATGACAATAGCATTCTGAGTTATATCATTTTCTAGTCTCTCAAAATGGTTCCAAAAATTGTTAAAGACTTTGAAATGATAACCTGTTTCTTCAATTAAGTTTTTAATTGAATTTCTAGATTTTCTTTCTTTTACCTCAGTAAAATCTATTTTAATTTCGTCAGTAGGCATATTCTTTAAATTTAGAAGAATACCATTCACCTGGATTCTTTCCAGGAGGAATAACTTTTACTTTTTCCCAAGCCTGGAGAAGTTCTTCATGTTTATCTTTTAAAGCCTTATTAATTTTACTCGGAATACTATTAGGTGGAGGATTCATTATCTCCATTGTTAATAAATTGATCTTCAGATCTTTCTTATCTACCCATGCGTGGCAATGTGGTGGAGGATGATCAACATTGTGTATTTTTACTTCAATTCCATTTAGAGTTTCTTTAAAAACGGCCATGAATATGATAATATTGTCATAATTAAGGTAATAAACAAAAAGTGCTAACGACATTGCACATAAGCTGCACGCGAATGAATGTTGAGTTGATAAATAAGGAACGGAAAGGGAAAAAGCCAGAAAGGTGTCCCCGATGCATCGGGGGCGAGGCGTGTCCGCTTAATGCGCGGGTTAGCCATTCATGATCAACTATTTCCTTTTTTTCGAAAGTTTGTAACAACAAACCCAATTATTTACTTTTTGACTCTTTTCAATGTTAATCATGAAGTACTTTTATGCAAACTCCTAATGTTGTCATCATCGGTGGGGGCTTTTCCGGTCTGCTTATTGCTCATTTACTCCAAAAGCAAAGATTCGCACCCAAAATTCTGGAAGCTAGAAACCGGCTGGGCGGACGCATACACACCTTAAGAAAAGATAATGAACCTCCTATTGAGATGGGAGCTACTTGGTTGGGTAAAAAACATCATCATTTGCTAGATTTATTAGATCATTTAGGTATTGATATTTGTCAGCAATATATGGGAAACAAAGGATACTACGAGCCCATGTCGATTTCACCACCTCAACTTGTGGATTTACCACCAAACGAAGAACCGAGTTACCGTATTGAGGGAGGAACAGATAACATCATTCAAACATTGGAAGGTTTTTTTGACCAAGGACAAATTCAATTAAACCAAATGGTAAAAACCATTCGGAAAACCAATACCAAGTTAGAGATTGAGACTGAGAGTGATCTTTTTGAGTCAGATTTCGTAATTAGTACACTGCCTCCTAAGATTTTGGTAGATCGCATTGATTTTACTCCCTCTCTGCCTGACGAGCTTACGCATATTGCTTCACAAACACACACTTGGATGGCAGACTCTATCAAAGTTGCTCTTACCTTTGAGGAATCTTTTTGGCGAAACCCGGATTCGAGTGGAACGATCTTCAGCAATGTGGGCCCTGTTAGTGAAATGTATGATCACTCAACTGATAACCAATACGCGCTAAAGGGATTTATGAATAATGCCTATCACGCGATATCCCGTGAGCTGCGAAAACAGTTAGTGATTGAACAGCTCCGCCGATTTTATGGCAGGAAGGTTGACAGCTACCAATCCTACCGGGAATTAGTTTGGAAAAAAGAGCCATTTTCCTACAGCAATTACGAACAGCCTATTGTACCACATCAATACAATGGTCACGCAATATTCCAAAAGGCTTTCCTGGATAAACGTTTGCTGATCGCAGGATCAGAAACGGCGACAGAATTTCCAGGTTATATGGACGGTGTAGTAGAAAGTGCCCACCGTACTGTCCGTCAATTGAGCAATCTATTTCATAATTCATAAGTGATGGCTAACGATCTGGCGCATAAGTTGCAGGCGCCTGAACGTTGATTTATTACAAAATGAAAGGTTAACTAATAAATACGAAGTCGGCAAATATTGGCGAGGCGTGTCCGCTTAATGCGCTGGTTATACCAAAATATATTTTGAAAATAGTATGCCGAAAAATTATCTAAACATATCCCGTGGATCCCACCAATTTTCAATCTTCGCATGCAGATAACTAATAAAATAGTCTCCGTAAAACCAGCCCATAATTAAGCAGATTATTGAATATAAAGCCCAAACCAAGTAAATAATAGTAGGATTAGGTAAATATACCATTACAAAATGCAATGGAGTTACTGTCAGTAAAAATACACCAAAGAGTAAAGCAATTACGGAACTTCTCAACTTTTGCCACACACTTGGTTCTTTCCAAACCTTCATCTTTGATTCATCTATTTCCATTTCTCTGCTTGATTAATTTAACTTTCATTTACGATACAAGGTTTTAGCTGTTTTATTTTGGTATAACGACATTGCGCTTAACCGGCGCACAGGCCAACGTTTATTCAATTTTCAGTTTACTACTTGGCGCTCAGAAATCAAAATGAGCAAGATCAGACGAAGTGCGTCCGAGTTGAAGCGCTGGTTAGGTGTACCATCACTGATTTATTAGATTTGCGATCTTCTTTTCCAATTTTTCTCCTCGCAAGTCCTTGGCTATAATATTTCCATCTTGGCCGATGATGTAGGTTTTCGGAATTCCAATAACATTATATTCTTTGGTGATTTTATCATCCCATGCCTTAGGCTGAATAATTTGAGGCCAACTCATTCTTTTTTGGTGAATGAACTGCTTTAATTTCTCGAGATCGGTATCCAATGAGATGCCAATAATCTGCAGATTATTAGTTGAATATTTTGACTGGATCGATTTTAGATGAGGAATTTCACCCATGCAAGGACCACACCATGTAGCCCAAAATTCGAGAAGTGTGATTTTATTGTTTTGGGGAGCCGAAAGGGATGGTCCTTGAACGGTTTTTATTTGGAAGTGAGGAGCTTCCTGACCCACATTTAATGATTTAAGCTCATAAAGGTATCCAAGGCCTTGATTGACGTGGACTTGAATTGCATTTAAATTAATCATTGCGCGGGCTGCGTTCTTTAATTTCTCAACATCATTATGGTCATGATAATATCCGGCCAGCCACCAATATGCCCTGGATTTACTCTTTGGATCAGTCAATTTTTTAGTCAGCTTTTCGAAAAGCTTAACGGCATCTTTAATTGATTTTTGATTACTGTTTACGTAAGCAGTAGGAACAAAAGCTAGAAAGTTACCCCAACTTTTAGAATTATAATCCAGATGAGCCATTGCTGTATCTACTTTATCTGCGGCACCGATGTTAGCCCAGAACTTAAAAGCGGTACCTAATGCCCATTCACGGTATTTCTCATCCTCATTAGGATGGTCTAAGTAATATTGATAGAAAATTTGGGCGTACTTCCGCTGTACCTTTTCATTATAATTTGATTTAGCTAACTCTTTAGATGATTTTTTCATGATTCTTTCAAAGGAAGTGGAATCCGACTCTGTCTTCTCGTTCTGAGCTAATGCTACGAAGTTGAAAAGAAGAATAAATACTAATGGGGTAAAAACTCTCAGATTTTTCTTCATAGATTAATTTATTTTGTTGTACACCTAACGACATTGCGCATAACCTGCAGGTGCCAAGGTTTTGAAATTGTTTACAAATGAAAGGTTAACTAATAAATGGGAAGCGGGCAAGAATGGGCGAGGCCTGTCCGCGTTAATGCGCTGGTTATAGAGCTGACAGGCTCCCGATTTGAGTTCTTTATTCTGGAACTATGGTCACGAATACTCTTTTATATCTCGATAGAGGAGGATTACCATGATCTGTAACTTTCAAGATAAATTTAGCAGTTTCCTTTTTTTCAACCTTAGGAGCTATTACATAGACCCCATGCGTATTCTCAGCTGAAGCAATTTTTATTATTTTTTTATATGAACCGGCCTCTGGATAATTAAACCACAAATAACTGAGATGATCTCCGTCCGGATCAGTTGCTGTGGCATCCAGGCCAAATCCTTCTCCTGACTTAACAGTAATATTCCCGGGAACTAATAATTTAGGTACTGGTGGATGGTTGGCCTGTTTATAGGGTTCTGTGCACCATTCCATGCGGGCGGCGAAATCATTTTGAAAATCAACCCTCCAGCGAAACAACGTAGCTTTATTGCTAGTAAGTGATACTGTATCCTGTTGAACTGACCGTCCATATTCTTTATGAATGTATGGTGTATATGTATCAACGGCATTTGTCCAAATAGATCGCGTCTCAGGTACTATGGGAACACCAGATCCCCCTTTTTTATCAGGATCAAATTCAGGCTTGTACTGTTCGTAACGTCCACCCCAACCGCCCCAGTCAGGATGCTCCGGATCATTCAATCCGTTCGGAATCAGATTCAACCATGATGGCGTATCTCCCTCCATTCCATAAGCTACATCAGGATATATCGCACCAAGAGGACCATGGCCTTGCTGAATGTGTCGAGCTAACCAACTATTACTTATTACGCTGTTATTTATTCCCTGGAAAAATACATTTATTGCACTCCAAGTTGCGCTCCCATATTCATCACCCGGACTTACAATATAGAATAAATGGGGAAAGTTTTTTCTAATCCATACACCGCTGTCATCCTGATCGGAGATGGTATATACCCTAAGTTTGGAAATTAATTTTTGGGCTTCGGTTGCAGATTCGGTTTTCCTGATTTTATAGAGGGCTTGGGCCAAGGTATTTGCTCCCCCCCAAATACATATCCATAAGGGACGTTCATCTTGTTCTTTAAGTGTTCTTATAATCCAGTCAGATCCTGGAGAATCCTTCCCGTTTCCAACTCCCTGCATTCCATATTCAGCCAAGCCGTGCTTTACTTTCTCTAAAAGTGAAGCGGCATCAGGAAAACCAGGTTCATGCTTATTAAGGTTAGGTTGTACATTGTCGTAAGCCTGAATTATATTTTTTATATAGTCAGGATGATTAACTGTTTTTTGCCAAACAGATGTAGTAGCAATTAATCCTTCTATATCAATTTCATTGGAGTATAAAAGTAAACGAACCATGGATTCAGAATCATCTGGATCAGCACCAATATCTGATAATATAATAACTCTTTGTTTTTGGACTCCCCGTGTATTTTTTTGATATGATTGTGAGAAAAGAGATTGCGTGGGGAATAAAAAAGAAAGCACAACCAAGAAAAAAATGGGTTTCATAATTTGATCTACAATTGAATTTTATGACCTTTGATTTATAGAAAATATTCAGAATAATTTCCAGCTCTATAACGACATTGCGCATAAGCTGCACACGAATTAACTGTTGAATTAGCAACTAACGAAAGAAAAACTTTAAAACCAAGAACGGCAAAGAATTGGCGAGGTGTATCCGCTTAATGCGCGGGTTATAGGGCGCGATTTAATGGTTATGACGAGGGTTATAGCTTGTTGTGATCATTGGTTTCATATGTCTATGACCTCTATTCCTTTGTTTTATGTAGCTTTTATTATTGTTGCATTTCCCTTAATAATCAATTCTACTGAGGTTAAAGCTGTCCATCCGAAAACAATTCCAAAGACTAATCGATGGGTAACTGGCATTGACCAAAACCCAAATACAAAACCAATCATTGAAATTACGAGAATTACGGCTGTTATATTTGCTCGAGTTCTAACTTTTCTTTTTAATTGCTCATTATATCCAAGCCTTGATAGTCCGAAAAACCAAAACGCCAGCCCTAAGCAAATTGCAACAACATGAGCTTTAGAAACAGGTGTGTTGGATAACTGCATATCAATTGGAATTGCAGTGAAGGCAAATCCCAATCCGAATAATGATAATAGAATGGCCAATAACTTGTCATTCAACAATTTCCCGTAGTTAAAACCGAATACAGAAAGTAGTATCCCAACAGTCACAAAACCAACTAAGTTAAACCATAACGCATTAGGTTCACCTTTGGCTCCAAGTTTACTTATAAAGTTATGAACAAAACTGAACTCATTGTTTAAATAGCCAAAAACCAGCAAGGCAGTAATCAAAATAAAGACCGACAAGAGCCCATAAATTCCGACTATTTTTTCTTTTGATCTCATTTGATTTTCCATCTTTCGAATCGCATACAACATTGGCGAATCTATAATTCCTATTTATGCTGAAGCCCTATAACGATCTACGGGATAAGCGGCGCAATACGCTCTCCGAAACTACTGAATGAATTAAATAGTAGCTTAAATCTTCAAATCAAGCAAAACTTATATGATTTGCGTCCGCTTTATGCCGTCGTTATACTGCTATCGTAGATAAATAATTTATATTTTAATCTTTAGATTCTTCCCATACATGCCGGATTGCACGAATCACAATTTGAGGTTGCTCCCAGGGAATGGCATGACCACTATTTTCAGCGACCCAAAATTCACTATTACTAGATAGGGATGATAACTCTTTTTGTAAACTTTTTTGTATTTGCTCGACTTCCTTGGATACTTCATTTGACAATCCAGGTATGTCATTCCTTGTTTGTCCACGTCTTACAACTACAAGTGGTAAATTCCCCAGACTATCTGGTGGATTAGTTTGGTTCTCATCTTTAATCCATGCTTCGCTTTGCATGACAACCGTTTTCCATACATAGGATTGATTCCAAATTGCGGATAGGATTTTTTTATCTTGCGGTGGAAGTGGAAGACCCTCTACTTGTTGTTCTGTGAGCCCCAAAAAACGTACTATCCCAATTGGGGCAAGCCACTGGGCTATCTTAAAAATACTTCCCTGTTTGTCCAGTGCTTGGTGATATTCTTTCGGATAACGTTGATATTGTTGCTCATGGGCCGAGTCGATGAGAATTAGGCCCGCAACAGTTTCCGGGAAAGCAGAGTTGAAAGTACGAACATGCAACCCACCACTTGAATGTCCTG
>Ga0209918_1001020_pt1 | contig 16260 bp, 20 predicted proteins | sample SalPonD_shore_MG_FD_185712 | JGI IMG/M metagenome (GOLD analysis project Ga0209918, IMG submission 185712) | Salt pond soil microbial communities from South San Francisco under conditions of wetland restoration - Salt Pond MetaG... | ecosystem: Environmental > Aquatic > Marine > Intertidal zone...
ATACTCTTGCTGCTGGCGTATTCGTATTTGCCGGAACGACTTCGTTCGCCAAATTCGTCGAATCCGTCCAGTAATATCACGCTACTCGCACAGAAAAGCCGCCCTCCGGGGCGGCTTTTTTGATGGTTCCCCGTTTTCCTCCGCCATGGCGAAGTCACATCGAAGAGGATGATTTTTACGTATGCAGTGGTACAATGCGCCGCAACATAGATGGGGCCGTAGCTCAGCTGGGAGAGCGTCGCGTTCGCAATGCGGAGGTCAGGGGTTCGATCCCCCTCGGCTCCACCAAGTAAGATCAAGGGGTTACGGGATTCCGTGACCCCTTTTTAGTTGCTGCACATCCTTTTTTGGGACATATTTGGGACACTCGACCCCAAATAAGAGGCCCAGAAAATGGCTTCAATTACGTACCGTGGTGAGTACCAATGGCAGGTTAAAATCCGCCGCAGGGGATACCCTTCTCAATCCAAAACCTTCGAGTCCAAGTCAGACGCAGAGAAATGGGCGCGCATGATCGAATCAGAGATGGATCGTGGGGTGTTCAGGCCTCTTGCAGAGTCTGAAAGAACGACACTCCAAGAATTACTGGAGAGGTATTCTAAAGAGGTCTCCCCCACCAAAAATGGCTGGGAGCAGGAAAGAAGCCGCTTGCGGGTGATCGGGAGATATCCACTTTCAGAGTTCGCAATCGCCAATATCGACGGCAAAGCCCTGGCCGAATACCGCGATACTCGGTTGCGCGAAGTTGCAAAGGCAACAGTTGTAAGTGAACTAAGCCTTATTGGGAATGTGTTCAAGGTGGCTATCAAGGACTGGGGATACGTGCTTCCCCACGGCAACCCGATTGATGCGGTTCGGAAGCCCAAGATCGGCAATAACCGACGAGACCGCCGGCTTTACTCTGGTGAAGAAGAAAGACTTCTAGCAGCCGCCGAAGAGTATGGCGGGATGATTCGGAGCATCATCATCCTGGCTCTCGAAACAGGTATGAGGCGAGGAGAGCTTGCGAAATTGCAGTGGAAGCATGTAAACATCAAAGAGAGGGCCATCCACCTCCCTCGGGAGGTCACCAAAACAGACGAGGACCGGGATGTACCACTCTCGACGAGAGCAATTTCAGTATTGAAGGCCCTCCCACGTCGCATCGACGGTAGCGTGTTCGGTGTACGAGCAGATAGTATCACCCAAGCGTTTGGACGGGTGTGCAAGCTCGCCAAGGATGAAAAAGGCAAGCCCTCCCCTGTCGACGATCTGCGGTTTCATGATTTGCGGCATGAGGCGGCCAGTAGGCTTTTCGAGCGAGGCTTCAACCAGATTGAGGTAGCTTCAATAACCGGGCACAAAACATTGCAAATGCTTAAACGATACACTCATCTGCGTGCCCAGGATTTAGCAAAGAGGCTGGGGTAACGATACCCAAAAGTGCAAACTATTCAGCAGTATGTCCGATTCCGCCATTGGGGTTTCGAAGGAGATTGATATGCATGAAAATAACATTTTTGACGTGCTACTTGCGTTAGCCATCGTGATGTCCATCGGCTCTTTTGGTGGTGTTTATCTCGCGAAGAGAGATCACGATACCCGCCACCGCGAAGATTCAGGTCATTGAACATCCAGATCGTCGGAACTCAATGGCGCATCCCGGCCAAACGCGGACATTCAGAGTTAAATATTGTGCATCCAACTCCTTTCGTTTGAGAGAAGTTTATTGAGGGGCTATGGTTGGTTTGGAGAGGGGGCTTGTGCCACCTCGGGGGAAGAATGTCGGATGAAAATTAAGAAGGTTCGAAAAATAACCGGCATAGGAATATTCAGAGATTTTGAGTGGGATGACACTCTTCCCGAATTCTCAGATTTCAATCTCGTGTATGGTTGGAATTACAGCGGCAAAACAACACTCTCACGTATTTTCGAAGGCTTGGGTAAGCCTGAGTATATTTCTCAGCTTGACGGTGCTTTTGAAATTGTGGACGGTGAAGATAACGTTTTTCGTTCGGCAAATATTAGTAACCCTCAGAATTGCAAAGTCTTCAACCGGGATTTTATCGAGCGTAATTTCCAGCAGGAGCATAACGCTCCGGCAGTTTTTATCGTTGGCGATGATGCGGCCAAGATTCGCAATCGAATTTCAACTCTTGAAGCCAGGAAGCATCACTTAGATCAAGCTGATACGAAGTTTGCAAGGCAGAAGTCTGATTGGGATCGTAGAATTAATGATGGGCTAAAACGCGATGCAGCGCGTTCTATTGGTGAATTGGTATCAGAGCGAACTTTTAGGCGTCCTGATTTGGATCGAATACTTGAGCAGATCAAGCATTCTCTCTCAGACCATAGAAATGCTGAATCAGCTTTTCGTATGGGGTCATCGTATCAATGCCTTTGTGGGGTTTGACGGTATTGTAGTAGTTGATGAATCGCAACAGGCTGATCTGCCTTTGCTTGCGATCCGCGAAGTGTTCCTGGGTGTGCCACATCTCCATCAGCGTGCGTATCACCCGTTCAGCTTTGCCGTTGGTCTGGGGACGATTGCAGCGGGTGAATTTCTGCCCGATACCCTGCGTGTGGCAAAGGGCGACGAAGGCGTGCTGCTCTGTCCCCTTGTACTCCTTGCCGTTATCTGAATAAGTGTACTCCACCGTGTAGGGACACTCTTCCAGCACCTGCTGTAGAAACGCCGATGCGCTGTACTGGGTCTTGTCCGGATAGATGCCGGCATACAGCTCGCGCGAGAAATCATCAATGGCGACAAAGAGATACTCCCTTGGCCTGGTGGCATCCTCGCCTTTGAGCAAAGGAAGCCGCTTGGTGTCAAAGTGAACCAACTCGCCGGGATAGGACTTGTTATACCGACGCGCCTCGGCCTTGCGCCTGGCCTCAAGCTCCCTCTCGACCTTCGCCAGTCGCTTCAGGCCAAACCGCAAGCTCTTGAACCGGTTGTTTGCGCTGCGACGGGGAACGAACTCTTGCTTCCTCGCACGCTCCAGAACCTTGTAGATCGTTGGACGAGATACACGGAAATGATCGGCTAACGCCGATACTTTCCAGTGACCTGTCTGCCATAAACGCCATATCTCCTGCCGATCAAGCGGCGTCAGCCTGATCCTCTTGTGCATCACCATGAATACAGAACCTCATCATCATCGGAATTCTGTAAACAACGCGATTAATTCCTACACTTCACACCTTAGCCCGTTCTAAGAAGTCACATCCTCTCCAGCTATACCAGCGCGGCAAACTTATGATTCTAAGCAGCAGCAGAATTACGGTTCCTGGTACAATTTCACGCAGCTTTTTTTGCTCATATCGCCAGCCGAATCTCTGTATCATTGACCAGCATACGGTCTCGGGCATCGGCCATCCGGAACACGAAGGGCCAGAAACAGGCCTCGCGGACAAAACAGCTTACCCCGTTGGCATGACGGACCAGAAGCCTCCCCTCCTCTTCCAGAATGAGAAGATCGCTCAGTTCGGGCAAAGCTTCGACAATGTCCCTAGCACGTTTGACATCCATTTCGCCACCTCCTGACATGACAGGCGCTATACCGCTGTGTATCGCCGAATAGAGGGGCAAGTTGAGCGATATGTTTCGTGGTCGGGAATTAGTCCGAATGCTTTTTTTGATAGGTGCCGATCAGTGTCGCATGGGCCACCACATGTCCCTTCATCGCATGCTCCAACTCGGTTTCGGAGGGGTGATGCAGGTCGGGCAGCATAGTATCCAACGCATAGAGCTTGAAAAAGTAGCGGTGGCGACCGATCGGCGGGCACGGTCCGCCATAGGCAGTGTGTTTCCAGCTATTCTCCCCTTCCAGGGCACCGCCCCCGATAGGACTCCCTGCATTCTCTTCGACACCGCCGACATAGGGTGGGATGTTGTAGATCATCCAGTGGACCCAAGTCATCTTCGGTGCAGCAGGATCGGGAGCATCCGGATCGTCGACGATCAACACGAGGCTCTTCGTCTGCTGTGGCACATTCGAGAACGAAAGCGGCGGTGAGACATTCTCCCCCTCGCAGGTGTAACGGGCCGGGATGCTCTCTTCATGGCCGAAGGCCGAAGAGGTGATCGACAACGCCATGGACTCACCTCCATACGCCAAGGTTGCGAACCAGATCATCAATCCGGAACAGAGGGATATGAAACGGAGTGTAGACCACATGGAACCGCTACTCCGTGCCGCCCGGGATGCGCTGGATGATCACATACTCCTCAACCGGCTCCCCGTCGATGAGATGATCCTGAATGATCCGCTCTAGCACATCCGGTGTGCATGAGTGATACCAGATCCCCTCGGGGTAGACCACGGCGATGGGACCGCCGCAGCAGATGCGCAGGCAATCCGCCTTGGTGCGGTAGACTCCCCCATCGCCGCTCAATCCCAGCTCGTCCAGACGCCCCTTCAGGTAACGCCAGGACTCCAGGCTCGTCTCGCGACTGGAGCATTTGGGCTTACTCTGGTCGCAACAGAGGAAGATATGCCTGTCGATCGCATCCACGCCGATACGCTGTGCGATCTGTCTCAACTGATCACTCATGCAGCCTCCTGTCCGCGACCATACCAATCAGACATACCATACCGCCACCCTGAATAGCTATCTCCTGTCGACAAACCAAAGCACGCATCCACCCGCAGCGAAGAGGACGACGATGGAGAGAACGGCCAGCCGATTACTGCCGGTCTCCAGACTGACTGCCGCCAGCAGCAGCGGCCCCAGAACGGCGGCAAACTTCCCCATCATATTGAAGAAGCCGAAGAATTCGCCGGCCTGAGCCACGGGGATCAGGCTGGCATACATGGAGCGGCTCAGCGACTGCACACCTCCAATCACTAGACCCGCGATGCCGGCCAGCCAGTAGAAGTCACTCGCATCCTTCATGAAGACACTCCAGATGCACAGACCGATATAGGCCCCGATGCCGATCAAAATACCCCGCTTGGCCCCGAACCGCTCACCGATCCGGCCGAAGACCACCGCAGCCGGAAAGGCGATGAACTGGGTCAGCAGCAGTGCCGTGATCAACACCTTGGTATCGAACCCAAGCGCCAGACCATAATCGAGCGCCATCCGGGCGATGGTCCCGACCCCATCGATATAGAGCCAATAAGCGATCAGGAAAAGCCAGACGACCCGGAGGCGACGCACATGATGAAAGGTATCGAGAAACTGGCGCCACCCCTCCCGGATCACACGCCCCCAAGCATGCCGAACTTCGGGCTTTCTCTCGCGCACCCAGAAGGCCAGTGGCAGGGTAAACAGGGCCCACCATGCCGCCACACTGGCGAAAGAGGCCCGTACCGCCTCGCCCTTGTCCACCAATCCGAACCATGTCGGGTGAAGGGTGGCCAGAACATTCAGGGCAAAAAGAAGCCCGCCGCCGAGATATCCCAGCGCGTACCCCAGCGCCGAATCACGATCCAGCCGTTCCCTGGACGAGATATCGGGCAGGAGCGCGTCGTAGAAGATGTTACCGGCGGAAAAACCGAGGCCAGCGAGCAGATAGAGCCCCGCCGCCCAGGGCCACACCCCCTTGTCGACAAAGAAAAGAGCACCGCTCATCACTACGCCCAACATCGTGAAGAAGAGGAGCAACCGCTTCTTGGCACCGCCGCGATCGGCAATCGCCCCCAGTACCGGGGCACCGAGCGCGATCAACAGGCCGGAGATTCCATTGGCCATCCCGAGCCAGAATGTGCTTTCGCTGGCCGGCATACCGGCAGCCCAGTACTGCTTGAAAAAGATCGGAAAGAAACCGGCCATGATGGTGGTGGCGAAGGCGGAGTTCGCCCAATCATACATCGCCCATGCATAAAGCTGTCGCCTATTCCTCTGCCGCACACCCAACACCCTGACAATCGATTTTCGCGAATGAATCATTCGCAGATCAAACTATTGATCGAGCAATGCATCCGCCCATGAAACGGCATCCATGAAAAGCGAGGCATAATCCCGCTCTTCTGATACCCCATACCACTCGGGCAACTCCTCCCACTCGCCCTGCTCCACAGCTGCCACAAGCCCGAGAAGGCCGCCAGACATGCTACCCTTATCGATGAGGCCAGTACTGACAAAATCGGGGAGGAAAAGCTCCTCGACAATCCGTTCCATCGGCATATCGAGCAGTGCATCGAGCAGCGAAAACATCCCCAGGATGAAGTAGTCGGACTTGCGCCCGGCGTCCTGACCTGTCTCGGCCAGAAGCTCGAGAAAACGGCCACGCAACAACGCCTGTTTCATCAGCTCCGGCATCTTCGTTCCTGCCATGGATTTGGAAAGAACAACAATGGATAACCAAGTCCGGACATTGCGCATGCCCAGCAGATTGAGGGCGTGAGAAATCGAGTTGACCTTGACCCGCAAACCGAAACCGACCGAATTGATATATTTGAGCAGCTCGTAAGAGAGGGAGAGGTCCCGGGACAGCACATCCTCGATATCCTTGACGGATTCGGCCGTCATGATCTGCTGCATCGCCTGCAATGCTTGCGTCTGGGTAGCCGACACTGCCCTGCTTCCCATCGTTTCCGGCTTGCAGTAGAAATAGCCCTGAAACAGGTGAAAGCCGGCCTCCAGGGCCTCCTGATGCTGCGCCGGCGTCTCCACCTTCTCGGCCAGAAGCCGGCCACGGTATCCCTTCAGCTTGCCGACCTCCTCCTTCAGGCCACCTTCCGGGAGCAGGCTGATATCCACCTTGATCAGATCGGCAATCTCGACCAGCGGCTCAAGTTGCGGCGCATAAAGAAAGTCATCCAGCGCGATCCTGAAACCCATCTCCTTCCACTTCCGGCAGGAGTCGACTACCCGTGCATCCGGCTCGACGTCCTCCAGTACCTCCAGCACCACCTGAGCCGGCGGCAACAGCGACGGATGCTCACCCGTCAGGAAATCGTATGTCCCGTTAACAAACAGCGGCTTGCCGCCGGAGACGCGCTGAAGACCAAAATGCATCAGGGCATTTACCAGAACCGTCGCCGTCGCCTGCTCCCCGTCGAACATCCCGGCTGAGCTCCCGGAAGAAGCGCCCGAACGGAAAAGAAGCTCATAGGCCTCTACCTCGCCATGCCGGTCAAAAATCGGCTGGCGGCCCAGAAATACATTGTTCTCTTGCATCTTGGTCTCACTCCAAACCGCGGCTCAATCAATAAAGGCCACTGTGACTGAACCCCGTCTCCCGAAGGAATTGATGGTATATGCACTCCTGTTCGGGAGGCAAGGACTTTGCCGGCCGCGCACTACCGGCCACCCTTCATACCCTGCAGGACTACCAATTGCATTACGGCGCGGATTGCATAACCATGCGCTCATGAAAAAACAGATGATATGGATCTTTCTAGTCGCCATGGTAGTAGCGGGCTGCTCTGCCCCGCCGGACCGGCATGGACAGGTCGAGAAGATGGCGGACCGGCTTTATACGGCCCTGCAACACCAAAAATGGGAGACAGCCCTTAATATGTATGGCAAGGACTTCTACAAGGGGACTTCGCGCCAGGCATGGCAGCATCACCTGCAATCATTTCAGAAAAAGCTGGGGCCGATCGAGAGTTTCTCCCGAACCTTCATACAGCGCCACGACAAATACTACAGCTCGGACGTCTATATCCTCGGTTACAATGTCATCTTCAAAAACGGCAAAACCCGGGACAGCATCACGATCTACCAGCCGCCCGGGGACAAGAAGATGTATATCGCCGGCCATCGTATCGTCGAGGAGAGCACCCCATAGGCATCGCCCCGAGCAGTTACAGCACCACCTCGTAACACTGAACCGGTTCATCCCGGTTTTTGACAGAGATCTCGCCCTTCCGTCGCATGCGGATATGGTCCTTGCAATAACCGTAGGTGCTCTCGGCCATGATGATCTCATGCCCCTCTGCCATCTGTTCAAGCCTAGCAGCCACATTCACCGCATCACCGATCACCGTATAGTCCATCCGGTTCCTTGCACCAACGTTGCCCATCACCACACTCCCGGTATTGATCCCGACACCGATCTCGAATATCGGCTGCCCCCGCTCGTTCCGTTCCCGCATCATATCGCGCAACTTCTTCTGCATGCCGACAGCGGCACGCACAGCGCGCATGGCACCTCGTTGGGCATCCGGCTCCGACCGAAATACGGCCATCAATTCGTCCCCAACGAATTTGTCCACAATGCCGCCATTCTCAAAAATGATATCGACCATGGCCGTGAAGTACTCATTCAGCATGGCGATAATCTCCTCGGGCTTCATGCGCTCCGAGAGCGCGGTAAAAGAGCGGATGTCGGAAAACAGGAGTGTCGCTTCGCACCGTTCGTTCCTGAGCGGATCCGTCTCCTTTCTTGAACGCACCATCTGCCCCACCACATCGTCCCCGACATAGCGGGCAAGATAACTGCGCAGGATCGCCTCCTCCTTCAGCTTGTTGCGGTACTCATCAAGATCACGGGTATATGCAAGCATTCGATCGGTTACATCCGCAAAACTGCGCTTGTTTTTCTCCATCTCCTCGACCATGGCATTGAAGTGGAGCGCCAGATCCTTCAGCTCCTTCGGGGCTGACTTGGCAATCCTGACTAGCTCGGGCTGACCACCCTGCACAATCGAACCGGTCCGTATCGACAACGTCTGAAGCTGATTGCCGATCCTTTTCACAAGAAGAAAACTCAGCAGCATAATGGCCAAGGTCAGTACGGCCAGAATTGATACGCTGTGGGTAACGCTGATATTGGCCTGCATCACCAGATAGACGCTCAACAGATAGGGGATCAGTCCCATCAGACAGAACACGATCCCTGTAATCGAGCGAAAACTGCGTTCGTTACCCATCATTGCATCTCCATTCCATCTGGCCTCGTTCTGGTTAGCCGGCGACAGACGGTCATCAATCGCCGCACATCCTAAATCTTCCGACCCTTGCAAAACAGGGGCGATCTTCGTATCCTCCCGCGCCTTGCCGATATTCACACCCTGAATATGGGTAGGAAATACATACCTTGCTCCGGACCGCGCACATACAGTTCCGGGGCCCTTACCGAGAGGAGCGCCGTGTACTACGAAACAGTTTTTATCGTCAATCCTGATGTATCTCAGGAAAACACCCACCTTCTGACAGATTCGCTCGTGGAGCGCGTGGAGAAATCCGGCGGTCGCATTGTCAAGCGTGAATACTGGGGCTCGCGCCCCTTGGCATACCAAATTTCCAAGCGCAAGCGCGGTCACTACGCACTTCTGGTCACTGATGGTGAGCCCGCTGCCATCAACGCCCTTGAGCAGGCACTTCGTCTGGAAGAGCGAGTGCTGCGTTTCCTGACAACACGCTTGCAGGAGCTGTCGGACGAACCCTCTCCGCTGCTGCGCCGCAAGGCTGCTGCCGAGGCATCCACTCCGGAAAAGAGTGAAGAGAAGCCTGCAGCTGAGGCCAAGGCATCCACTCCGGAAAAGAGTGAAGAGAAGCCTGCAGCTGAGGCAGAGACATCCACCCCGGAAAAGAGTGAAGAGAAGCCGGCCGGGGGAGATGCCGAAGCCTGAACAGAACAGGGTCCGTCTGTACGGGCGGCTGGAAGATATCCGCCAGCGATGGACCCCGGATGGCAAGCTGGCAGTGATCGCCGCCTTGACGATCCCGAGGCCGAAACTTGGCGCCTCCCGTGCCCGGATACAGGAAGAACAACCCATTCCGTTGCGTGCGACAGGTGAACAGGCCGAGGCGTTACAGAAACACCAGCATCAGCTGGTAAGCATAGAGGGTTGCCTTCGCCGCCGTTATTACAACCGCGAGGGAGAACCACATTGGGGGCAGGTAGAGGTATGGGTTGACCTCTGCCGGCCGGAAACCATCGAGGAGACTTGAAATGAGTGAAACATCAAACGAGACGGAACAGAAAAAAACAGCCGCTCCCGCCGCCTCCACCGGCAGCAATGAGAGACGAAACAGCAGTGATAACCGCAGCGACAATCGCGGCACCGACCGCCCCAGAGAGCGTCGTCCGCGTCCAGCCCGCCGTTTTCAGCGTCGCCGCAAGTTCTGCAAATTCTGTGCGGACAAGAGTACGCAGATCGATTACAAGGACCCCTCCCTTCTGCGCAGCTTTGTCACCGATCGCTACAAGATCCTGCCATCGCGCGTCACCGGAACATGTTCCAAGCATCAGCGTCAGCTCACCACCGCGATCAAACGCGCCCGTGTACTGGCACTGCTGCCGTTTACGCCGCTGCACAAGGACTAGCAGGGACACGGGATCGGCCGGAGACCGTCGGGCATGAACGATACCCCTACGCCGCGAACACTTCCGTTAGCGGCGGAGTTCGTCCTTACCCGTCGCGTTCCCTGCGCCGTACTGGTCACCTGCCTCTTTGAGGCGCCCCTGTGGCTGGCCGGAACGGCGCTCTCCCTGCCGTTTCTGGTGCTCCACCTTTTGACCCCGGCACTGTTTGCCGTCATTACGCTCGGAGGCGGCATGGGCTTCGCCGCACAGGTGGGTGGCCTTGCAGCATTACTGGCCACGCTACTGGCGCACTTTTCGCTCCAGCCGGGCCTGTTGTTGGTGACGCTCTACGCCGCCCTCCCCATCCTGGCAACGGGTGTGCTGGCACGGGAGAACGGCATGGAACGCAGTGCTGTCCATCTAGCGATCGGACTTGCGACCGCCATGCTGGCCATGCTGGTGATGGGCGCGATACAGCAGCATGTGGGAGTGCAGGAGGTGGTGGGCCGTGTGCTGGAACCGCTCTTCACTGGCATGACAGAAGCGCAAAAGGCAAGTGGGGGCACGGTCGACCCCGAGGTTCTAAACCGTCTTCGGACGACGATGATCCTGATCTTCCCCGGCTCCGTCGCTCTGTCTCTCTGGATTGTCTGGTGGGGTGACGTGATGCTGGGTCGTACGATCGCCACATATTACGGTTTTTATGAAGGTGACCAACGTCCCCTGAGTCTGATACATTTCGGTTCAAGGATGGCCTATCTTTTTGTGGCACTGACGGCTGTCGCACTGATTGCCTCGGGCTCGGTGAAATACGTCGCCATCAATGGCGCCCTTCTGGTATCCGGACTGCTGGCGGCCCAAGGCCTGGCGGTAACCCATGTTTGGCTCAGGGCGCGTCAGATGCCTTTTTTGACGGCACTGGTCTACTTCTTGCTGTTGATACAGCCGGCGATGGTATTACCTTTCGTCGTGATAGGATTATTTGACACCCGTTTTGATTATCGCCGGAAGTACATGCCGGCATCTGGAGGAAAGTGATGGAACTGATTCTTTTGGAACGTGTTGAAGGGCTTGGCAATGTCGGCGACGAGGTTCGCGTCAAACCCGGTTACGGGCGCAACTTCCTGTTGCCCAAAGGCAAAGCGACCCTGGCAAACGATGCCAACCGCAAGATTTTCGAGCGGCGCCGCAGCACCCTGGAGTCACAGCACCAGGCAGAACTCGATGCCGCAAAGGCACGAGCTGCGGAGCTGGCCGATCTGGAAATCAGCCTCTCCCGTGCGACATCGGACGGCGAGCACCTGTATGGATCCGTCACCACAGCTGATCTTGCCGCGTTGGTGCACGAAGCCGGCCACAAGGTGGAGCGCCGTCAGATCATTCTGGACAACCAGATCAAGGCGATCGGCGAACACAAGTTCCGCGTTCGTCTGCATCCGGATGTCACGGCAGAACTGACCATCAAGGTTGAAGCAGAAAACGTGTGAGGAAAAAGCTCTCCCCCGTCCCTAATGATTCACTGAGGGAACGTATCCCGCCGCATGCATACGATGCCGAACGTGCGGTACTCGGGGGAATCATGCTTGATGTCGAGGCGCTGGAGCGCCTCGACGGCTCTCTCCATCCCGAGCACTTCTATGTAGAGGCGCACCGCCACATCTTCAACGCCATGATGGAGCTGACCGGACGAGGCCAGCCTGTTGATGCTCTCACCATCAAGGACCATCTGGAGCAGCGACAACTACTGGATCAGTGTGGCGGCGAGACCTATCTCGGCGAACTGGTCAGTTCTGTTCCCACCGCCGCCAATGTCAAACACTACGGGCAGATCGTGCGCGAACGCGCCGTACTGCGCGAACTACTCTCCGTCTGCGGCCAAGTTTCACAGGATATATACGAAGAATCGCACCGTGAAGTAGGCGAACAACTGGACCAGGCCGAAATGCGCATGCTCGCCGTGGCCGAGCGTTTCAGCCGCTCACGCCCCACCTTCAACAAGATGAGTGACCTGATGGTCGAGGGCTACAAACAGCTGGAAGCGCGATACGCGGAGAAAAAAGCGATTACCGGTGTGCCAACCGGCTATACCGATCTCGACGAGATCACCTCCGGCCTGCAACGTGGCGACCTGCTGATCATCGCCGGGCGCCCCAGTATGGGCAAAACGGCCTTTGCGATGAACTTGGCCCGCAATGCAGTCAACGAATCCGAGGATGAGGGGGCGGTTGCTGTATTCTCGCTGGAAATGTCTTCCCAGCAAATCGCCATGCGAATGCTGGCATCCGAGGCACGCGTCAACATGAAGAGCCTGCGAACGGGCCGCTTCTCCGTGGAGGACTGGCGCAAGCTCGCGACGGCCTCCGGCGCACTGGCTGAGTCCTCCATCTACATCGACGACACCCCGGCCATCTCGGTACTCGAACTGCGCTCCAAATGTCGCCGTCTGAAGCGGGAAGCGAACAATCTGAATCTCGTGGTGATCGACTACCTACAGCTGATGAGCGGCCGTTCGGATGCCGAACGACGCGAACAGGAGATCAGCGAGATCACCAGATCGCTCAAAGGCCTGGCCAAGGAACTCGATGTCCCTGTGGTCGCTCTGTCGCAGCTCAACCGTTCGCTGGAGTCACGTTCGGACAAGCGGCCCATGATGTCCGACCTTCGAGAATCCGGCGCCATCGAGCAGGATGCGGACGTCATCATGTTCATCTATCGTGACGAGGTGTACAACAAGAAACCCGACAACGAGGGCGTGGCCGAGGTCATTATCGCCAAGCAGCGTAACGGCCCGACCGGCATCGTGAACCTGACCTTTCTCAACCAGTATACCCGGTTCGAGAACTTTGCCAGTCACGCAGGCTTCGACGACTAGGCAGCGCAGGAAGCTGTTTGCATATGAGCCGTTCCGCCACTGCCTACATCAATCTCGACCACCTCTGCCATAACTATCGCCTGCTGCGGCAACGCGCGGGAAAGGCCCGGCTGATTGCCGTCGTCAAGGCCAACGCCTACGGCCATGGGCTCGGCCTGGTGACACCGGCCCTGCAGGCGGAGGGGTGCAACCATTTCGCCGTCACTGATGCCTCGGAAGGCGCCACACTACGCGAGATATTGGGGTCGAATGCAGAGATCGTACTGCTCTCCGGTATCTTCGATCGGTCGGATGCTGGACTGGCGGTCGAACATCGCCTGACACCGGTGATCGCCGAGTCATGGCAGCTGCAGATACTGGCAAAAGAAGGATTCTCTCGGGATGTCTGGATGAAAGCGGATACCGGCATGGGACGCTTGGATACCCGCGACCTCTCCTCGCTGATGACGGAGAGCCGAAACATGGGCATCCATCCCATCGGGGTCATGTCCCATCTGGCCTGTGCCGACACCCCCGATCATCCGCTGAACCGCATTCAGGTCGAAAGAATGGAGCGGCTGTCGATAATGCTGCCGCCGAATACCGCGCTTTCGCTGCTTAACAGCGCCGGCATCTCCATTATGCCGGAACACTGCTTCGATGTTGTCCGGCCGGGCATCGCCTTGTACGGCGCCGAACCGACGCCCGCTCGACCCCTCGGCCTTAAACCGGTCATGCAGTTGACCTGCGGCGTCATCCAGGTCCGCTCCATCCCAGCGGGCACCACCATCTCCTACGGTGCTACCTATACGGCCAAAACTGACAAGCGCATTGCGATCGTCAGCCTCGGCTATGCCGACGGCCTGCACCGCCTTCTGTCGAACAGGGGACATGCTATATATAAAGGCATGGCACTCCCCGTACTGGGAAGGATTTGTATGGACTATTGCATTCTGGATGCAGGCGATGCACCACTGACGCATGGTGACGAGGTGACATTCTGGGGAGAGGCCCCGCTCGCCACCCATGTGGCCGATCAGGCCGAAACCATTGCCTATGAGCTATTTACTGGCGTCGCCCCCCGGGTGCGTCGCCTCCCGGTTCGATCATGAAGGTCCTGCAGGCTCTGGGCGCATGGGTCGAGGCCGTCTTCTATGCGGCGGGACGATACCCTCACCTTCTGATCGAGATCCTGCGCAGGATCAAACGACCCCCCTGGTTCCCGCAGCTGATTCTCGAACAAGCTGAACATGTCGGTGTCCAGTCGCTTCCCGTCGTCCTGCTTACCGCCCTGTTTACCGGCATGGTCCTGGCGTTGCAGTCCTATATCGGATTCCACCGTTTTGGCGCCGAAAACATGGTCGCCACGGTCGTCTCTCTCTCCATGCTACGGGAACTCGGCCCGGTACTGGTGGGGCTCATGGTGGCAGGCCGCGTCGGTGCCTCCTTTGCAGCCGAACTCGGCACCATGCGGGTCTCCGAACAGATCGACGCCCTGTGGACACTTTCCACGGACCCCTTGCGCTATCTCGTGATGCCGCGATTCATCTCGGCCATCATCATGCTTCCCCTGCTTGTGGCCCTGGCCGACGCGATTGGCATCTTCGGGGGTTACGTTATCAGCGTCTTCATGCTCGGACAGAATCCCCACAGCTACCTGGAAAACTCCACCCTCTATGTCGAGTTGCGGGACATGTACTCAGGGCTCTTCAAGGCCGGCTGTTTCGGTGCCATTATCGGTCTTGTGGGGTGCGCCGAAGGCTTCTACTGCCAAGGAGGAGCGCAGGGGGTTGGACAAGCGACCACCCGGGCGGTTGTCTTCAGTGCCATGAGCATTCTCGTCTCCGACTACCTTCTCACTGCGTGGCTGTTCCAGTGACGACGCCGAAGATCCAAGTTCAGGGACTCAAGAAGTCCTTCGGCGACAAGAAGGTGCTCGACGGTGTGGACCTTGATGTCTTGCCCGGCGAATCTGTGGTGGTCATCGGACTCTCGGGAACCGGAAAGAGCGTGCTGATCAAATGCATCCTCGGCCTGCTCAAACCCGATGCCGGGCACATCCTGGTGGACGGCGAAGACTGGTCGACGCTTGCCAATGACGAACAGCTTCTCCGCATGAGACGCATCGGCATGCTCTTTCAGGGCGCGGCACTGTTCGACTCCATGTCGGTATGGAAAAACGTGGCATTCGCCCTGCTACAGCAGGGCATGGGCAACAAGGAAGCCAGAACACGTGCCGGCGAGGTACTGGAGCTGGTCGGCCTTCACAACGTCGAGGACAAGATGCCGGCGGAGCTTTCGGGCGGCATGGCAAAACGTGTCGGACTGGCACGGGCCATCTGTCACAAGCCGGAGATCATCTTCTACGACGAGCCGTTGACCGGTCTGGATCCGGTCATGGCGGATGTGATCACCCGCCTGATGCAGCGCCTGCACAGCGAGTTCAATGTCACATCATTGACCATCGCCCACAGCATGATGCTGGCCAGAACATTCGGAAACCGTATCGCCATGCTCTACCAGGGCCGAAATCTCAAGCAGATGTCGCCCGATGAACTGGACTCCTGCCAGGATCCGATCATTCGACAATTTGTCGAAGGACGATCCGAGGGGCCGATCCACTTGCAGGGGAATCGTACATGAGCAATGATCAGGAGAGGGAGTTTCCGCGAGTAAGCTTGAATCATCCTCGCGGAGGGGGACGCCAATGAACTATCAGGCCCGTTTGGGAGCTTTCGTTCTGGTCGCACTGCTCGTACTGGCCCTTCTGGGCGGAAAAATCGGCCATTTCGACTGGTTTGCCCCGAAAGGGACATCTGCCGAGGTACTGATCAACGACGCCTCCGGCCTTCAGCAACAAACCGCCGTTCGCTTGGCGGGTGTCCGCGTGGGCAGCATCCAATCGATCGAACTCCAGAACAACCGGGCTCTGGTACATATCCGCCTGAAACCGGGGATCGTATTACCCGCCACGACCCATGCCTCCCTGATGGGTGGCGGACTCGTCGGCGAAAAATACCTCGCACTGCATGCGGATCCGGGCGATACCACACCACTTCCTTCCGGTAAAAAGATCCCTTTCGACAAGGGGGGAAACCTTAACACCCTGATGACCAAGGCGGCCAAAAGTGTTGACGACATTCACCATCTGGCTGAGAGCTCCAACCGGGCAATTGAGGATCTATCCAAAATCCTGCGCGAGAACCGGCGCGACGTACGCAAC
>Ga0209918_1001023_pt1 | contig 16239 bp, 20 predicted proteins | sample SalPonD_shore_MG_FD_185712 | JGI IMG/M metagenome (GOLD analysis project Ga0209918, IMG submission 185712) | Salt pond soil microbial communities from South San Francisco under conditions of wetland restoration - Salt Pond MetaG... | ecosystem: Environmental > Aquatic > Marine > Intertidal zone...
ATGGCGTCATACCGAGCGGCTATATCGGCAGCGTAGGGCGCTACCTCGACCCGTGCGATCGTTGTGTCGACAGCCTGATCAAGCTCGTGCAGACGTCTGCAGAGGAGGCCGAGGATGAGTGAGGAGGATCTGGTGAGGATCGTCTGCCGGATGGTATCGGCGGCTGACTATGCCTAATAGGCTCGAGGTCGGCCAGATCTCCGGGTCTGAGAAGCGATTCCACCTCCCGCCCGACGTGGCGGTGCAGGCGACGGCCATCCTCGGGATCCGGGGGAGCGGCAAGACGGTGACCGCCAGCGTCCTGGTCGAGGAGGTCTCCGATCTCGGCGTGCAGGTCGTCGTGATCGATCCTGTCGACGTGTGGTGGGGACTCAAGTCATCGGCGGACGGCGACGAGGAAGGCTATCCGTTCGTGGTCTTCGGCGGCCATCACGCGGACCTGCCGCTCGAGCGGGAGATGGGTGCTCAGCTCGCCGACGTCGCGGTGGACCAGCGCGTGCCGATGATCCTGTCTCTGCGGCACCTGCGAAAGTCGAAGCAGAAATCGTTCGTCACGGCGTTTGCCGAGCAACTCTACCACAGGAAGGGCGAGGCGGAGCACCGCAGGCCTCTGCTCGTGGCGATCGACGAGGCCTCCAGCTTCATCCCGCAGCGCGTGGGTGGTGCCGAAGCCCGCATGGTGGGCGCCATCGAGGATCTGGTGCGGCGCGGGCGCGCGTCGGGCCTGGGCGTCGTTCTCATCGATCAGCGCGCGGCCAGCGTGAACAAGGACGTGCTCACGCAGTGCGAGGTCCTGGTCAGCCACCAGTTGACAGCGCCTCAGGATCAGAAGGCTGTCGACGCGTGGATCAAGCAGCACGACACCGAGGGCCGGCGGGATGCGTTCCTGGAGGGGCTCGCCGGCCTGCCGCGGGGAACCGCCTGGTTCTGGAGCCCGCGCCTCGACGTCTTCGAGCGCGTGGACGTGCGCATGCGCCGGACCTTCGACAGCTCCAGCACACCGGAGCTGGGCAAGGAGCCCGCGCTGCCAGAGAAGCTGGCGACAGCCGATCTCGAGGATCTGCGCTCGAAGCTGGCGTCGGCGATCGAAGAGGCCGAGAAGAACGATCCGGCGGCGCTGCGCGCGAGGATAGGCGACCTGGAGGCCGAGCTCGAGAAGGCGACGGCGGCGCGCGACGAGTCGGCCTCCGCCGGCGAGAGCGACGAGATCGCGGAGCTCCTCGAGCGCATTGAGCAGCTCGAGGCCGAGCTGGCTCATGCCCACGAGGCCAGCGCCGAGGCGGGCCTCGACGCTGCAGAAGACGAGCGCGCACGCTGGGAGCGATGGGCGGAAGAGCGCACGTCCGAGATGGAGGCCTGGCGCGCCAGGTTGCAGGACGCCGTGACGGACGCAATCGGCGCGCTCCCCGACCTCAATGCGGGTCGGCCGTCTGAGGGCGCACCAGCGAGTCGTGAGAGGTCGACGAGACGCAGCGCGGAGCCGGCAGCCGCAACTCCTCGGACAGGGGCCCGTCGCACGCCGGCGAGTGCCGGGGCCAACGGCGCGCCGCCGGCGGACGCAAATGGACATGACCTGACCAGCTACCAGCGTGACCTGCTGCAGACGTTGCGCGAGCTCGAGGCCCTGGGCGTCGACAGTGCTGCACGCGAGACGCTGGCGGCCTTCGCCGGATACTCGCACAGGTCCTCGGCCTTTACGGCGCACCTGGCTTCGCTCCGCGATGACGGATTCATCGTGTATCCGGTGGCCGGCGAGGCGCAGCTCACGGCCGCCGGCCGCAGGCACACCCGGCGTCCGGAGCGCCGGCCGACGCTCGATCAGCTACATGAGGGCTGGCTTAAGATCCTGAGCACCTACGAAAGTGCCCTACTGCGTGAGCTGCTCGAGACGCACCCCCGGGCCCTCACGCGGGAGGCGCTGGCCGAGCGCGCCGGCTACAGCGCGTCGAGCTCGGCCTTCACCGCGGCCGTCGCGCAACTGCAGAAGCTGGGGGCCGCTGAGTATCCCGAGCCCGGCTGCGTCCGTGCCGGAGCCGTGCTCTATCCCGAGGGCATCTCATGACCAGGCGCAGCCGCCGGCCAGGGCGGCGAGATGTCAAGGGGGTGAAAAAGGCCCCGCGCGCTTGACAGCGAGCGTAAGGGTTGTTAGCCGGCGCGCGGCCGCCTACCTTTCCCCGTCCGCCTGAACGCCATCTCGCGCCAGCCAGGAGGCGCTCCGACCATGGGCTTCCGCCGGCCGTGCACCACGACCGGATGCTCCGCGCTCGTGCGCGGCGAGCACTCCCGATGCCCCCAGCACCGCCGCGATCGCAGACGTCTGCAGGACGAGCGCCGGCCGACGACACGGGCCCGGGGCTATGGCGGCCGCTGGCGGAAGGTACGCGACGCCTACATCAGACAGCACCCCCTGTGTGAGCGCTGCGAGGGCCGCGGGATCACGCGGCTCGGTGAGGACGTCCACCACCGGGACGGCGACGTCCTGAATCTCCGGCCGTCCAATCTCGAGACGCTCTGCCGGCCCTGCCACAATCGCCAGACGTTCGGGTCTCCCGCCGGCGGCCGCATATGAAGCCCTGTCAGTCGGTCGGCTGCAGTGAGCTCGCCTCCGGCGCATTCTGCCGGGACTGCCTACACGACAGGGTGACCGCTTTGTGCGGCCCGCCCGGCGCGGGGAAGACCCGCTATGTGGCTTTGCACAAGGGGCCGGGCGACGTGGTCGTGGACTTCGACCTGCTGTTCCAGGCCCTGACGATGCTCCCCCTCTTCGAGCGGGATCCGGGCGCATTCGACGCCGCGTGCCGGACCCGTGAGTTCCTCAGGGGCTATCTGGAGCGATCGCGGAAGTTCCGACGTGGCTGGATGATCCTGCTGGGGGCCCGCCACCGGGAGCGTGACGACCTGCATCGCAGCGGCTTCAGGGTCCTTCTCCTCGATCCTGGCCGCGCGACCTGCGAGAGGAGACTTCGCGACGACGCGCGGCGGTCTGATGGGCTAGCGAAGCGGCACCTGAGCTTGCTCGACGACTGGTACAGTCAATACGAGCCGCACGCGGACGACGAGCTCTGCCTGCCGAGCGCCTCGTGAGCGGGTTGGTGCTCACCCTGTCCCTCACCCGCGACTGGCTCGAGCATGCAGCCATGCGCGAGGCGCTCCGGCAGATCCATCACGAGTGCGCCCGCGGCTTCGGCGCCGACCTGACCCGGATCGAAGAGCTGTCGGGTGCCGTCCTCGAGTTCGTGGACGGCGCCGACGGGGAGGGGGAAGGGGGGGTCGAATCCTCGGGGGGTGAGCGTCCGTGACCGGCCCGGCGGCAACAAATGTCAGAGAGAAGCATTTCCGGGATCGGGCCCTGCCGGAATGGCAAATGGGCGGAAGGGGGTAGCGGGGTGGCGAAGCGGCACCTGAAGGTCGTCCGGGAGGCCGAGCCCGGGCGCTGCGGCGCCCCGACGAGCTCGGGCGACCCGTGCCGGAACCCGGCCGGGGAGAACGGCCGCTGCTGGCTCTCCTCCCACCAGCCGGCGCCGGACGAGGAGGAGGGCGGGCCGGAGCTGAGGGAGATACCGGCGCCGCCCGAGCACCTGGGCGAGGAGGGCCGGCACTGCTGGGACGTCCACGTGGCGCAGATCGTCGACCTGGGCGTGCTGGAGCAGATCGATCTCACGGTCCTCGAGAAGATGGCCGAGCTCTACGAGGCGGGACGCCGGGCCTGGAAGGCTGTCCAGAAGCTGGGTGTCGTCGTCCCCGGCCGCGGGAAGAGCGTGAAGACGAACCCTGCATGCGCCAAGCACGTGGCCTACGCCACCGAGTACCGCCAGTACGTGAAGGAAGTCGGCCGCCTGCTGGCCAGCGCGGCGAAGACGAAGGACGTGGACGATGATCCGCTCGCAGGCCTCCTCGAGCTCTGATGGACCGGCCGCTCTCGGCGCCGCCGGGCTGGGGGAACCCGCCCGACAACGACGCCGCGCGGCTGGCCCTGAAGTACTTCCGGGCCCTCCCGCATACGATCGGGGAGCTGGCGCGCTCGGGGAAGACACTTGGCGACACGTGGATGGACTGGGAGGACCGGCTCACCCGGATCCTCTACGGCACGCTGCGGGAGGACGGCCGGCGCAGGTACGAGACCGTCTACATTGAGATGCCGAAGAAGACCGGCAAGAGTCACTGGGCGGCCGGCGCGGCCGGCCACGGGCTGCTCGTCGACCGCGAGTTCGGCGCGCAGGTCTTCAGCGCGGCCTACAACCAGAAGCAGGCGAAAGTCGTCTGGCGGATCTTCAAGGACATGGTCCAGCTCGCGCCCTGGCTCAGGAAGCGGCTGGAGGTGCGCGACTACGTGAACACGATCAGCTGCCCCGCGCTCTCGGCGACCTTCCAGCCGCTGACGAAGCAGAGCCTGGGCCAGCACGGGTTCAACCCGCATCTGGCCATCTTCGACGAGCTGCACACGCAGCAGCGCCGGGACCAGTACGACGCGGTGAAGGAGTCAATGGGGGCCAGGCGGCAGCCGCTTCTCCTCTCCATCACGAACGCCGGGAGCGACCGGGAGAGCCTCTGCTACGAGATTCGGAAGTACGCGATGCAGGTGAACGATGGGGTGATCGAGGACCCCAACTTCCTCGGGCTCATCTTCGGCGCCGAGGAGGACGATGACTGGACGGACCCGGAGGTCTGGAAGCGGGCGAACCCGGGGATCGGGGTCACGGTCCGGCTCGAGAAGATCGAGCAGGGCTGCCGGGAGGCCCAGCAGCTGCCAAGCGCTCAGAACAGCTTCCGGCGCTGGCAGCTCTCGCAGTGGACGCGGACGGCCGAGCGCTGGATCGACATGGCGCTCTGGGACCGGGCCCGGCGCGAGTATGCCGAGGAGGACCTGATCGGGAGGACCTGCTACGGGGGTCTCGACCTGGGCGCCGTCGAGGACCTCACGGCGTGGCTCAAGGCGTTCCCGGACCCGGACAATCCCGAGCTCGTCCGGCTGGTCTGCCACGCCTGGTGCGCGGAGAGCCGGCTGAAGGACGCCTCGAACCCATACGCCGAGCAGTATGCGGCGTGGGCCCGGGCCGGCTGGCTCCACGTCTGCGAGGGGGCGGTGATCGACTATGCCGATGTGCGGACGCAGATCCTCGAGGACCTCGAGCGCTATGAGCTCGTGGACATGGGCGTGGACACGCAGTTCCAGGGGCACCAGCTCATGGTCGAGCTCGCCGAGGATCACGGGATCACGGTGGCCGGCATGCGGACGACCTACTCGCAGATGACCGCGCCCTGCGACGAGTTCGAGCGCCGCCTGATGATGGATCCGCCGAAGATCGTGCACGACGGGAACCCCGTGCTGGCCTGGGCGGTCTCGAACACGGCGCTCCGGAACCCCGACCCGGACCGGAAGCGGCCGGTGCGGGATACGAAGGAAGCGAAGATCGACCCGGTCGTGGCGGCCCTCATGGCGCTCGACCGGTCCATGCGGCATGAGGACGAGGGCGGCAGCGTGTATGATCATCGGGGCGTGAGGGTGCTGGGGGCCGACGAGAGCGACGAGGAGACCGAGACGGTGGAGGCATGAAGCGGCCGCGATGGTGGATGCCCGACCTGCACGACGTCCACATTTACGGCGGCGGGCTGCTGGCCGGCATCGGGCTGTGGCTCATCGCCCCCGCGCTCGGATTGATCGGCTTCGGCCTCGTACTGGTCGTGCTGGGGATCCTGGGGCTCAGGGGATAGGGGAGGGGTAGATGCCGATCCTGAAGACGTTGCTCAGCGAAAGCCGGGCTGGCATCCGTCCGACCCGCCGGAGTCGGTGTGGGGATGGCTCGGCCTGGAGACCGGGAGCGGGATTCAGGTGGACGAGGAAAGCGCGCTCAGCTGGACGGCGCTCTCGGCCGCCGTCCGCGTGATCGCCGAGACCGTGGCCACCCTGCCCCTCGACGTCTACCAGCGGGCCGAGGACGGCCAGAAGGAGCGGAGGCCGGATCACCCTGCGCAGACGGTCCTCCACGACCAGCCGAACCCGCAGCAGACGCGGGTGGAGTTCCTCGAGAGCCTGATCGCGAACGTCATCCTGTGGGGGAACGGTTATGCGGAGATCATCCGGCGCGCCGGGCGGCTCGAGCAGCTCTGGCCTCTCGTCCCCGATCGGGTCGAGCTGACGAGGCGGCCGGATGGCGCGAGCGTCTACCGGGTCACGCTCCCGAGGCTCGATCCGACCGAGCTCCAGCTGCCCGATCAGACGGCGCTCTATCCCGGTGAGGTCCTCCATATCCGCGGGTTCGCCACCCGCGGGCTGATCGGCATGAATCTCACGACCAAGCACCGGGAGGCCATCGGACTGGGGATCGTCACCGAGCGCTATGCGGCACGCTTCTTCGGCAACGACTCGGCGCCGGGGGGCGTGCTGAAGACCCCGAAGTCGCTCAGCGACAGGGCCTGGAGCCGGCTGCGGAAGACCTGGGAGGATCTCCACCGCGGCCTCGAGGGCGCCCACCGCCTGGCCATCCTCGAGGAGGACACCGACTACCAGCAGGTGACCGTCGATCCGGAGAAGGCGCAGTTCCTGGGCCTTCGGAAGTTCCAGAACGCCGAGGCGTCCCGGATCACGCGCGTGCCGCTCCATATGCTGGCCGAGCTCGAGCGCTCGACGTTCAACAATATCGAGGAGCAGGACCGCGAGTTCGTCCGCGACGTGATCCGGCCCTGGGCGGTCCGCCTGCAGCAGCGCATGAACCTCTCCCTGTTCACAACTCAGGAGCGCGCCGCCGGATTGTTCTGCGAGTTCAATCTCGAGGGCCTGCTCCAGGGCGACACGAAGACCCGGTCTGAGTTCTACAAGGTCGGGGTCGGCGCGCCGTGGATGGCGCTGAACGAAGCCCGGGCGAAGGAGAATCTGCCGCCGATCGACGGGGGCGACACCGTCTTCGTGCCGCTCAACATGGTGCCGCTCGCGCAGGCCCGCAGCATGGATCCCGGGACCCGCGCGCTGCTGCTCGGCGGCCTCGAGCGGCGGGCGGAAGGGTCCGGAGAAGACCGCGGCGGGCGGCCCGCCGGCGCCGAAGAGCGCATGGTCTCGATCCGGAGGCGGCTGCTGGAGAGCTTCGGACCGGTCTTCCTCCAGGCCATGAACCGCATGGTGAGAGGGGAGATCGACCAGGTGCGCTCGGCGCGCGACCGACTGCTCGGCGGCCACGACCCAGATCCGTTCCTGAGCTGGCTCCGCGACTACTACTTCCGCAGGCATCCCGACTTCGCGCGCGGGCTTCTGCGGCCGATCTTCGATGCGCTCTCGCGCGAGGTGACCAGCCACCTCAGCGATCAGATGCATACACAGCTGGGGGACGGCGAGCGCGACAAGTTCGTCTCCGACTACACCGATGCGTTCACCGGTCGATACAGCGCGTCCAGTCGCCGCCAGCTCGAGCAGGTCGTGCGCGAGGCCACCGTCGATCCGGACGCGGAGCCAGGCGCCGCGGTCCAGCAGCGCACGGAGGAGTGGGCGCAGGGGACGCCGGACGGCCGGCCGCGCGCCGAGCGCTGGTCCGACCGCGAAAGCCACAGGCTCGAAAACGCCGCCGCGAAGATCGTATTTCTCGCCGCCGGCGTGACCATTCTCCGGTGGAGGAGCTTCGGCGAAAGCTGCCCCTACTGCCGGCACCTGGACGGGGCGACGGTCGCCATCCACAACTCGTTCATCGGTGCCGGCGAGCACTTCCAGCCGGAGGGCGCCGAGCGGCCCCTGGTCACCGATACCGAGATCGGTCACCCGCCAGCCCATAGCGGCTGCGACTGCATGATCCTGCCGGGATAGGAGGGACACCATGACAGAGCATCAGCGAGAAGCGGAGCGGCGGCATCTGGCGCTTACGGCCTCGGACCTGGTCGTCGACGAATCCAGGGACGACAGCCCCCCCCTGCTCTCGGGATACGCAGCCGTGTTCGACACGCTGTCCGAGGACCTCGGGCCCTTCTTCGAGCGCATCCGGCCGGGCGCGTTCGGAGGCGCGCTGAAGGCCTCGGACGTGCGCGGCCTGTTCAACCACAGCCCGGACCATCTGCTCGCGCGGCAGAGCGCGGGGACGCTCCGTCTCGCGGAGGACGATCGCGGCCTCCGGTTCGAGCTCGATCTCGACTCGGACCCCACCGCGCAGTTCGTGCGCAGGAAGATCCAACGGCGGGAGCTCACCGGCGCGAGCTTCTCCTTCACGGTCGATCACGAGTCAGGCTACGAGATCACCGTGGAGGATGGGAAGCGGATCCGGACCATCCTGCCCGGCGGAATCGTCGAGCTCTTCGACGTCGGGCCCGTCACCTTCCCCGCGTACGAAGACACCAGGGTCTCGGCGCGGTCGCTCGAGAGCGCCGAGGCATGGTCGGAGTCGCAGCAGGCCGGTGCGCCTTCCCGGGACCAGGACGCCGTGCTCGACGGGGAGCGCCAGCGGCTCTATGTGGCCGGGCGTCCCATCCGCGACTTGCGCGGGTGAGCCGGAGGCTTTACATCTTTGACGTTCGACCGAAAGCAGCGCCGACCGAGGGCAGGGCCCGAGGACGGCAGGGGCCGCGCGGCGCGGCGAGTAGGTTCAGAAGCATGAGCTAAGGGCGGGTCTCGATCGGCGCTGGGGCGCCGATCTACGGTCAGGGGACCGGACGAGCCTCGCCCGATGAGCCGAACGGCCGCTCGTGGACGAGCACCCGTGATCATCACCGGTGCGTCCATGGGCGGCCTTCTGTCATCCGCTGTGGGCGCCCAGGACACAGGCAGCGGAGGGCAGCGTGAATCCCCAGGAGCTCATCAATCGCATCAACGAGCTGAAGCAGGAGCGGGCTCGGCTCGTCGAGCAGAACCGGACGGTCCTGGACGAGTTCCACGAGAGCCGCTCCGAGGGCGAGACCTGGTCCAGCTCCGAGAAGCGCGAGGAGTACGAGAAGCGCTTCGCCAGGGTGAAGGCCATCACCGAAGAGGTCGAGACCCTCGAGGCGCAGCTCGAGCAGGAGCGAAGGACCGAGCTCGGCGGCGAAGATCCGGCCGGTCCCCGGTCGGGCCACGCCGCTCCGGATGGCGGCGCCGGAGAGTCCCGGGACAGCCTTCCGGAGCTCTTCCGCGGCCGGCGGGAAGAGGACCTGAGCGCGAGCGAGCGGCGGGCCCTCGAGATGTACCGCGACTACGGGCCCCACTTCCGGGACCGGACGCTCGACGGCGCTGACCTCGGCGCCTACGGCCGTGCCTTCCGCTCCTACCTGGCCCACGGCCGGGAAGGCCTCAGCGCCGAGGATGCGCGCGCGCTCTCGGCCGGAACGGATGCGGAGGGCGGCTTCACCGTCCCGCCGAACTTCGTGGCGCAGCTGATCAAGGCCGTGGACGACATGGTCTTCGTGCGCCGCTTCGCCACGGTCTTCCCGCTCACCACCGGCGACTCCATGGGGGCGCCCTCGCTGGACGCCGACCCGGCGGACGCCGACTGGACGACCGAGCTGGCCACCGGGGCCGAGGACGCCGCCATGGCGTTCGGGACCCGCGCCCTCGAGCCGATTCCGCTGGCGAAGCGGATCAAGGTCTCGAGGAAGCTGCTGCGGGCGTCCGCGCTGAACGTCGAGGCGCTGGTCCGCGACCGACTCGCCTACAAGTTCGCGGTCAGCCAGGAGAAGGGCTTCCTGACGGGCGGCGGCGTCACCGATCCGCTCGGCCTGTTCACGGCCGACGCCAACGGGATCACCGCGGCCCGCGACGTCAGCGCCGGCAACACCACGACGGCCATCACCATGGACGGCCTGAAGAACGCCAAGTGGAGCCTGAAGGGCGGCTACCTGCGGAACGCCAGGTGGATGTTCCACCGGGACGCCCTGGCCATGATCGACAAGCTCCGCACCGAGGACGGTGGCGCCGGCACGGGCATGTACCTCTGGCAGCCGTCTGTGCAGGCGGGCGAGCCGGACCGGCTGCTGAACCTGCCGGTCCACATGTCCGAGTACGTCCCGAGCACCTTCACCACCGGCCTCTACGTCGGGATCCTCGGCGACTTCAGCTACTACTGGATCGCCGACGCCCTCAACATGATCGTGCAGCGCCTGGTCGAGCTCTACGCCGAGACGAACCAGATCGGGTTCATCGGCCGGCTGGAGACGGACGGCGCGCCCGTGCTCGAGGAGGCGTTCACCCGCGTGACGCTCGCCTGAGCGGAGCGGAGCTGAGCGAGGGGGTCCCGGCCCGGCCGGGGCCCCCACTTCACACGCTGCGGGAGGACTCATGAAGAAGGGCGATCGGATCGTCATGCGCGCCACGGCGGCCGGGCCGAAGGGCTGCCATCTCCGCGACCGCCAGTACGTGGTCGGAAGGGAGATCGAGGCAGACCTGGCGAAGGCGTATGTGAAGGTGGGCGCCGCCGCCCCTGCCGCGCCGGGCGGGAGCGCCGCAACCGGACCGTCCGAGGACGCCACGGCTGGCCCCGAGGAGACCGCCATGCGCGAGCCGCCCGAGGATGCGACCACCGGGCCGGAGGAGACCGCCGACAACGCCGCGAGCGGCGATCGTCCGGCGATCGAGGAGCGCGGCGGCGGATGGTTCGAGGTGGCCGGCCAGAAGGTCCAGGGCTACGCCGCGGCCGAGGCCCTGGCCGACAAGCTGGCCGGGGGCTGAGTGCCGCAGGGGAAGGTGTGACCTGTGGGCGAGGACCTGAAGGCGTCGGCCGCGCGGCTCCTCATGGCGCCGGCAGCGGAACCGATCTCGCTGGCCGAGGCGATCACGCACCTCCGCGCCGTAGCGGGGCAGGAGGACGACCTGATCCAGGCGCTCGTCCAGGCGGCCCGGGAGCACGTCGAGGATCGGACCGGACGGCGTCTGATCACGCAGGCGTGGACCGGCCTCTACCCGCGCTTCCCCTCCGATGCGGCCGGGCTCGAGCTGCCGGGCCCGCCCCTCCAGTCCGTCGAAGCGATCCGCTACACGGTCAGGGATGGCACCCAGTCGACGCTGGCCCCGGCGGTCTACGCGGTCGACGCGGACAGCGAGCCGGGGCGCGTGCTGCTGAAGCCCGACCAGGCATGGCCGACCGACGAGCTCCGGGACCCGCACCCCGTGGAGGTCGACTTCACGGCCGGCTACGGCGACGCCGGGAGCGACGTCCCCTCGGCGCTCAGGTCCTACATGAAGCTGCTGGTGGGCGCGCTCTACGAGAACCGCGAATCCGTGGTGACCGGGATGATCGTGGCCGAGATCGGGATCGCCGATTCGCTGCTCGTCCCCTACCGCGTCTTCTGGCCAGCCTGATGCGCGCCGGGAGGCTCCGCGAGCTGCTGCGGGCCGAGAAGCTCGAGGTCACGCACGGCGCCGAGGGCGGCCCGAAGGAGGCCCCCGTGCTGGTGGCCGGGTTCTGGGCCCGGCGCGTGGACGCCGGGGGCTCCGACCAGCAGACCGACGGCGAGCGCCAGCCCCAGCTCAGCATCACCTGGGAGGCGCGCTACCGGGAGGACCTCGAGGCCGGCATGGAGATCGTCGAGCGGAGCGGTCGTCGCCACCGGATCGTGGGCGAACCGTTCGACCCCGACGGCCGGCGCGAGAAGATCCAGATCGAGACGGTGCGCCGTGGCTAAGCGATCGATGATTCGTGCGGAGGTCGAGGGGGGCGCACTCCTTCTCAGACGTCTGCAAATGCTGCCGGACGCGCTCGGCGCGGACGTGCTCGAGCATGCGGCCCACGAGGGCGCCGAGCCCATCCGGATGGCGGCAAGCCGTCTCGCGCCGCGGCGCCGCGGTCGGCTCGCCCGCCACATCGCGGCCGTGACGGTCGAACGGACGCGGAGGAAGTGCACCGTCGCGGTCGGCCCCGAGCGCCGGGTGTTCTACGGCCTCTTCTCGGAGCTCGGGACGATCCATCAGCCCGCACAGCCGTGGCTCCGGCCGGGCTTCGACCTGGCGAAGAGGCGCGCGGTGAGAGCGGCCGAGAAGGACCTCCGGCTGCGTCTCCTCCTCCGGGTCGGCCGTGGCCTTTGAGGGCGGCCTCCGGAGCTACCTCGCGGCCGACGGCGCCGTGGCGGCCGTGGCGGAGAGCCTGTGGGCCTTCCGCGTGCCGGAGACCGCGCCGCATCCGTCGGTGCTCGTCCGCCGCATCTCGACCGGCCGCGAATATGCGCACGACGGGCCGGTCGGCTGGGCGGAGGTCCGCACCCAGATCGACTGCAGCGCGGAGGACCCGGACGACGCGCGGCGGCTGGGGAACGCCGTGAGGCGGGCCGTGAGCGGCTACTCGGGCGCCATGGGGAGCTCGGTCGTCCGCGGCCTCCTGGTGGCCGACGAGCGCGATCTGTTCGAAGAGAGCGGTGAGGGCCGGGGCCTCCACCGCGTGAGCATGGACATCACCGGCTTCGTACGGGAGACGCCATGAGCGGCGACGCGCCGATCGAGGACCTGGGCGGCGGATGGTACCGCACGCCGGGCGGGAAAAAGGTCCAGGGCCGCAAGGCGGCCGAGGAGAAGGCGGAGATCGAGGAGGAGCTCGATGCGCGCCTCGAAGCCGCGGGCCTGCGCGGGGCGGACATCGACGAGCTCGCGATCGTGGTGGGCAGCTGGCACGGCCGCCCCAACTACAGGTGCGGACACTGCCCCCATGCGGACCTGAACCTCGAGCGCATGCGCGAGCACGTGATCCTCACGCACTTGCCGGCGCCCGGGCCGCAGCCGGGGCCGATGATCATCAGGACCGACCGGTTCGGCAACGAACTGGCTCCGGAGGAGGGCTAGATGGCCAGAACGAAGCTCACGAAGACCGATGCCCCCGGGGGGGCCTCGGGCCAGGGCGCAGCGCTCGTCCTGGAGGCGGCCGACGTCGCCAACAAGAACGCATTCCAGCTGACCGGCAGCGAGGTGATCGTCGCCCGCAATACGGACGGCGCGAACCCGCACAACATCACGATCACCAGCGTGGCCGACGACATCGGCCGCACCGGTGACATCACCGAACAGATCGCCGCGGGGGCGATCCGGGTCTACGGCCGGCTGCAGCTCGAGGGATGGCTGCAGTCGGACGGGCAGCTCTATCTCGAGGCCGACGACGCCTCGGTGGAGTTCGGCGTCATTCAGCTCTAGGAGACGATCATGTCCAAGTACTCGAGCTTCGGGACGCTGCTCCAGATCGGGGACGGCGGGAGTCCGGAGAACTTCACGACGGTGGCGGGCGTCATGGACGTCGACGGCCCGGGCCTCTCCAGCGACAACGAGGATGCGACCACGCACGAGTCGCCGGGGGGCTACGAGGAGATCATCCCGACGCTCAAGCGGACGGGAGACGTCACCTTCGACATCGTCTGGGATCCCAGCGACCCCACGCACGACGGAACGACCGGCCTCCTGGCCGAGTGGAAGAACCAGTCGAAGACGAACTACCAGCTCGTCTTCCCCGACACGGGGAACGAGACGTTCGGCTTCGCGGCCTACATCCTCGAGGTCGGACCGTCGGCGCCCGTGTCCGGACTGCTGAAGGCTTCGGTCCGGATGAAGGTCACCGGCCAGCCGACGCTCCCGTGATGGGGGACTCGCGCAAGCTGCTGAGCCGCCAGGACCTCCTCTCCGGCCGGCCGTCGACGTACCGCGAGGTCGATGCGGGCGCCCTGGGTGGCGTGGTCCTGGTGCGCGGCCTGACCGGCGCCGAGCGCCAGCGCATCGTGGCGCGAATCGCCGAGCTCGAGCAGGGCGAGGAGGGCGACGAGGCGATGCTCGAGCTCAGCGCCCTGATCGCAGGGTTCGGCATGGTCGACGCGGAGGGGAACCAGCTCTTCGGCGCCGATCACTACCGGGAGCTGCTCGGCGTCGACGCGCAGGCGATCGACGCGATCTCGAAGGCCGTGCTCGAGGAGAGCGGGCTGTCCGAGAAGGAGATGGAGGCCCTCCGGGGAAAATCCGAAGCGACCCCGAGCTCCGGTTCGTCTTCCGGCTCGCACTCGCCCTCGGGCGCACCGTCGGGGAGCTCCTAGAGGAGATCTCGAGCTACGAGCTATCCGCCTGGATGGAGCTCAGCCGGACGGAGCCCGTGCTCGAGCCGGGGCGCCGCGGCGACTACCAGGCCGCGCTCATCGCCTCGACCATGGCCGAGATCCACCGGGATGAAAAGAAGCGCTCGCGGCCGTTCGAGCTGGAGGACTTCCTCCTCGAGTACGGTGCCGAGGGCGCACTCGAGCAGAGTGAGCGGGACGTGGAGCATCTGAAACAGCGGATCCGGCACATCTTCGGCGCGGCGAGCTGATGGCGAGCACCGCGACGCTCGCGAAGCTCCGGGTCCTCCTGTCGATCGATGCCGGGGCCCTGCGGAAGGGTCTGTCCGCCGAGATCGGCCGGATCCGTACGGAGCTGAACGACGTGCCCGCCATGGCCAAGCGCGTGGGCGCGGCGGCAGCCGCCGCCTTCGGCGTTGCCGCTGCCGCGGGCGCGGCCCTCACCAAGTCCGTGATCGGCGTCGCCTCGGAGACCGAGCAGGCGCGGATCACCATGGACGCGCTGTTCGGGTCGGTAGCCGAGGGGAAGCGCGCGTTCGATGTGCTCCAGGGCGCCGCCCGAAAGCTCCCCTTCACCTTCCAGGACATCCTGGCCTCCGGCCGTACGCTCTCGGTCACCGTCGACAACGCCGACGAGCTGCGGAAGCGGATCATGCAGATCTCCGAGGTCTCGGCGCGCTTCCAGATCCCCCTCCAGCAGGCCGCCGAGCAGTTCAACCGTCTGGCGTCGGCGGGCGCCGCGTCGGCCGATCTCTTCCGCGAGCGCGGGGTGAACGCGGCGCTCGGCATCAAGGCCGGCATGACCGTCTCGGCGAAGGACAGCCTGAAGCTCTGGGACCAGATGTTCGCGCGTATCGAGTCTGAGGGCTCGAGCGCCGTGGGCCGGCTGGCCCATAGCTGGACCGGGATCGTCTCCATGCTGCAGGACCAGTGGCGGTCCATCCGTCAGGCGATCGCCGATGCGGGGCTCTTCGAGGTGGTCAAGGCGCAGGCGGAGCGCATCCGTGCGCAGATCCAGGGGATCCTCGATACGGGCCAGGTCAAGAGCTGGGCGGAGGCGGTCTCGGGGCTCCTCTCCGGCGCAGCGGAGAAGGCCGGGGATCTCGTGGTCGCCATGATCCAGAACCGCAACGAGATCATCCTGTGGGCCAATGTCGCCGTCCAGTCCGTGCAGTTCGTCATTCGCCTCATCTACTCTCTGGCCCGCATCGCCTTTGAGGTGGGCCAGGTGATCGGCCACTCGCTGCGCGGCGCGTTCAGCCTCGTGGCCGCGGGCTGGGCCAAGCTCGACAACCTGATCACTGCGGGGCTGAACAAGATCCTCGAGGGCCTGGATAAGATCCCCGGCATCAACATCGACTTCCGGCTCGGCGAGGCGCCCGCCGAGCAGTTCATGGAGGACTTCCGCCAGCAGACCCGGAACGTCGCTCAGGACATGGTCGACCTGAAGAACGCGGTCGCCGGGGTGGCTGGCTCCTATATGGATATCGTGCATGCGGCGACCGCTGCCGCCGCGGCGCAGAACCAGGCGGCCGCGGCCGGCCAGGCGGCGGCCGGCGGGTCTGGCGGCGCGGGTGGCGGGGGCGGTGGCGGCGCCGGCGGCGGGTTCAACGCCCTGGGCCCCGGCATGATCTCGAAGCTGCTCACCATGAATCAGGGCGACTTCAAGGCGATGCTCTCGGCGCAGGGCGGGTTCCTGCCGTCGGGCCAGATCGTCGACAGCTTCATCGCCGACTTCACCGAGCGCTGGGGCAAGGTGCCGCTCGACCTCTCCCACGTGGTGAGGAACTCCGGAAAGCAGCTCGGCGAGACCCTCTCGGGCTCGCTGAAACAGGGCGGCCGGTACGCCGTGCAGAGCCTGATCGACGGGATGATGCGGGGCACCCAGGACATGCTGAGCATCGTGAAGTCGATCGCCATGCAGATCGCCAACATGTTCCTGACCAAGGGCCTCAACAAGGCCTTCGGGATCGCGTCGCCGTCGAAGGCGATGAGGGACGTCGGCCACCACCTGGTCGAGGGCCTCGCGATCGGCGTCCGCCAGCGGCTGGGCATGGCCCGCGACGCGGCGGCCGAGCTCACGCGGGCGGCGAGCCCCGGTCCGATCGGCATGCAACTGGCCGGCGCGGGCTCGGCGGGCGGCGCGCCGGCGCTCGCGCCCGTCATGGCCCGCGGCCTCCAGATCGACCCCTCCCGGCTCCCGCGCCCGCTCACGCCGCACGAGGCCGCACGTGACCGCATGTGGCTGGAGCTCCTCTCGGAGAGTGACCGGGTGCGCGA
>Ga0209918_1001027_pt1 | contig 16221 bp, 7 predicted proteins | sample SalPonD_shore_MG_FD_185712 | JGI IMG/M metagenome (GOLD analysis project Ga0209918, IMG submission 185712) | Salt pond soil microbial communities from South San Francisco under conditions of wetland restoration - Salt Pond MetaG... | ecosystem: Environmental > Aquatic > Marine > Intertidal zone >...
AGACTGAGATTTTCGCGGATATTATAGAAAAATTAATAAGATTTCATATATCATATTCTAATCACAGACCATAATACGCCATCCCGAAGCTTGCCGGGGAAATCTGGTAACGGATGGGGGCCTTATATCGTATGTAATCAAGTGAAGGCTATCTGCCATGATAGATTCCTCCGCTGACGGTCGGAATGACAATGCGGGTGGTAATTGGGTATATGGACCAAATAAATGTACTACACTGCTATATTTCCAGACCAGGGTGGATCACTGCCGACACAGATCGGGCATCCGGAAAAGTTCTGAATATGATTACAACCTTAGCCGTTTTGTAGATGAGTTTATAATAGTACATAGTTTTTACCTTTCAATGATTAAATTGATGAATACCTTATCCAAGCCTCACATTAACTAAAAACTCATCACTAAAACAAGATCTCCCGTCATAAGTTATTTAAGACCCGGCTGCATCATTTCTTCAAAAGAAGTCTGTAACTAAAGAGATTGATTAAGTAAGTGAAATAAAAAAAGCCCCGCCAAACGACGGGGCTTTTTAGTATGCGAGTTAATAACACGGAGGGTATTAACTATTCCGGTTTACTTATTAACCGGTAGTGGTACAAATAAATCCGATTGTGCTTCTTTAGGTGTATTCGGATTTGAAGATATTTCACTTTGTGGATACATATACCGCTGAGGGAACTTAGATTGACCCGGAGGTGTAGTCAGGTCTGTTACATTGAAATTCACTCTGCGTAAGAAGTTGAATACTTCTATTTGCATCTCAAGTGAGAGATATTGTTCATCCAGAATCTGTTGCATGATAGTGGAATTTGCATATACTCCACCAGCCTGGAAATCTAACAGTGTTAGATCTTTATACGTACCACCATAAACATTTTGGTCGTAAGTACGTGCTTCATTCAACTGATCCAGTGCATTCTGGTCTTGTCCCATGCGCTCGTAAGCTTCCGCCATCAGGAGATGCGTTTCAGAAGCTCTGATGAGTGCAAAAGAAGAGGTAGGTGTGAAAACACCGTCTTTTGTATTCAGTTGCTGGCCCGGGTTACCGTTATTATCAGGCATGTAATAATAAGCCGCACGCAGAGAATCATCCGTTTTGGCATTCTCGCGAGCGGGATCAGTCATCAGTGTGTAAGCCTGATTGTTCGCTGCGTCTACATATCCACTTCGGTCAACGACCATAAATGAATACCACAGGTTCATGTCGCCATTATAAACACCACCGGAATGGGGGATCATGAGATCCTGAGATCCATCCGTGGCTACAACGCCGTTTTGAGCGGCACTGATAACAGCTTGCAGATCGGCAGTTTTATATCCGCCATGTTTGGCAACTTGCATCAGGAAACGTGCTTTTAAAGTATAAGCGGCACGTAACCAACTGGCGATATCGCCCTGGTACGACCAAACATCAACGCCACTTGCCAATGATTTACCAACATTACCTTTCAACTGGTTGATAGCTGCATCCAGAGTAGCTTGTACTTCGGTGTAGACTTTCAGTTGTCCGTCATAATGAGGGGTAAGGGTGTTATCAGGCTGAATGGCTTCAGAATACGGTACATCACCAAATAGGGCGGTTATCGTACCCATGGTCATACCTTCCATAACCTGATCGACTGCCACAAGGTTTTTATTACCAATGTCGCCGGCCTGTTTTTCAGCCAGTTTTAAATTGGTCAAAACGCCTTGATAAGCAAGTGACCACATGTTTGAGAATGCTTGTCCATTGGCTCCCTGGTAGGTTTCATAACCAGCGAATTGTCGGTCAGCACCATTTGTTTGGCGTGACCACATAGTTGCAAGCTGATCAGGAAAACCTTCAAAGAATTCAATAGCTGCCGTTTGTGCACCGATCGAAAGTTTCGGGGCCGTGGCACTGGTAGGTCTGTTCGGGTTGTTATTAATTCCACTGGTAAAGGAGTCACAACCGACTAAGCCTACCGCAATGAGTACAGGAAATAATATTTTAAGAAATTTTTTCATGTTATTTCTCCAATTATGAGTTAGTAATTAACTCGGATTGTAAAGATCCAGGATCGCTCATTCGGGTTGTTGAAATAATCCAAACCCTGACCATTTCCAACACCTGTCAGATTGGTCTCCGGATCGATACCACTGTACTTCGTCCATAGCGCAATGTTGTTGGCGGATACACCTAAGTCAATGGAACGTAAACCGGTGGCATTGCGGAATGATTTGCTGCTAAGTGTGTAACTAACAGCAATTTGACGCAGACGTACGTAACTTCCGTTTTCAATGAATTGTTCAGCTGGTCCGGTGAATCCGGATCCGGGTCCGGCCCAGAAGTAAGAACCGTCAACAACAACAGGTCCACCACCGAAATCATGAACGTATCCACGGAAGGAGTAAGTACCATCACTGTTTTGCCTGTAAGATGCTGACTTGGAACCTGCATCGGCAGCAGCCATTTGAGCGACCGTATAGCCTAAATAGTTTTTCAGGTTTTGTGCCTTGCTTGCAGAAATGGTTGACCACCAATTCTGGTTGGCTGCACGTCCAAAGAAAGATAGGGCACCTTTGGTCCCGTTCCATACCTGGAATCCCTGTTTGATATCCAGCTGTGCGCTTACGGATAGATTCTTATATCGGAAGGTATTGGTAATACCGGCACGCCAGTCTGGATTTGGATCGCCCAGTACGCCATTTTGAGCGGCGGTAGTTGGGAAACCCTTACTATCCAGGTTCATGGTACCATCAGATTTGCGGGCCCATTGAGTACCATAAAGAACACCAATAGCTTGTCCTTGTACGGCATCTGAGCTGGGATCCGTAAATCCGGCTAAGAATACATTTTTAACACCGGAAAGGCTGGTAACCGTATTTTGATTATGTGTCCAGTTTACGGCAGTTGTCCAGCTGAATCCTTTGAAACGCAACCATTCGGCACTTGCAGTTAACTCAGTACCAACGTTCTTAATCCTTGCAGCGTTAGCTGTACGACTGTTGTAACCTGCGGAAGGTGCAACAGATAAAGGAAGAAGAGCTTGCCGTGTCTTCTCAATGTAATGCGTAGCGCTAAGGCTTAAACGATCATTGAAGAATCGTAAGTCAAGACCGGCTTCCATTGAAGTGGTAATCTCAGGTTTTAAATCGTTATTACCTTCATTACCTGACCGGGAAGCACCGCCATTATAATATTTAGAGTTAATAGCGGGTCCCCAACCATTACCCCAGAAGGCTCTGCCATAGGTCGTTTGTGTCTGGTAAGCGCCAGGCTGACGTCCGGCTTCACCCCATGCGGCACGTAATTTACCGAAACTCAGGAATTTATTGTCTTTCAAACTACTGAGTTGCGTAAACTGCCATGCCACGGAAGCGGATGGGAATATATAGGTACTTTTAGCATTCGTTCCGTAGGTGGATGCGCTCTCATTTCTGGCGGTTAAGTCAAAAAATAACTGATTGTATAAGTTGAATTTGGCTTCAGAATAAAGAGCGGCTGTCTTAACTTCACTCTTACTATTGAATGGTGAACTGTTCAGACCGTTACTCATATTCGGAGGAGCGGTTGCAAAGATAAAATCAGTTATGCCTGAACCGATATTATAATATTTACGGGTATTCAGGTTAAAACCAACCAATAAGCTTCCACCAAAGTTATTGCTGAAGTCATGAGATGCTTTAGCAATCAGGTCATTATTCAACTGGTAATTGGAAAGATCCTGTTGCGTATAAGAACCTGCGGGTTGAGTGGCATCACCAACGGGGAATAATTGATTACGATGATCGACATAGTAGTCAAGTCCCAATCGTTCTGTGATATTCAACCATGATGTAGGATCGTAGGAAAGGTGAGTATCACCAAAGATACGATTAACAACAGATGTGTTATGGTCCTTATTCATTACAAAAAACGGGTTGTTATAACCGGGACCATTATTGGGGTTACCAGCCGGATTCCTGTATGACCTTTGTTGATTTGGATAAACATTTCCGTTGGCATCAATATAATTAACCATGTACGGTTGATTGTTGAAATCAGGCGGCGTACGGTAAGAGCCTAATAACAATCCTGAAATGTTAGAACCCTTCTGAATACGATCGGAACTGGTTCTGACGTAACTGGCATTTACACCGACATGTAAGTTTTCGGCGAAATTACGAGTTACATTAGTTCTGATGGAGGTACGGTCATAATTACTATTTGTTTTTACAATACCCTTATCATTCAGGTTCTCAATATCAACGTAAAAGGTTCCGTCGTCATTACCACCACTCAATGCAACTGACTTATTCCATGATAACGCATTCTGAAATATATCATGTGAGTGGTCATATACTTGTTTTGAGTTCTTTTGAGTGATCTTGCTGTAAGCATAATTGCTTCTGGCTCTGACATCTTTTCCACCGGAACGATCCTGGATACGGTCACCCCAGCTGAAGGGACTGCCCCAGCCATAAGTACCAAAAAATCCTTGTCCATAAGTGGACTGGAGTCCCTGGATTTTATTCAGTTCATTGACTGTTAAACGCGAATTGACGGAAATGTTTACCTTCCCATTTGTTCGCTGACCTTGTTTGGTGGTGATAACAATCACACCATTAGCAGCACGGGATCCCCAAAGGGCGGCTGCGGATGGGCCTTTCAGCACCTCAACGGATGCAATGTTATCCGGGTTCAGGTCATTTATACGTGATTGCTGAGTTACACCTGCAACACCTGATCCTTGTGTGGAGTTGTTTACAGGGACACCATCAATTACAAATAAAGGCTGGTTGTTAGATTGCAGTGACTTGGCACCACGAATCAGGATACGGGCACCGGCACCCGGGTCACCGGATGATTGTGTAATATCTACACCTGCGGCTTTACCTGATAAAGAGGTAAGCACACTTGGTGTTGCTGCTTTTGTAATAGTAGCACCACTTACACTTTCGGATGAAGTTCCCGATTCGTCTCTTTTGGATTTAAATCCAAGAGCACTAACCGTTACCTCACTTAAACCGGCTGTACTTGGCTGAAGTGCGATATTGATATTCGAACTTGCACCTTCAACTGTAACCTTCTTTTTGTATTCTTTGTAACCGATGTAAGTTGCTTCAATAGTGTAAGTACCAGCAGGTACATTATTTATACTGAAGTTACCGTTTGCATCGGAAGCTGTTCCTCGTTTTAATTCCACAATTAAAATATTAGCACCGGGCAAGCCGTCGCCTGTGGAAGCATCAACGATACTACCTACTATTTTCCCACCTTGTGCAAATGCACTGTTAAGAGGGATAAACAGTAGAGTAAACAAAGCAGCTATGAGTAACTTTTTTGCCATAGAAAACCTCACTTCTTTGTTTCTAAGTTATTATTAGGGCTATTGAACAGATAGGATATAATATGATAACATAGAATTGTGCATTGCTTTTCACCTCATAAAAGCAATTCAGAGAGCATACTTACGCTTACTCTTTAACACGATCTACAGTTTTGCATATTATATCACAACCCATTAAATGATATGAGCTAGATATCATTTTAAGCTTAAGCAATTTTTGTTAAGCCCATAAACACGTATAATCTAATGCTGTATTTGCAGAAATCAAATTATTTTGAGCCCGAAAGGGCATAAAAATTTATGTATTTAGATAATAAAGGGTTATGACAAAGGAAAAGGTGGAAGGTGGATGTGTATATAAATATATATAAATCAATAAAATAAGTGAATAATAAGCTAAGGTATTGAGTAGTATGGTTCAGTGGAATTTCATTAAAAAAAGTGTAGATATAACCTTAATAAAATAAAAAAAAGCCCCGCCGTGAGACGGGGCTTTTTTTTAATAAAGTTATTGATAATCAGGATTTATTTATATGCCGGATTTTGTTCGAGATTCTTATTGGCATCCATCTCTGTTTGCGGAATCGGGAAGCGTAAATCGCCAGCATCGAAAGATTCTGATTTACCAGTTTGTCCCACAATATTTTGTCCGGTTCTGGTCAGATCGAAGAATCGTTGACCCTCAAATGCCAACTCAACACGACGTTCCAAAAGGATCGTGTCAATCAAATCCTGAGCATTTCCGAAATCACTCATTTGATAATCGATATACTTACTGTTATCGACCGGGTTGCCATTCTTGTCAGATACTTTAATAGCGCGTTCACGAATCTGATTTAATAAATCAACAGATTCCTGGTTAACACCACCGGTCCGTGCTAATGCTTCAGCACGATCCAAAAGTACTTCGGCATACCGGAATATGGGGGCATTATCACTATTGTTTAGATAATCTTCGTATTTAAGAACAGAACTGCTTGATCCGGTTGTACCGGTCAGTAATTCCGAAATACGAGTATCCGTATAGGTTACAGAATCAGCGGCCATACTATCTTGTTGAGCTTGTGGCACTATTTTATCCAAAGCCTGAACGTAACTTGTGGAAATACGAATATCATTCCGTTCTTTCGGATTATACAAGGCCGTTAATGAAGTGTTGACACCAACATTATCCTGAACGGTATTCGAAATTTCAAATATGGACTCAGGTGAGAATTCATTCGTAAAGAAAGTCTGTACGTCTGAATTCAACGCATAGGTACCTGAACTCATTATTTGGTTAGTTATGGTTTCAGCTGTTGCATAATCGTGTTGCTGCATAGCGACACGCGCTAAAATGGCCATAGCCGCATATTTATTTCCCTGACCGTCAGCGGTAGCCGGTTTCAAAATAGAAGCGGCATCACTTAGATCTTTCTTTATCTGTGTATACACAGCAGATACACTTGCACGTTTCGGGAATGTGAAATCAGCAGCTGATGTAACCGGTTTGGTAAGGAGTGGTACACCCAACTGGCTATTAGTAGCTCCGGGGCCGCCTACCCATGGTTTAGCATAGAAATTAACCAGGTAGTAGTAAACCATTCCACGTAAAAACAGGCTTTGGCCTTTGATGTTATCAACATCAGCCTGGTCGGCACCCTGTATACTATTCAGCTTATCCAGGATAATATTTACATCATTGATGACCTTGTAACTTCCGTACCAAACTTCGTTGGCACTTCCATTATTCGGGTCCATTTTATGCTGTGACATATCCTGAAGCGTTGGATATGAACCCTGGAAATTGGTATTATCTGCCATGATTTCACCATAGACAGACCAGTCAGCACCACCAACAGGTTCTCCGTTTTGATCCTGAAGGTCATTATAAGCACCTGTCAGGTCTTGATTCAATACTGAGATCGTTTGATACGCATCGTTGAATGGTAATGACTGTTGCGGCTTCTGATTATTCAGCAAATCGCAGCCTCCGACAAGAAGACCGATTCCTAAAAATAATATTAAACTCTTTCTCATAATAATATCTCCGTTTTTAAATCCTCGATTAGAATCCAAGATCGACACCAAACGTTATGGTTCGCTGTTGTGGGGGTTGAAAGAATACATTTCCCTGATTAGCATTCCCCTGATTTGGTGTTATCTCAGGATCGAGACCTTTAAAACCGGTAAAGGTCAATAAGTTATATCCTTGTGAATACAGGCGTAACTTGTAACTGCCGGTCAATCGTTTTGGCAGTGTATAACTTATTATTACCGACTTTAATCGCATATAAGTACCGTCCTGCAAGTACCGGGTACTCGATGAACGGCCATTATTACTCAAGGCACGGGGTTCGGGAACCGGTGCATTCTTATTATTCGGTGTCCAGTAATTGAGCTGTGTTCTATCCTGATTGAACAGGGAACCCATATTGGTTTCGAGAAATGCTCCATCGTCCCAATAGATCTTGTTTCCATACTGATACTGGAAATTAACATCTAACTGTACCCCTTTGTAGAAGATACTTGTTCCAAAACCACCGTAGAATTTCGGGAATGGTGAGCCTGATAATACACGCTGTGCGGCATTATAATTGGCTGTTACATAACGATCTCCGAATTTGGAGATTTTAAATACATCTTTGTTTTGTAACTGATCGCTTGTAGGCGTATCATTCAGGAAATATAGCGCGTCTCCATTATCAGGATTCACACCGGCATATTGGCGTAAATAGAAAACACCAAGAGCCTCACCTTCACGAATCAGGTTTGCGCCATTTACGATGTCGTTCCCTTCCGGTAATTTTTGAACTTTATTAACTAAAGTAGCAATATTACCATTCAGTGATAATCTAAAATCGCGGCCGGTTATGAGATCACCTTCAAGGCTGAACTCGAGTCCATGGTTTTCCAGTTTTCCTATATTTTTGATATAACTGCGGAAACCATTCGTTGCCGGAACAGGAACACTCAACAACAAATCTTTCGTTTGTTTATTGTAGTAGTCGAATGTACCACGAATTCGGCTGTCAAATAAATGAAAATCGAGGCCAATGTCGAGTTGGGCTGTTTTTTCCCATTTTAGATCGTTATTGGCTAACTGGGTAGGATGAAGCCCCGGAATACCGTTATAATCGGCGCCACTTCCAACTAATCCGAGTGCCTGGAAATTACCGATATTACCATTACCGGTTATTCCGTAACTACCACGAACTTTCAGGAAATTCAGCCAATGAAGATCTTTCATGAACGATTCTTCTGTCATGATCCAGCCAACGGAAGCAGCAGGGAAGAATCCATAACGGTTATTGGAACCGAAACGTGATGAACCGTTGTAACTGCCGGTCAGGTTAATCAGGTAACGGTCTTTATAGGCGTAATTGATTCTCAGAACATTATTCTGGAATGCATACGAAGTGATCATTCCACTTCCGCCCGTAATATTCGCGGCAGAATTCAATGTTCGGAATTTATCATTCGGGAACGTATTACCTTCAACGTCAAAGAAATGTTCTACATTTCGTTCTAATGTCACACCACCTTCAACCTTGAGGTTATGATCACCCCAGTTGTTAGTATAGGTGGCAATGTTGTTCCATGAATAATTCAGAAATTCATCATTCTGTGCATATCCATACCCGTTGGGATAACCATCAGTTGTCTTGGAACTTCTTTTCTGATTTTCCCGGAGTTGTAAGTGCTGTACACTAAATTGTGTATTAAAGGCTAAGTGCTGCGGAATAATTTGATAATTAGCCGTAGCATGCGAGTTAATCTGGGTCGTTACAGAATGGAAAGAGGTTCCTATCCTATTCGTTAACGGTGTTCCCGGGAATGCCGCATAACCATTATATGGTATGGATATCGTGGCATCATTTAGCTCTCCCTGTTTATCATAAGGTGAAATAACGGGTGGTTCAAGAGCCGCGAAAGTATAAGGTGCTGCAACGGCGTTACTGATCGGAACACGTCGGTCATCACTCATGGATGGATTTATCGATAAGTTAACTTGTAGTCGATCGTTAACTTGTTGATTCACATTCAGCAAAGCGTCATAGTTTTTTAATTCATTCTTCCTTATATATCCGCCCTGATCCTGGTAGTGCGCCGACATGTAATAACGGGTATTCTTGTCACCACCGGAAACGCTGGCTTTATAATTTTGTGTAAAACCAGTTTGCGTTACCAGTTTCGCCCAATCCGTATTGGGAACCTTGGTAGGATCCAGGTAATCACCAAAAATGGCATTTTCATAAGCCTGAATATTAGATTTGCCAAAAGTAGCTCCCATGGCGTAATTGAACATTTTTGCAAATTCGGGACCATTCAACAGATCATACTTCTTGGTAGGTTGTGTAAAACCACCGTAGTAACCCAATTTAACCTGTGTTTTCCCCTGAACGCCTTGTTTGGTAGTAATGAGAATAACACCGTTTGCTCCCCTTGATCCGTATATGGCTGACGCAGAAGCATCTTTTAATACCTGGATGGAAGCAATATCTTCCGGATTCAGGTTTATTAAAGAACTTACACCACCGTTCATGGCAGCACCGTAAGGATCGCCTAATGGTTGATCGACTACAGGCACACCGTCCACTACATACAATGGCTGGCTGCTTGCCGTAATAGACGAAGCTCCACGAATACGAACAGACATTGGGGCGCCAAGAACACCTGAAGTTCCGGTAACCTGTACACCTGCTGCCTTACCTTGCAATGCATTCGAAATGTTTGGAAGGGTAACATTCTCAATTTCAGATGAAGAGACCGAAGAGACCGAACTGGTCAAATCCCTTTTCACCTGGGTACCATAACCAACAACCACTACATCGGATAATTGAGTGGTTGAAGTCGATAACTTAACATTAATTACAGATTTATTTCCAATTTGTAATTCCTGTGATGTGTAACCGATAAAACTGAATACCAGTGTTCCACCTTTTTCAGGAACTTCCAAAGAATAGGTACCATTAGGATCTGTTGTAGTACCGTTTGAAGTACCTTTCAACAGAATTGTGACACCCGGTAAAGCGGAACCGTCTTTTGCATCGGTGACTTTACCGGTTATGGTACGGTTTTGAGCCCAGACCTGAATGGACGAGGCAAATAGAAATAATACACTAAACAGTATTAATTTTTTAACCATATATAACCTCACTTATTGGTTAATAGTTGTAGTAGGGAAGCAAAATATTATTCTAAATCAATCACAAAATGATGAAAATAGTTATAGCTGATTTCCCTCTTCTCCTTAAACATTGGATTTAATAAAAGATAAGCTATATATAATTTACATGCGTTGATTTAAGATTATTCACCCTCACTTAATCCCAATGTAATTTTCCGATTCAAGTAATGCAAACTTTTATATAGCGTTATGCGAAAATTAATACAATAAATCTAATTAAATGAGAGCTGGTTTTTACAATTGATAAAATGGTTACTGAATAAGTATAAGTAATTATAAAGCCATTACTTATACGTTAATTATAGCCCTGTCATTGTTTAGATAAGTATATATATTTGATGATTTATTTAATTATGGAAATGAGATGTGAAAATTTATTCTTTTTTACGGTGATTTTATCACAAAGAGAATTGGGGTATTTGGGGCAACACAAGGGGATAACTATAATAAAAAAAAGCCCCGGTTAGTAAACCGGGGCTTATAAAGTTTTTTTTCCAATCAATACTATTGTTGGGAATTTACCGGGGTCTTATCATACAATCCCGGAAGTGTGGACGGAGTACTGGTATTGGAACTGATTTCTGATTGTGGAATCAGGAAACGTTGTGGAATCTGTGAACCGGCATTCGGTTGTATTCCCAAACGCTGCAGATTGTCAGCTCTTCTGACATCATTGAAGACTTCAATTTCGCCGGTTAAAGCTATGTATTTTTCCGTTACAATTTCAGTGATCAATGAAGACTGTTCGGAAGTGCCATCATATAATTCACCGCCCGATTGAAAATCAGCAGCAGAATAATCATCATACTGAACTCCATATTGAGTGGGATTGGCATAATTGGTTGACAACGGGCTCACAAATCCGCCGTTACGTAAAAATTGCCTTTCTTGATTTAACGTGGCCAGGGCTTCGGTATTTTGTCCAAGCCTGGCTTGCGCTTCGGCTGTAATCAACAGATTTTCCTCGTATGTGAGTAATCTGAATGGCGTATCCGTACCAAACTTGCCATCATTTCCGTCGCCGGTGCCCCAATCGAAGTTGGAGAAAAAGTTTAACTCTGTACCAGAATTATAGATATTCTGATCAATGAAATAGTAGTTATACCTGCCTTCTTCATTGGTTTTGGAGTTGCGTTGGAAATTATTGGCTTTTAGCATGTTTACCAGGTGAGAATTGTTGGCAGACATGTAACCGGCACGGTCGTATACCATAAATGAATAGTAGATATTGAAATTACCCAGGTAACTTGACCCGTGTTGTGCAATCAATGAACCATCCGGTGAATCGATCCCCTGTTGAGCTTCACTCAAAGCACTTTGATAATTTTTAGTATGTAGATAAAAGCGGGCTTTTAACGTATGGGCCGCCTTAATCCATTTATTGATATCTCCGGCAAAGAAGATATCATCACTGCTGCTTAGTGAACCGGCTCCATTCAGATTTGAAATGGCATCCGATAGTTTTTGCTGCAGTGAATTATAGATATCTGTCTGACTATCATAGACCGGATTCGGGAATTCTGCCACATTTGCAGCCTGTGTATATGGAACATCACCCCACAGAGCCGTTATTGCCCCCATAGTATGTGATTCCATAATCTGGGCCAGTCCGAGTAACTTCTGATTGTTTAATTCAGTAGCTTTACTTTCAATGATGCGGGCTTGTTTGACAACATTCGGGTATACATTAAACCACATATTGTCAAAATCCTGGGCCGTAACATTATAATTCTGATAGCTGACATACTGCCTGTCGGAACCGGTGAATTGGCCTGCCCATATACCGGCGAGACGAGCTGTTTCGCCTTCCAGGAACAATATTTCAGCAACCTGTGCTGCCGGCATTACTAATTGGCCGGGTGCATCTTTCGGGTTATTGGGATCCTCACTATACCCTTTGGTAAATTCTTTACATCCCGAATCAACAAGGATAAAGGCGAATAAGAGGATCAAAAGTAGTTTACTTAACGTATTCATAACACTCTTCCTATTCTTGGCTTTGGTTTAATAATTTACACTAAGGGTAAATATGAAGGTTCGGGTATTGGGGTTATTGAAATAATCCAGCCCCATACCATTGGTTGCACCTGTCAGGTTTGTTTCAGGGTCAATTCCATCGTATTTGGTCCACAAAAAGAGATTGCGGCCTGTTAATGTGAATTGAATGGATGAAAGACCGGTGAAATCACGTAAAGCTTTTGAATTCCAATTGTAGGTTAACGAAGCTTCACGAACGCGTACATATCCACCATCTTCAATAAACTGCTCAGATACCGGACCAAAACCACCACCAAGGTCGGTGTACCATGATTGATCCAATGCTACCGGACCACCACCAAAATCATTTACACGGCCTCTAAAGGTTGAACCTTGTGGAATGGTCTGACCTGCAAAGTTTTTCAGATCCTGAGGAGCAACAGTTTCAACTCCGGTATCTTTATGAGTACCGAATACATATAATGCTCCACGTGTACCGTTCCACACATCACCACCTTGTTTGATATCTACAAGAACATTCAACGAAAGTCCTTTGTAGCGGAAAGTGTTACCAATACCCATCCTCCAATCGGGATTTGGGTTACCAATAACAGTATTTTGTGTACCGGACTGCGGGAACCCGTTTGAATCCAGAACCAGGTTGCCTGAATTATCACGCAGGAATGGGGTTCCCCATAATACGCCAAGCGGATGGCCTTGTACGGCTCGGGATGACGTTCCTGCAAATCCATTAAGGAAGATGTCCGTGGTTCCGGCTAGACTGGTTACTTTATTTAGGTTTCTGGACCAATTAACATTTGAAGTCCAGACAAAATCTCCAAATCGTAACCATTCGGCGTTCACGCTTAATTCGATCCCTTTATTACGAATAGAACCTACGTTCCCCGTCTTTGCAGCAAATCCGGTTGCTGATGCCGTTGTTACGCCAAAGATAGCATCGATGGTTTTATTATAATAATACGTTCCGCTTAGACCAAAACGATCCTTATAAAACCGCAGATCCGCGCCTAATTCATATTCGTATTTACGTTCGGGCTTCAGGTCTTTGTTACCCAATACATTACTTTCGATGTAACCACCATTATAGTTAGAAGGATCTAAACCGGAACCCCACCCATCCTGGAAGGTTGTTGCGGCATTGGTGTAGATCGTTGTTGTTAAATAGGGACCGGGCTGGCGGCCAACTTGTCCGTATGAAGCCCGTAACTTACCGAAACTTAGTATGTTATTATTCTTTAGTCCTTCCATTTGTGTAAATTGCCATGCCAACGACGCGGAAGGATATACAAATGTGCTGCTGGCACCAGGGCCGAATGTTGAGGCTGTTTCGCCCCGGCCACTTAATGTCAGGTATAACATGTTATAGGCATCAAATTTTATTTCACTATAAACAGCGGCTGTCCGGACAATTTGTTTGTAGTTAAAAGGAGTCCGGTTTGTTGCCGGCGAGTTACCGAGATTAGGAGGTGCATCGGGAAGAATAAAATTCGTGACAAATGCCCCGACATTGTTTAATTCCCTGTGATTTATATTGGCACCTAATGTAATCGATCCGGCGAAGTCATCTGTTAATTGACGCGATGCGCGCAGGATGAGATCGCTGTTCAACTGAAAATCATTAAAAGTTTGTTGACGCAGTGACCCATTATTAAATTGGCCGGAATATTGTGAAAAATACTCATGCCGCCGGTCGCTGTATGTGTCAACCCCTATTCGATAAGTTACATTTAACCATGTAATCGGATCATAAACCAAAGAGGTATTACCAATTAAACGATTGACAACCGTACCATTGGTGTTACGATTTATAGTAAAATTGGGATTATCATATCCGGGAGACGCATTTTGTCCATAAGGATTACGATATGAACGCTGCCTGTCAGGTATTATAGTACCATCAGGTGATACATAATTTACCAAATATACGCCGTTGCTAAAATCCGGAGGAGTCCGTAATCCACCAAGGAAAATACCACTAAGGTTACTACCTTGTTGGATACGGTTAGAAACCATCTTGATATAGTTGGCGTTGACGGTAACTCTGAAATCATCGCTCAGTCTTTGATCAGTATTGGCCCGTAATGTGGTACGGTCATAGGAACTGTTCTTTTTGATGATACCGTCTTGAGTAAGGTTCGATACATTGACATAATATGTAGAGCCTTCTGTCCCACCACTGATGCTCAGTGAGTTGTCGAAACGAAGGCCGGTATCAAATACATCTTTACGATGGTCGTAAGTAGACTGGGAGTTTTTGCCTCCATGAGGATTTCCGGCTGTACCACTTGCAATAGATCCAATTTTTTCATCATTAGGACCTATAGCATATTTACCGGGAGTTGATACATCTACTATATCCGCTCCACCTGAACGTTCTGATATTTTATCACCCCATGATAATGATGATGTTTGACTGTATAAACCACCGGATCCCTGTCCGAATGTTGTTTGAAGAGGAACGCTCTTATTTACATCATCGGCATATACGGATGATTTAAAAGATACACTTACCGGCTTTCCTGAAACGGCTCGACCCTGTTTGGTCGTGATCACGATTACACCATTTGCGGCACGTGATCCCCAAAGGGCTGCTGCTGCGGCACCTTTTAGAACCGTTACCGATTGAATATCATCGGGGTTAAGGTCGTTGGAACGTACCTGCTGTTGTACACTCTGCAACCTTTGATTTGGATCCTGAATATCGGTTTCAAATTGTTGATTGCTGATCGGCATACCATCAACAACAAACAATGGTTGCGTATCACCGGTAATAGTGCTTTGTCCACGAATTAAAATGGAAGCACCTGAACCGGGGTCGCCACCCGATTGTGTGATATACAAACCGGTAGCTTTTGCAGATAGCCCGGTTATCAGTTGGTTAGATCCTGATTCGGCAACTTTTGTGCCTGATACCGTTGATGCGGAACCACCGGATTTGTCAGGATCTTCTTTAAATCCGAGGGCGCTTACAGTCACTTCTTCTAATCCCAAAAGGTCAGGTTGAAGAGTAAAGTCTTGCGTAACATCACTGTTTCCAACAGTTATCGATGTCTGGGTTTTTTTATATCCAATGTATGATGCCACAAGGGTATATGTACCCGGAGCTATGTTGGAAATTATGTATTTACCGTCCACATTGGTAGCCGCGCCTCTTTGCAGCTCCTGGACGAGTATATTGGCCCCCGGTAACGGGTCACCGGTTGACCCATCTGTTACAGTTCCTACAATGCTAACACCCTGTCCGTAAACATTGAACAAGGGAAACATCAGGAATGTAAATAAAGTTGCTGATAGTAACTTTTTTAACATACGAAACCTCATGAGTTATGATGAGATGTGATAGTGAATAGTTTATTTGATTATTTCTGATAACCAGATATATGTGGATATAATCCTTTCTATTTCTCTCTATCGTTTATTTTTTAGAAAAAAGTTTGAGAGTCAGATGTTTATCCTCCACCTTTGAAGCCCCCATTCTTTTTTCCTGTCTATTATAATTAAGCATATAAGAGTAGTTATACCATTATAAATGATTAATAAAATAGTTGTATACAGATAAGTTATTGTAATTAAATTACTTAAATAATTATAAAATTATTAGAAAGTAGATATGCGTTATAACCAATATATCTGTGGTATAGATAACAATGAGCAAATGATGCAAACTACCGATCCGGGCAATTAAGCTGGGAAATATTATTACTTCTCATGAATCCGGGATATGAATGGAGATTTATTAATCCT
>Ga0209918_1001028_pt1 | contig 16181 bp, 15 predicted proteins | sample SalPonD_shore_MG_FD_185712 | JGI IMG/M metagenome (GOLD analysis project Ga0209918, IMG submission 185712) | Salt pond soil microbial communities from South San Francisco under conditions of wetland restoration - Salt Pond MetaG... | ecosystem: Environmental > Aquatic > Marine > Intertidal zone...
TAAAGAACAACAGTTTGATCGCCATGGCAATCAAAACGATATATAATATGATCCGGATCAGCTTTTCCCCTTTTCCAATGGCCAATCGGGTTCCAATCCAACCTCCGGTGGCATTTCCGACAGCCAATAAGACACCGGCTAACCAGACGATTTGTCCCTTACTGGCAAATACGATCAATGCTACGATCGTGTACACACCGACGATAAAAACTTTGTGCATATTAACCCGCACCAAATCCAGCCGGAGGACTTTGTGCAGAATAGCCATCATTATAAATCCGACACCGGCCTGTATAAACCCACCGTAAAAACCGGCAAAAAACATCAGGAGGTGAGCAGCATAAAACCGCTGTTTGCTTATTTCTCCCTCAGTATCCTTCGGATCGTTGGATTTTTTCTCCCGGCGTGCCATCAGGATCATTACCACCACCATTATAGCAGCCAATACCCTGTTAAACCAGATTCCTCCGAGTTTAGTCCCGAAGTATGCTCCTAAGACCGCTCCCGGTAACGCGCAAATCGTGAGGGTGAGGCTAAGTTTAAAATCCGAAAATCCTTTTCTGAAGAATTCGAATGTAGCCGTAATATTTTGAGCTAATATGGCCACACGATTCGTACCATTGGCCACCGGACCGTCCATGCCTAAAAAAACAAGAATGGGCATTGTCAGAAGTGACCCACCCCCGGCCATGACATTAACGATGCCTGTAAGCAGACCAACACCGATCAGCAATAACGCCTTCCATAGTGCCATCGTTAATTCCTTTTATAAATAGGATAAAACCGGGTCACTGTAGACTGTTCGCATTGTTGATTGCAGTTAGCCGGGTTATAGTGATGAGAAATCCGCTTGTAGATCAGCACGTAATATTATTCCTCAAGGCCAATTGAAAACATATGCTCCAGATCGTATTTGGAATAGGCCCGGAAAGCAATCATCGTCTCGGTATTTTGAATACCTTTCAGTTTAATCATCTTGTTCGTCACCAGGTCGGCAAGATCTTCATTTCTCTTGATGCGGACAATAGCAATAAGATCATATCGTCCACCTACGGAGTATACTTCCGAAACACCCTGCATATCCGTTAATTTTTCAGCAACATCATTTATTTCATTACGATCGACATTCAAAAAAATAATTGCAGTTACCATAATTCTCTGTTCTTCAGTGTTTAATTATATTCCAAATTTAGTTGTAGAAGTTTTTGCAAAACCGTCTTTTAGTAAACAAAGATAACATAAAATGACTATAGAATATAGAAGGCAAAAGGCAGAAGGCAAAAGGGTTCCGGCATCTAAAATGGTTGATTCGCATCTTCGTTAAACTATTCATCTGTGAGAATCTGCGATTCAGACAATAAATAAGATGGGAATGAGGGAGTAACCAGGTGGACACCACTTTTAAAGTGGAGCCCCACCGTGTTAGAAGCTGTATATAAATGCATAAGTCATGTCTAAATAACTTACCCCACCTGTCCGGATACCCGATCCAGCCGGGTATGACATCGATGTTAATTCTATGTTTTGACCCTTTATTTATTAAACCTTTTCAGGGTTTGGAATTATGTTTCAACTATTCCACGGGTTTTACCCATGGCTATTCATGTTAAAGCCCATTCGGGCTTTTTGAGTATCTCTTTTTTTTGATGACAGGTTGTAGATTGTCTCAATTCATGAGTATCCCATGGATTACAGTCATAGTCCTATTAAGAGAGAGACCGGATAAGAGTCCGGTATGACTTTATAAGGGAAAAACCGGTCGTCGGTCGTCCTTATTTTAAATTCCGTTTTTATCTGCGAAAATCTGTCTCTCCATTCTCTTAAATTATTCATTACTAATTGTCTTTATTCTGAATTCTCTTTGTCATTAAACGTATATTAATTATATTTGGCTCTTTCGGTGATGGAGTTCACCGTTAACCGTCCTGAAGTGACTAATGACTCCTGCTGCAAAATTAAACCTGAATTAATTACATACAGTAGGAAACAAAATCATTATGAAATTCATTATACTCGTCGGAGTCGGCGGATTTTTTGGAAGTGTGGCCCGCTATCTCCTTTCACAACTTGTACAAGGCAATTTTCTGTCGTCATTTCCATATGGAACCATGACCGTCAATATCCTCGGTTGTTTCATCATTGGGGTTATTTATGCTCTTTCCACCAAAGGTATTGTATCTCCTGAATATCGTGTATTACTTGCCACTGGTTTTTGTGGTGGTTTTACGACATTTTCATCTTTTTCTTATGAAAGTATGACGTTATTACAAGATGGACAGTTTCTCTATGCCTCTATGTATGCCGGTTTCAGTTTCTTTATCGGACTGCTGGCATCTTATGCCGGAGTTATCTCTGCAAAAATTTTATAGGAGGTTACATACATGGAAACAAATTCAAAATTACTTCGCATTTTTGTTGGTGAACTGGATAAAATTGGCCACAAACCGCTGTATGAGGAAATCGTATTTGAAGCTAAACGGCAGAAGATGGCCGGAGCTACCGTCACACAGGGTGTGATGTCGTACGGTGCCAATAGCCTGATACACAGGGCCAAACTGGTGGATATATCCGAAGATCTGCCTATCGTCATTGAAATTGTTGACACCGAAGATAAAATTGACAAATTTTTGGTTTCGGTGAACGATTTACTCGAAAAAAGTGGTTCGGGTGGCATAATCACCATAGAAAAAGCTACAGTTATTCATTATAAACCACACAAAGAAAAATAATGACCCATCCATGGCATGATGTTCCCGTTGGCGAAAGGGTTCCTGAAGTTATTAACAGTATAATTGAGATCCCCAAAAGTTCACGGGCAAAATACGAGCTGGAAAAAGAAAGCGGACTTTTGAAACTCGACCGCGTTATCTATTCATCATTCTATTATCCGGCCAACTACGGTTTCATTCCGCAGACGTATTGCGATGATAACGATCCGCTCGACATCCTTGTTCTCTCCCAAATAGAATTTCAACCACTTTGTATTGTTTCAGCAAAGGTTATCGGGGTAATGCGTATGCTTGATTCCGGTGAAGCGGATGACAAAATCATTGCTGTAGCCGATAATGATATAAGTGTGAGTCACATAGACGATATCGAAGAGATGCCCGAATATTTCATCAATGAATTGCAACATTTCTTTGAAGAGTACAAAAGACTGGAACATAAAACAGTAGTTGTTGAAGAGTTCCAGAATAAAAAAACAGCTTTCGAAATTATCAGGCAAAGTATCCGTGATTACGAAAATAAATTTGAGAAAATAGCCAAATAAAAATGATTGCTTTTACTATTCCCGATTACGGAGATCTTAAAATAAATCACCTGGTACTTGATTATAATGGTACCCTTGCCTGTGACGGGGAGTTGTTGCCAGGTGTCAGTGGTTTGCTGAAACAACTGGGCGAAAATGTGAGTATTCATATTTTGACAGCAGACACGTTTGGCAATGTTCGTGAAGGTGTAAAAGATATCTCCTGTGAATTGCATATCCTTCCCAAGGTAAATCAGAGCCAGGCAAAACTGGATTATGTAAGTGAGTTGGGAATCATAGATACTATCTGTATCGGAAATGGCAGAAATGATCGTTTGATGCTTGATGAAGCAGCGGTCGGTATCGCGGTTATCCAGAAGGAAGGTGCATCCTTTCAATCATTACAAGCTGCTGATGTGATTTGCACTAATATTATTGATGCCCTCGAGTTGTTGGTTTATCCTAAACGGTTGACGGCTACGTTGCGGTCGTGAAGGAGTTATTGGGTTATTGAGACCTTGGAGGTTTTGAAAACCTGCAAGGTCTTTATCTTATCAATCGGGTTACATTTTTTCTCGTCTTCTAAAATCACTGATGTTTAATGTGATGGAAGCTGCCAAAGCAAGTATAAAACCGATCAGAGTACCATAATCGACAACAGTGGGATTCCAGTTTAAACCGGTTAGATGATCTAAAAGAAATTTCATATAAGACATGGGCATGTCGTGATAACCCAGGGCGGCTCTCACCTGCCAGTGCCAGTCGGTACAAGGACAATAACCGATCCCGTACCATATCCCCAGGACAAACCAGGATAATCCGGTAAGGATTAGTGTAATAAGATTAGCCAGACGGGTTTTCTTCCACACCCATCCTATTGCATTAAATAATGTGAATGCGGTGTGAAAGACAAAGAAGAAGATGTTTAGAATCTGATCTATCAGCAATTATTCTCCTCTTAAAAAATCCGGGTACCTCTGCTGTACTTGCCCGTTTTAACGAGTCTTGCGGTATGGATATTTTTTAAAGGCAGCATTCAGACAATAAAAATTTACTACCAACTTTATTAGACATTCTTTCATATTTCGTATCTGACAGAACGAGGTATTTTAAAATTTTCCAATTTCTACCCATAACGGCAAAATGTGATAATAATCAATTATTATATTAATAAAGAACAATAGTATTCCGCATGTAACTGAGAGTATAGTAAATCATATTAAAAACACCCCAATTCACGAGATTCCGGATCAAGCGCACGTTGTCTTCAATAATGAGGGAAATAGGTTGATTGTCAGTCGTCGGTCGTCAATCTCATTCTATCCGAAATTTTTAAAAAAGTTTTTAATTATTCATTACTCATTGTTCATTATCTATAATTCTGTCTTCTATCTTCTCAATTCTAATTTCTACTCCATTCCAAATATCTCATGCATCATTTCCAAATGAATATCATAGGACTTCTGATCCCATAAAACGAACCGTATGATCTTTATATGTTTTAATTCCGGGATCTCATTTTTAATGGCTGTAAGGGCCACTTCTGCTGCTTTGTCCATGGGGTATCCGAATGCACCGGTCGATATAGCCGGAAATGCTATGGACTTTATCTTATTTTCCTCCGCCAGCCACAAGGCGTTTCTATAACATTTCATCAGGATTTTATCTTCCGGTGTATCCCTTCCATAAACGGGTCCCAGGCAATGAATAATATTCTTATTGGGCAAGCGATGGCCCTTGGTTATTATAGCCTGTCCCGGAGAAATGGGGGTGAGCGGCCGTGTTTCTCTTTCCAAAACAGGTCCCGCGGCACGATGGATTGCACCCGCAACACCACCCCCCGGCTTTAACCGGGCATTAGCAGCGTTAACTATAGCCTCACAATCATCCTGATGTGTGATATCTCCTTTGACTATTTCAATTTTAACACCAGTGATTGTGATGGAATCAATATCTTCAGACATATTTCTTATTAGCAAGTATCGAATACCCTGGATAATAACTATTAACTAAAAATTACCCTTTCAAAATCAGTAATCGAAACTGGATAATGTAAATTTGGCGATCCTTGGTTTTATCAATCGTTCAAAATCATTATACGACATACGAATAGCCTCTTCATGGGTACCGGCATTAAATGCTATCATTTCGTCTTTTGTCAATGAATCAGCTACAACAACATCAAGATTATACAAATTACCAAATGGTGGCATGGCTCCAACGTCACATTCTGGAAACAGTTCCTTGAATTCCTCCTCTGTAGCAAGCTCGATGTTTTTGGCACTAAGTTCTCTCTCGAGCATATTGAAATGAATTTTATGGGATGCCGGTAAAACTACCATAGTCATCTTGCCATCCACTTTTACCATTACCGTTTTAGCTATTTCCTTGTTATCCATTTTAACGGCATGTGCAGTCTGCCTTGCGGTTTCTGTATGGGTGTGGCTAAGAGATTCATATGATATATTCTCTTCATCCAGAAATTTTTTGAGTTTTTGGATAGGCATAACAAACTCCTTTCTCAATCGATGATTTTACTATATCTATAACAATATTAGGCATACTAATTTACTTCTGCCAACTTATTTTCAGTTTTCAGAATGTTGGGTAACCTTGATGCAAACATTCAAACGGCTACGAAATGATATCCTTGTTAAAGACTGACAAGGCGTGATTTGATATCTCTTACGCCATGACCATGTGCTTCCATTGCCTACCTATGGTAACGGAGAACCGTATTCATCTACAAATTCGACTGTTCCATTATATCTCACCCGGAAAGCCCAATAATGCCGGTGAATACAACCCGATGGACAGTCATCATATCCCAGGCTGAATTCATAAACTACATAAGCTGTTTTTCGAATTGCTGTAATATTATCCCCATCACCAATCGCAGAATTGGCCTCCGCATATATTACCCCGTCAATGTCCTGGAATTTTTTAGCTAATGCTAAAATATTAATCGATTTTTTTGCTTGTAGCTCAACGACATGCCTGTTTTTCCATCGATGATATTCATAAATATACAACTGATATTGATTCAACAATTGGTCAATTTGCGAATTACCCGTGAAACGGTAACCTTCCTGCCATAATTTAACCCACTGAGCTGTTGTATCCACAGCCACCAATACATTATTCATCTCAGGATGTGGGAATGCATGTATATTGTACTTTTGGATGACAATATCCCTCTCCACAATTTTATTTGCATTATATAGATGCAATAATCCATTATAATACGTTTTTATTAATGGATCGGGGATTTCAATTAATGATATCTTATCTGTTTCATCCCGGTGTATATCCCTTAATGCCAGCCGCTCGGCATCTTCCTGAAATCTTTGCTGAACAGAATCAGGAATGGAAAAAGTATTGGCCGGAAACATTATTTGGCCAGTTGACCAATCAGAATCGCCGTCGTCTCCTTCAAAAACAAGTGTACAGGAGTGTAATACGACGAGAAAGAATAGAGTATATAAAGAATGATAAGCCACAAGCGGATTTACTTTAATTCAAAAAGCAGATACTTGAAACTTACCTAAATTACCCGGGTGAAAGGTTATATTTAGAACAATTTAAAGTTTTCTCTGGCGCTCTTTATATTTTATCACAAATGATTAGCGCCTGAACATTACAATATTCAAGCTAATAATACACCTATTGCCAGTAGAAGCCATGAGGCAATAAAAAATGTGCCCCCCACCGGTGTTATGGCTCCTAACCAACGAACGCCGCTAAAACTCAGTATATAAAGGCTTCCTGAAAAAATAACCGTGCCGGCAAACATAAGCCATCCCGACCAATTAATGTAATCGGATTCCGGTAAATGGTAGGCCACCAATCCAACAAGAATTAATCCGAGTGCATGGTAAAATTCATAATGCACTCCTGTTTGGTAAATATCGAGCATCTCAGGTGTCAGGCGCCCTTTTAAAGCGTGAGCACCGAATGCGCCAAGCATGACCGATATCATTGCACTTATACTACCCAGAAATATGAATATTTTTGCCGGTTGTTCCATAGTTACGATATAATTTTTTCCTGCTTTCATGTTCGTTGTTTGTGATAATGAAAATAGCCTAAAATAGTAACAATATCTTCTTTCACTTCATTAATCAGGATCCCGGAAAATGTATACCTCTTTCGAATACGGATTATTTTATTATTTAAATATAAAAAAGCCCGCTCTGAATGAAACGGGCTTTGTGTTTAAACATTAAATTTTGATCTTATCTCAGGAACAACCGCTTGTTGCCCCGCAAGTAACGCACTTCATACAGGTACCGTTACGCACCATCGTCATACTTCCGCAATCAGGGCAAACATCGCCGGTATAACCTAATTGTTTGGCGCGTTTATAATCACTGTCTTTATTGGTTTTGTATGATGTTCCGTTTGAGTTATCATTCGTATGTACATGCTGATGCTCATGAACGGTCGATGTATCACTTGTGACATCGGTTTCTTCATTATTATCACTTGATTCAGCACCTTCAGCCCTGCTTTCTTTTGTAGGCCTCAGATTTCGGTGAATAATTTCTTCCGGCGCGACATGGGCAAGATCTTCACGTCCCATGTAACTGACGGCCAATTCACGGAAAATATAATCAATAACAGAGGTAGTCATTTTAATATGAGGACTTCCGAATACCGGCCCACTGGGATCGAATTTGGTGAATACAAATGCATCAACAAACTCTTCAAGCGGCACACCGTGCTGTAAGCCCAGCGAAATGGCGATGGCAAAACAGTTCATCAAACTCCGGAATGCAGCGCCTTCACGATGCATATCAATGAAGATTTCACCAAGCTGGCCATTGTCATACTCACCGGTACGCAGATATACGCTTTGTCCGCCAATCTTGGCTTTTTGAGTATAACCACCCCGCCTGCTGGGCAGACGCTTACGTCCGGCCACATATTTATGAATGATGCGCTCGGCTGTTTGAACAACACGATCCTGAGCCTGGACTAAGTTTTCATTGACATCTTCTTCGTCAATTTCTTCGAGTACATCAGCCATTGTGTTAAGAGGTTGGCTGAGTTTCGAACCGTCGCGATACAGGGCATTGGCCTTCAGCATAAGCTCCCATGATAACATGAATGCCGATTTTATATCCTCAAGTGTTGCTTCGTTGGGGAAGTTTATCGTTTTGGAAATGGCACCGGAGATAAAAGGCTGAGCTGCAGCCATCATTCTAATATGGCCGGAAGGTGCAATATACCTGGTACCATTCTTTCCGCATTTATTAGCACAGTCGAAAACGGCTAAATGCTCTTCTTTAAGATGAGGAGCTCCTTCAACCGTCATCGTTCCGCAGACATAATCGTTCGTTTCTTCGATTTCTTTCTTACTGAAACCAAGAAAATCAAGCATATCAAAATTCCAGTCGGATAACTGCTCTTCGGTGATACTCAGATTTTCTTTACAGAACTCTTCCCCTAAAGTCCACTGATTAAACGCGAACTTGATATCAAAAACACCTGGTAAAGCTTCTTCCAGTTTCTCAAGTGCCTCATCGGTAAAGCCAAGATCTCTCAGACGATCATTCGTGATAGCCGGACTGCCTTCCAGCGTGGCATGACCTTTGGCATATTGAATGATATCAGTAATTTCGGATTCACTGTAATCAAGATGTTTAAGAGCGGACGGTACACTTTGATTGATAATTTTGAAGTAACCACCGCCGGCAAGTTTTTTGAACTTGACGAGTGCAAAATCGGGTTCGATACCCGTTGTATCGCAATCCATTACTAATCCGATGGTTCCGGTCGGTGCCAGTACGGTCACCTGTGCATTCCGGAAGCCGTTCTTCTCGCCAAGTTCCACGGCTCGATCAGCATCTTCACGAGCTGCTTTTAATAAGTAATCAGGGCAAAGATGACCATCAATTCCCACGGGCTTAATAGTCAGGTCTTCATATTCTTCAGGCGATACATTATAAGCTGCCCTTTGATGGTTACGAAGAACTCTGAGCATATTACCTTTATTACGTTTATACCCGGAAAATGTACCCAATTCCTTCGCCATCTCAGCACTGGTTGCATAGGCCGTCATATGCATGATGGAAGTAACCGCACCACAGATGGCCCGGCCTTCATCACTGTCGTATGGTACGCCCTGAACCATCAATAAGGTTCCGATATTGGCATAACCAAGGCCCAATGTCCTGAATTCATAAGACAGTCGGGCAATCTCTTTCGAAGGAAACTGTGCCATCAAAACGGATATCTCGAGAACCACCGTCCACATTCGGGAGGCATGGCGATATGACTCCACATTAAATTTCTTGCTTTCCTTGTCGTAGAATTTAACCAGGTTAAGAGAAGCCAGGTTACAAGCCGTATCATCGAGGAACATGTACTCCGAACAAGGATTACTTGCCTTTATGGGTCCGTCAGCCGGACAGGTGTGCCATTCGTTGATCGTATCGTGATATTGCATGCCGGGATCAGCGCTTGACCATGCCGCGTACGATATTTGTTCCCAGAGATCTCTTGCTTTTATAGTTTTATGAGGTTTGGGTTCACGGTCTTCCCCTTCTGCTCTTTTCTTCTCAACACGACCAAAAAGATTCCAGTCGTCATCATTCTTCACAGCTTCCATATAAGCATTGGGAACACGTACCGAGTTATTGGAATTTTGACCGCTTACCGTACTATAAGCTTCAGAATTCCAGTCAGTATCGTAAACGTCAAAATCAATATCTGTTACCCCCTGAGAAGCTAATTGAATGACCCTTTCTATATAATTCAGTGGTACAAAAGCTCTTTTAGCATCCCGAATAGCTTTTGCCAATTCCTTATTCTTTTTAGGATCACGGCTAACGGCGCCGTTAAACGTCCGCCCTTCAATCTCTACGGGCTTGTGGCAAAGTTTAATGATATTTTTGAGATGCTTTTCACTTGATTTGGATCCCGAGACCAAAGCAGCGACCTTTTGCTCTTCTTTGACCTTCCAGTTGATATATTCTTCGATATCCGGGTGATCAAGATCGAGAGTGACCATTTTAGCGGCGCGACGTGTTGTACCACCTGATTTAATAGCTCCGGCGGCTCTGTCGCCAATCTTCAGAAAGCTCATCAGGCCGGATGATTTACCACCGCCGCTCAGAGGTTCGTCTGCTCCGCGTATATCAGAGAAATTAGAACCTGTACCCGATCCATATTTAAACAAACGGGCTTCACGGGTCCACAGATCCATGATTCCGCCTTCATTTACCAAGTCATCATCAACACTTTGTATAAAGCATGCATGGGGTTGAGGGTGCGAATATGCATCTTTAGAACGGGTTAACTTTCCGGTTTTGCCATCAACAAAATAATGTCCCTGTGCAGGACCGTTAATTCCATAAGCCCAGTGAAGACCTGTATTGAACCATTGGGGACTGTTGGGAGCGGCCATCTGATTAGCCAGCATATAACAAAGTTCGTCGTAAAATGTCTTAGCATCCTTTTCGGAATCGAAATAATCATGTTTCCATCCCCAGTAGGTCCAGCAACCGGCTAAACGATTAAAAACCTGTCTGCTGTCTCTTTCATGGATGTATTTCTCATCGTCGCTAAGACCTTTCATAGCATCTTCATCAGGTGCGGAAGCCTGTAACCACTCAGGTACACCCTTTTCTGATATTTTCTTCAGTTTTACCGGTACTCCAGCTTTACGAAAATACTTCTGTGCAATAATATCTGTAGATACCTGTGACCATGATGAAGGTACAATTACCTCATCCATACGAAACACGGTGGAACCATCCGGATTCTTAATCTCGGAGGTCCTGGTATCAAATTCTATTTCGTCGAAAGGTGTCGACCAGTTTGATTTTGTATAATATCGTTTAAATTTCATGCGGTTACCCCGTTTATGGTTCAATATTTAATCTGAGCTAATACGGTTATCCCTTACTACCTGTAACCATATTCATTACCTATGTTCAAAACCCGTTCATAACATGAACTAATTGCTGTAAAAAAAATGTGTCAAAACATACATCGAAATTATATTTTCAGGTGGATATAACACATCTCATATAAATGAATATATAAGGGCGAAGGTATCACGGCAAGAACTTTCTTAATTAGTTTTCCACAAAAAGCCAAAGTTATCCACATTGCCGCGATTTGATTCCATAAGCCTTACTAAATGCGCAGACAAATTCATGGACATTTGTAGATATTTTTAGTGACTTCAAAACGGATAATACTCATTATTGAAAGTTATCCACATGCCCTTATATCAGCACTACCAATGATTTAATCAATATATTTACTTAATACACGGATTTTATTATTAAATTCTAACAAGAAAAAAAGTTATCCACATTGATTTATCAGGCGATGTTTAACAACCAACAAACCATACATAGCATTATTCATTATATCATCCATTATTTTATCATTATAAATACATTATAAAGTAACTATAATTGTTAGTTTTTTTATATATATAATTAACTAAATAATCGTCCTGATAAAATGACTTTCAGCGATCATAGATACTGTGCCTTTTCTCTTAAAACAATGAATTATTCACTAAATTTTTACCGAAATACTGATTGTCCCGGTATAGTTTCTTCCCGGCATCGGATACCATGCCACAACCTGATAAGATTTATTAAATACATTCATCACCCTACCCTGTAATGATAATATCAGATTATGAATGTCCTTTTTTAAAATGAAACCACTATCCACAATATTGTATGCGGAAAGCGGATCGAGGCTACTGCTATGATCATTCGTTGTAAACCTGGAACCAATTCTCTTTTGATTAACAAAGACGGACAGCGGCCCGGAACTGATATTTAGACTTGTTTTAAATGACCATTTCGGTACATAACTCAATTGTTTACCATTAACGTTACCGACCATATTATCGTTGTTTGTAATACGGGCAATGGTCCATGTACTGAAATTCTGTAAAGTCACAGACAAATTATGTTTTTGATACCTGATAACCGATTCAAGTTCTGCCCCATGCATTTTTAATCCGAGAATATTAACAGGTGACCATATCCCCTGATTATTCGGCATCCATCGTATACCATCTTTCTGTTTACTAACATAGTATGACGGCATAATGCGTATATCGAGTACCTGTTTGAATTTCGTATCATACGTCAAACCGATATCAAGCGTCCGGCTTTTTTCAGGATCCAGATCAGGATTACCTCCGGGTTGCCAGTACAATTGATTAAAGGTTGGTGCCGTAAAATCCTGTTTAATTTGAGCACGCAGAAATAACTTATTCGTCATCAATTCATAGTTGACACCAAGAGCCGGACTGAGTTGACTACCAAAATCCGAATAACTGTCGATACGTATGGCTGGATAAATTCGAAGTCCCTGTACCGGCTCATATATGGCATTTAATAAACCGCTTAGCAGCTGCCTTTTCTCCCGGTCATCATAATTATTTGTTTTCACATTAAGTTCCTGTATGGAAACCAATCCGGATAAATCAAATGATCGGCTGAAATAATGACGGCCTTGTGCCTCGACGGTATAATTTTGGGCTACACTTCGACTATGGGTACCAAAACTGCTGTCATCATATTTTAGATCATAATGGGAATAATAGGCTTTTACCTGATAATGAGTTTGCCCGTTTCTTCCTCCATACATACCATACCACCGGACGGAGTTATCTTTCTGTACCCCTTTACCGCTGTTAAAGTTAATAGCATTTGCAATATGATTGTTTTGATGATTATACCATAATGCCGTTTTAAGAAAGTGGTTCTTTTTCTCCCATTCCAGATTTGTCAACAAATGACGGGCATTGAGTGCGTTATGTTGGCGCTTTATCGTCTTATTTTCCTGAATATTATAATACGGGAAATCATTATTGGCCTGTTTGCGTCCTGCTAATAATGTCACTTTCCAGTTCTTATCACGGGTGCCGACCGATACATTCTGTTGATCCTGTCCAAACGATCCCACCGTTGTACTCAATTGTGCTTTATTAATGAAATCATCCGTTTTAAGGTAGATAACACCGCCACTGCTGCCGGCGCCAAACGAAGTACCGGGATTCCCCGGGGATACTTCGACAGATGATAGTATGGAAACAGGGATCAGAGATAAATCAGCTGTTCCGACCATCGGATGGTTTAGATCAAACCCATCCCAAATAACTTGTGTATGACGGGCATCGTAACCGCGCAAAGATAGCGATTGGAGTCCGCCGGGTCCGTTGCTCTGGACAAAGGCAAAGGTCTGATTAGATAATAATGAGCCCAGATCCTGTGCGCTGTATTGGCGTAATGCAGTTGAATCAATAAGCGTGACCTGAATAGGTTGATAATCGACGGGTTCCTTAATTCTTGTCGCTTGTATCTGTATTTCATTGAGTTCTAATGAATCTGCGACATTCTGGGCAAATGCTTGCAGACTGAAAAATGATATATTAAGAATTAAGAAAAGAGCTGATACGCGTAGATATAAATATAGATTGATTTTATTCATTGTATTCACCTGAACTTTAGTTTTCCCGAAAGTTTCAACAGTGACATGAGTTAGGCAGGTCTCCTGGCTTATCCGACTATTGATTGGTCTGTCTTCCCATTCCTTTACGGAACAGTGACCTATTTTACCAATAATTTTACCACGATAGTTTGCGGCCGGAATTACAGTTGCGGGTACAGCTCCCGGTTTTCACGGGATTCCCATTTTAATCACCAACGATTTTTTTCAAATCGAATTGGGAACCAAAACTCTATCATGTTTTGAAAGAACATTCACAGTATAAGAGTATTTGCCACAAAATAAAAAGTAATATTTGATTTTGGTATGGCAGTGACTCTTAGCTTTTATGCGGATCCCTTAACATTTCATTAAAATTCCTAATTTATATTTTTTATATCTTTTACATGATCTATAATGAAGTAATTTAAGTATTTAACACCCATAGACTTTTAAAATAATTCATCATGGAGTTAAGTGTAGTATTTCTATCGCGGTTGCAATTTACCCTGACCATTATGTTTCACTATATTTTCCCGCCACTCACTATTGGTTTGGGTACATTGATGGTCATAATGGAGGGCCTCTATATAAAAACGGGTAATCCGCAGTACGAAGAAATGACCCGTTTCTGGACCAAGATATTTGCAGTGAATTTTGCCATGGGAGTGGCCTCCGGCATCGTCATGGAGTTTCAATTCGGCACCAACTGGGCAACTTATTCCAGGTTTGTGGGTGATGTATTCGGATCGGCGCTTGCCGCTGAGGGAATATTCGCATTTTTCCTCGAATCCGGTTTCCTGGCCATTCTTGTATTCGGATGGGACCGCGTCTCAAAAAAAATGCATTTTTTCTCAACTATAATGGTTGCTTTAGGTGCGATTTTTTCCTCGATTTGGATTGTAGTGGCCAATTCATGGCAGCAGACACCTGCCGGATATCACTTGGTCGGACATGGTTCCATTGAAAGAGCGGAAGTGACAAATTTCTGGTCGGTCGTATTTAATCCTTCAAGTGTTGAACGACTTGTCCATGTATTGATTGGTGCCTTTATACTCGGTGGTTTTATGGTTATGAGTATCTCCGCGTATTATATTTTGAAAAAAAGACACTTAGAGTTTGCTTCACGATCTTTCACCATCGGTTTATTATTCGCTACAGTTGTATCTATTCTGGCTCCCGTATCCGGTCATTTCGCTGCGGAAATAGTTGCCAAATATCAACCACCGAAATTAGCCGCGTTCGAGGCCCATTATAAAACGGGCAAAGGTCCTACGGGAATGTATTTAATAGGCATTCCCAATACTCAAAAACAAAAAGTAGATTATGGTATTGAAGTTCCCGGGTTACTGAGTTTTCTGGTGCATGGTAATTTATCGACACCTGTTCAGGGATTAGATCAGACAAAGCCACAAAACAGGCCACCAGTAGTTATTCCATTTTATATGTATCACCTGATGATTGGCCTGGGTATCTTTTTTATTCTGTTAACACTCTATGGCTGCTATCTGTTATGGAGGGGTACCCTGTTTGAAAAACGTTGGCTCCTATGGATATTCGTTGTTGCCGTACTGGGTCCCTACCTTGCAAATCAGGCCGGTTGGATTGCCGCTGAAGTGGGACGTCAGCCCTGGGTCGTTTACGGATTGCTGCGAACAAGCAAAGCGGTATCACCAGCAGTTAGTGGCGGGCAGGTACTCACATCGATAATCATGTTCGGTTTAATATACCTGATGCTTTTTGCCGTATGGGTTTATGTTATGAATGAAAAAATAAAAAACGGGCCCGAAGAGGTTAAACCGGATGAGATGATCGCCCACAAGGGTGGCATTCTTGAAACGGCGGCACGGCTCGTTAATCCTTCGGGATACTCGATGACAGGAGCAAGAGAAAAAAGAGATATTGATAATAACGATCAAAATTAAAGCAGGAGTTTACGATGGATCTACACATACTCTGGTTTGTTTTATTGGGAGTATTATTAACGGGATATGCTATTCTTGATGGATTTGATCTGGGTGTCGGAATAGTTCACTTAACGGCGAAAACGGACAAAGAACGTCGCATTTATATGAATTCCATTGGACCGTTGTGGGATGGTAACGAAGTTTGGCTTGTGACATTCGGCGGCGCCCTGTTCGCAGCCTTTCCGGATGCTTATGCCACAGCATTTTCCGGTTTCTACCTGCCATTTATGCTGCTTCTTTTTGCCTTGATATTCCGTGCCGTTTCAATGGAGTTTCGCAGTAAGACGACATCCGGTAAATGGCGTACGACATGGGATGTTTCCTTTTTCGGTGCCAGTACCCTGGCCACGTTCCTGTTCGGTGTTGCTATCGGTAACTCTATACAGGGAATGCCGATAGGTGCTGACAAGGAGTTCCTTGGAAATATCTTAAACCTGCTCAATCCCTACTCTCTCCTCGTCGGTGCTCTGGCAGTAGCGACATTCGCCATGCAC
>Ga0209918_1001029_pt1 | contig 16177 bp, 14 predicted proteins | sample SalPonD_shore_MG_FD_185712 | JGI IMG/M metagenome (GOLD analysis project Ga0209918, IMG submission 185712) | Salt pond soil microbial communities from South San Francisco under conditions of wetland restoration - Salt Pond MetaG... | ecosystem: Environmental > Aquatic > Marine > Intertidal zone...
TTTCTCATCGGCGACGACAAGCGCTGGTTCGCCGCCGCGGACAAGGCACGCAAGAAGACGCCGGTGCGCGCCCGTTCCCTGTATGCCCTGTTGATGCTCCACGGCCAGGACGCCGAGAGCCGCGCCCGTGCCGCCAAGGACTTCGTGGCCACCCTCAAGCCCGGCCCGGGCGACGATGCGCTGCTGACGGCCCTGTTCCTGCACGCCCCGCGTCACTTCCCCAAGGTGGCCAAGGTGCCCCTGCCGGTGCGCTACGCCCTGGTGGACATCGGCCTGAAGCACTCGGACATCGACCTGGCCTCGCGGGTGATGGCGACCATCGACCGTCCGCCGAAGGATACCGATGCCTTCATGTGGGAGCTGCGCCGGGCCCGCATCTTCGTCTACGGGGGCCAGCCCGAGCGCGGCGCGAAGGTCCTGGGCGCCCTGTTGAACGAGCCCACGCCCGGCGGCGACGACACCATGGCCATGGCGAGCATCGACAAGGAGCAGATGGAGCACCTGCTGCAGGTCATCTTCGACCTGCAGACCCTGGGCGAGAACGACACGGCGATCGGCCTGTTCAAGCTGGCCTTGCGGCACAGCCCGGACGTGCAGCTCAGCCGCGAGATACTCTATTGGATGGGCGACTCGCGCAAGGCGCAGGGCAAGTACGTCGAGGCCGCCCGGCTGTACCTGAAGTCGGCGATGTACGGCGGTTCCAAGGCGGGTGACCCCTGGGGCCAGACGGCGCGCTACCAGGCCGCCGGTGCGCTGGCCAAGGCCGGGCTGCGCCAGGACGCCCGCGACCTCTATCGCCAGCTGCTGGCCGTGACCACCGATCCGGCGCGCCGCGCCGTGCTCACCCACGACATGCAGCAGCTGTGGCTCAAGCGCTGAGCGCCCGCCCGGCCTTTCCCGCGCGTGCACGCCGCCTCCGGGCCACTTTCCTCCCGCGCCGGCGGGGGTTATTCTGAAAAGATGTCCACGCCCGTCACAGCGCCTGCGCCCTACGACCTGACCCTGGCCGCGCCTATCGGGGCGATCGGCCTGCGCCTGGCCCCGGCCGGCGTACGCGGGATCGATTTCCTGGTCTCGGGCCCGTCCGCCCCGGAGCCGGCGCCCGGCGCCGGCCTCGCCGGCGAGGCGGCCCGGCAGCTGGCGCGCTACTTCCACGATCCCCGGGCCGGCTTCGCCCTGCCGCTCGTCCTGACGGGCACCGCGTTTCAGCGGCGCGTCTGGGAGGCGCTGCGGGCCATTCCAGCGGGGCAGACGCTGACCTACGGCGCCCTGGCGCGGCGTCTGGGCAGCTCGGCCCGCGCCGTCGGCGGGGCCTGCCGGGCCAATCCGGTGCCCATCGTCGTGCCCTGTCACCGCGTGGTCGCCGCCGGCGGCCTGGGCGGTTTCGGGGGCGCGACCGGCGGGCCGCGCACGCGCATCAAGCAATGGCTGCTGGACCATGAGCGCGGCGGCTGAGCGCACGCCCGTCCCGGCGCCCGCCGAGCTCGGGCAGGTCGAGCGGTTCCTCGATGCGCTGTGGATGGAGCGGGGGCTGAGCGAGAATACCTTGAATGCCTACCGCGCCGATCTGCTCGCCACGGCGCGCTGGCTCGGCGAGCAGCGCGGCCTGGGGCTGGCCGAGGCCCGCGCCCTGGACCTGATGGACCTGCTGGCCGCGCGCGCCGAGCGCGGCTCCAGCCCGCGCAGCGCGGCCCGCCTGCTCTCGACCCTGCGCCGCTTCTACGCCCACCTGCGCCGCGAGGGGCGCATCGGCGAGGACCCCACGGCGCCGATCGACGCCCCCAAGCTCGGCCGCCCCCTGCCCGCGGCCCTGAGCGAGGCGGAGGTCGAGGCGCTGCTGGCGGCGCCGGACGTGGACGATCCGATCGGCCTGCGCGACCGCACCATGCTGGAGGTGCTCTACGCCACGGGCCTGCGGGTCTCGGAACTGGTCGGTCTCACGGGGGCCCAGATCAACCTGCGCCAGGCGGTGGTCCGGGTGGTGGGCAAGGGCAGCAAGGAGCGCCTGGTGCCCCTGGGCGAGGAGGCGCTGGCCTGGTTGGAGCGCTACCTGCGCGAGGGCCGCCCGGCGCTGCTCGAGGGGGCGGCGTGCGATGCGCTGTTTCCCTCGCGCCGGCGCCGCGCCATGACGCGCCAGACCTTCTGGCACGCCATCAAGCGCCGCGCCCGCGAGGCCGGCATCCGCCGCCCGCTGTCGCCGCACACCCTGCGCCATTCCTTCGCCACGCACCTGTTGAACCACGGCGCCGACCTGCGCGTGGTCCAGATGCTGCTGGGCCACAGTGATCTGTCGACCACGCAGATATATACTCATATAGCGAAGGCGCGTCTCAAGGGATTGCACGGCCGCCATCACCCCCGCGGTTGAGCCGCGGCGGCGCGCAACCGCCCAGCGGATCGGTTCGGGCGCGCAGGTTGGACGTCAGGCAATATGCATAAAAAAATAAGCGTCGACGAACTGCGTCTTGGTATGTACGTCTCCGAGCTGGATAGGCCCTGGGAGGAGACCTCGTTCCTGTTTCAGGGCTTCCCCGTCCACGAGCAGCGGGACCTCGATGAGATCGCGCGTCTTTGCGAGCACGTCTACATCGACACCGAACGATCGGCCGAGGCCTACGGCCATTTGCAGACCCACTCCCCCGAGGCGCCGACGCGGCCCGAGCCCGCGGATCGGGCCCGCCGGACAGCGGCCGGGCCGGGCCAGGGCGGGCAGGACGAGCGAAGTTTCGTCGCCGAACTCGATACCGCACGGCGCATCTTCAGCGACGCCAAGACCTATATCGACGTCGCCCTGGAGGACGTGCGCCTGGGCCGCAGCCTGGATACCCAGGTGGCCCGGAGCAATGTCTCGGAGATCGTGCAGAGCATCCTGCGCAACGCCAGCGCCCTGACGCTGATGACCAACCTGAAGAGCCGGGACGAGTACACCTCCATCCACTGCGTCAACGTCTGCATCCTCTCGGTGGCCTTCGGGCGCCATGTGGGCCTGGGGCCCGACGAGCTGGCCGACCTCGGCCTGGGGGCACTGCTGCACGATATCGGCAAGATGCGCGTGCCGCTGGAGATACTGAACAAGCCCGGCCGGCTCTCGGCCGAAGAGTTCGCCATCATCAAGGAACACGTCAACCACGGGCGTGACATCCTGGCCCCGAGCGAGGACCTGCCGCCGCGGGCCCTGGATATCGTGCTCTCGCATCACGAGCGGCTCGACGGCAGCGGTTATCCCCGCGGGCTCGACGGTGAGGGCATCAGCCGGTTCGCGATGATGGTCGCCATCGTGGACGTCTACGATGCGGTCACCAGCGACCGTGTCTACCACGCGGCGATCTCGCCGCACGATGCCTTGAGCATGATGTACGACAGCTCGCCGGTGAGTTTCGACAAGGACCTGTTCGAGCAGTTTATCAAGTGCCTGGGGATCTTCCCGGTCGGCAGCCTGGTCGAGCTCAGCACCGGCGAGGTGGCCATGGTGATGACGGTCAACCGCAAGCGCCACCTCAAGCCCATCGTCATGCTGCTGCTCGACCCGGACAAGCGGCCCTACCGGGTGCGAAAGATGGTCAATCTCGCCCTGCCCGCCGAGGGCGAGGAGCTGCAGATCCGGCGTATCCTCGAGTCCTCCGCCTACGACCTCAACGTGCGCGACATCCTGCTGCACGAGACGGTGGCCTGAGCCCCGCCCCGCACCCTGTTCAGTACAGCGCGGCCGACAGGCGCGAACGGTAGCGCTGGACCAGCTCGCCCTGGCCGCCGAGCAGCTCGAAGACCTTGAGCAGGCCCTTGCGCCCGGCGTCCTCGCCCCAGGCCCGGTCGCGGCGCATGACCTCCAGCAGCTGGTCCATCGCGGCCTCGTACTCGCCGCGCAGCACGCGGTGGGCGCTCAACCGGTAGCGGGCCTCGCAGTCGTCGGGGTTCGCCTCGATGGCGGCCTCCAGGGCCTCGATGGACGGGGCGCCCTGGGCGGCGCTGGCGAAGTCCAGGCGGGCCTGCAGGCCGGCAACGGCCGGTTCGGCGGCCACGTCGACGGGCAGGGCCTTGAGGGTGGCCGCCGCGGCCTCGTAGCGGCCGGCCTGGGTCTGGGCCTCGGCCAGGGCCAGGCGCACCCGGTGGTTGTCCGGGTCTTCGTCGGCCGCGGCCGCCAGGGCGGCCAGGCCGGCCTCCACCTCGCCGCGTTCGATCTGGGCGAGGGCCGCCGCCGCATGCTGGTCCGAGGCGCGCTCGACATGGCGGTCGAGGACGGCCCGGATCTGCGACTCCGGCAGGGCACCGAGAAACTCGTCCACGACCTCGCCGCGGCGGACCACCTTGACCGTGGGCACGCTGCGCACGCCGAACTGGGTGGCCAGCTCGGGCTGCTCGTCGATGTTGACCTTGGCCAGGCGGAAGGCGCCCGCGTAGGCCTCGGCCAGTTGGGACAGCAGCGGCATCAATGTCTGGCAGGGTCCGCACCAGGGGGCCCAGAAATCGACCACGACCGGTACGGCCTCGGAGGCCTCGATGACCTGCGCGGGGAAGGTCTCGCGGGTGACGTCCACGCTGTGTGCCGATTCGCCCATGTGCTACGCTCTCCTCGGAATTCGTTGCATCGTCGCTCCCGCCGGCCCGCCGTCGAGGTACGCGCCACGGCCTAACTGGGGCCGGGGCCGGGCGAATTCAAGCAATCCACGCCGTCGGCCCGCTTTTTCCCCCCGTCGGACGCCCGACGCCGTGTAGGATATTTCCGACAGTCCGTGTAGGCGTTTGTCGACACTTGGTGTCGCCGGGAGGCTGGCAGCACGCCGCGGCCGTTTCCTAATGCGCTAATTATCCAGGTCTTTTTGTGACATTGTCCGCGCCGCAAAGGCGGCCGGTGCCTCGTCGGGCGCCTCCGGGGGGCTTGTTCGGCTCCCGGCGTTTGCTAGTCTTGAGGCACAGCATCCTGTTGTATTGCACACGGACGTTTTCTTCAGGGACGAACAAGGACGAAGGCCACACGGCGGTGGCCCTGGCCCCCCGGGGCCTGCTCAGGGATGACCAGTTTCGCATAAACCAATAAGGCGCTAGGGAAGCGCAACGAGGGAGCGCCCCTGGATAGCATGCATGTGATTCACGGACGAGCACGCGGGCGGGATGTCCGCAGGACCTTGCAACAGGGCGGCCATTTGGCCGCCCTTTGTTTTTGGTGTCGGGTTTTCCTGCCGGGGTGCTCGGGCGCCCAGAGTGTCCGATTCAGCGCGCCCGATTCAGCGCTCCAGATACTGCAGCTTGTCCGGCACGCCGTCCCATTCCTCGGCGTCGGGCGGGGCATCCTTTTTCTCGACGATCACCGGCCAGTCGCGCGCCAGCTCGGCATTGAGCTCGGTGAAGTTTTCCATTCCCTCGGGCACGTCGTCTTCGGCGAAGATGGCCTCGGCGGGACACTCGGGCTCGCACAAGGTGCAGTCGATGCACTCGTCCGGGTCGATGGCCAGGAAGTTCGGCCCCTCGTGGAAGCAGTCGACAGGACAGACCTCCACGCAGTCGGTGTACTTGCACTTGATGCAGTTGTCGGTGACGACGTAAGTCATTAAGGCGCTCCTCTGCAAACCTGCCCCGGTGCCGAAACCCGGCGTCCGTGCCCCGTCCCCGCTATCGGGGCTGCGGGGCCGCGCGCGGGAGCCGGCCCAATGGGTCCGATATGGTAATGCGAAACGCCGGCGCATGCGAGCGCCGGCCGCGATTGGCTCAGTCCGGCTCCGACAGGCCCTTGAGCTCGTAGAGCAGATCGAGTGCGGCCCGCGGCGAGAGCGCATCGGGCTCGAGCTCGGCCAGGCGCTGGCGCAGCGTGTCGGTTCGCCGGTTACCGGTTGCCTGGGCGCAGGTGTCCGCGGGCGGCGCGAACAAGGCCAGCTCGGGTTCGGTCTCGCTCGGCGCGGCGTGCGAGTTTTCCAGGCCGACCAGCTTCTCCCGCGCCGCGGCGATGACATGACCGGGCACGCCGGCCAGCGCCGCGACCTGCAGCCCGTAGCTCTGGCTGGCCGGGCCGTCCTTGACCGCGTGCAGGAAGACGATGCGATCGCCGTGTTCGACGGCGTCCAGGTGCACGTTGGCGCAGGCCGGCAACTCGTCGGCCAGGGCCGTCAATTCGAAATAATGGGTGGCGAACAGGGTGAAGGCCCGCAGCCGCCGTGCCAGATCCTCGGCGCAGGCCCAGGCCAGCGACAGGCCGTCGAAGGTGCTGGTGCCGCGGCCGATCTCGTCCATCAGGACCAGGCTGTTGGCGCTGGCGTTGTGCAGGATGTTGGCCGCCTCGGTCATCTCGACCATGAAGGTCGAGCGCCCGCTCGCCAGGTCGTCGGCCGCCCCGATGCGCGTGAAGATGCGATCGAGGGGGCCGATGGTCGCCCCGGCGGCCGGCACGTAGCTGCCGACGTGAGCGAGCAGGGCAATCAACGCGATCTGGCGCATATAGGTCGACTTGCCGCCCATGTTCGGCCCGGTCACGACGAGCATGCGCCGGGCGTCGTCGAGCTGGACATCGTTGGGCGTGAAGGGCGTGTCCTGGATATGCTCGACCACGGGGTGGCGTCCTTCGCGCACGTGTATCCCCGGCGCCTCGCCCAGGGTGGGCCGGCAATAGCCCAGCGCCTCGGCCCGTTCGGCCAGGGTGGCGAGGGTGTCGATCTCGGCCAGGGCCGCGGCGCAGGCCTGCAGGGGGTCGAGCTCGGCGGCGAGGCGCTCGAGCAGAGCCTCGTAGAGCTGTTTCTCGCGGGCCAGGGCGCGCTCGCGCGCGCCGAGCACTTCGTCCTCGAAGCGCTTGAGCTCGGGCGTGATGTAGCGCTCGGCGCCCTTGAGGGTCTGGCGGCGCTGATAGTCGCCCGGCACGCGCTCGCTGTGGGTGCGCGTGACCTCGATGTAGTAGCCGTGCACCTTGTTGTAGCCCACCTTGAGCGAGGCGATGCCGCTGCGTTCGCGCTCGCGCGCCTCCAGGTCGACGAGGTAGTCGCCGGCGCTGTCGCGCAGCGCGCGCAGCTCGTCGAGCTCGCTGTCGTAGCCGGTCGCGATCACCCCGCCGTCGCGTGCCAGTGCCGGCGGCGAGTCCACCACGGCCCGGCTCAGCAGGTCGTGGAGTTCGGGCAGTGGGCCGGCGGCGCGCGCTAGACCGTCCAGGTGCGCCGGGCCGTCGGGTTCGAGCAGCGGCGCCAGCGCCTGTTGCAGCCCGGGCAGGCGTCCCAGCGCCTCGCGCAGGCGTGTCAGGTCGCGCGGGCGGGCGCTGTGCAGGCCGATGCGGGTGAGGATGCGTTCGATGTCGCCGATGCCCTGGAGGACGGCGCGCACGGGCTCATGGGCGCCGGCCTCGAGCAGGGCCGCGACGGCGCCCTGGCGCTCGCCGATGCGCCCGCGGTCGCGCAGCGGGCGGTGCAGCCAGCGGCGCAGCAGGCGCGAGCCCATGGCCGTGGCGCTGCGGTCCAGTACGCCGAGCAGGGTGTGGGCCGGATCGCCCGCCAGGCTGCGCTCGATCTCCAGATTGCGCCGCGTGGCCGCGTCCAACACCACCGCCTCGTCGACGTGCTCGACGCTCAGCCCCTGGATGTGCGGCAGGGCCGTGCGCTGGGTCTGCTGCACGTAGTGCAGCAGGGCTCCGGCGGCGCCGATGGCGAGGTCCATGCCCGCGCAGCCGAAGCCGGTCAGCTCGCGGGTCCCGAACTGGGCGCACAGGGCCCGGTGCGCGCCCTCGATCTCGAAGCGCCAGGGCGGCTGCGGGCGCAGGGCGGTCTCGAGCGCCGGCGCGGGGCGGTCCTCCGGGAACAGCAGCTCCGCCGGGCACAGGCGCTCGAGCTCGCCCTGCAGGGCCTCGGCGCCGCTCAGCTCGCACACCGTGAACCGGCCGCTGGCCATGTCCAGCGCGGCCAGGCCGCAGGTCTCGCCGCCCTCGGGCGCGGCGCCGGCCAGCATACTGACCAGCAGATTGTCGCGGCGCTCCTCGAGCAGCCCCTCGTCGGTGACCGTGCCGGGCGTGACGATGCGCACCACCTTGCGCTCGACCGGGCCCTTGCTGGTGGCCGGGTCGCCGATCTGCTCGCAGATCGCCACCGACTCGCCCAGCTTGAGCAGGCGGGCGAGATAGCCGTCGACGGCGTGGTAGGGTACGCCCGCCATGGGGATGGGCTCGCCGGCCGACTGGCCGCGGGTGGTCAGGGTGATGTCCAGCAGCTCGGCGGCGCGGCGCGCATCCTCGTAGAACAACTCGTAGAAGTCGCCCATGCGGTAGAACAGCAGGATGTCCGGGTGTTCGCCCTTCAGACGCAGGTACTGGCGCATCATCGGCGTATGGGCGCTCAGCGATTCGTCCCCCGCGACGTTCGAGGCCTCGTGCTTGGCTGGAGAGGGCGTTGCCATATCGCGTCGAGTTTAGCGGAGTTGTGCGCGCATTGCCCAGGCCGGCGCACGTGCCGCCTGCTGTGCCCATCGGTTCCGGTGTCCGGGCAAAAGCGCTTGCGCGTGTTCGGTGACTCTGGTACCTACTTGATATCGCAAGGAGATCCGGAATGCCGCGGGAGTTCGACGAAAAGCGCGACTTCATAAGAATAACGGTGGACTGCAGCCTCACCTATAAAGCGCCGCAAGCCCATGAAGTCGAATATGGCCAGGCCAAGAACCTCAGCGGTCGGGGCATGATGTTCATCGCGCCCAGCGCCGTGGCGCTCGACTCCGAGCTGGAGGTGACGATCAGCCCGGAGCAGCCGGTCAGCCCGCCGCTGCACGCCCTGGTGCGGGTGGTGCGCGTGGCCAAGCAGCGCCGCGGCGATGGGTTCGAGGTCGGCGCCGTCATCCAGTCCGTGCTCGACTGAGCGCCTCCCGCCCCGGCGCCATCCCGTCCTTGGCCCGGGCCCCGCACGGTGCCATGCTTTATCTACCAGAGTTGGTCCCTGTAGCCACGCCCATCCGCACCGCGCGTGCGGGCGGCGTGTATCCGATGAGGTGAACCGAGGTTTCCATGGATCAGGCCATGTTCGAGCTCGCCGAGCGGGTCGGGCACGCGCTCAAGGCGCGCGGTGCCTGGCTGGCGACGGCCGAGTCCTGCACCGGCGGCTGGGTGGCCAAGGTGCTGACCGATGTCCCCGGCAGCTCGGGTTGGTTCGAGCGCGGCTTCGTGACCTACACCAACATCGCCAAGCAGGAGATGCTCGGCGTGACCGAGGCGACCCTGGCCGAGCACGGCGCCGTCAGCGAGGCCACGGTCGCCGCCATGGCCGCCGGGGCCCTGGCGCACAGCCACGCCGATGCGAGCCTGGCCATCAGCGGCATCGCCGGGCCCGGCGGGGCGACGCCCTACAAGCCCGTGGGCACCGTCTGGCTGGCCTGGGCCGAGCGCGGCGGGGCCGCGCGCACCCGCCACGCCCTGTTCAGCGGCGACCGCGAGGCCGTGCGCCGCCAGGCCGCCCTGGCCGCCCTGGAGGGCGTGCTGGCCCTCGTCGCGGGCGATGATGGCTGAGACCCGGCGGCTGTTCTTCGCCCTGTGGCCCGGTGCCGCGCTGCAGGCCGAGCTCGTGCGCCGGGCCCGCAAGGCCTTGCGCCCCGGGGGTGGGCGAGCCGTCGCCACCGACAAGCTGCACCTGACCCTGGCCTTCCTTGGCAGCGTCGATGCCCAGGCCCAGGCCTGCATGGAGGCCGGGGCCGACGGCGTGCGCGGCGAGGCCTTCACGCTCGAGCTCGATCAGCTGGGGCACTTTCCGCGCCCGCGGGTAATCTGGGCCGGTGCCTCGCGGGTGCCGGCCGCCCTGCGCACCCTGGTCCAGGACCTGACGCGCGCCCTGCTGCCCTGCGGCTACCGGCCGGAGTCCCGGCCCTTTCAGGCCCACGTCACCCTGATGCGAAAGGCGGCCCGGGGCCCGCGGCCCGCCGAGATCGAGCCCCTGGTCTGGCCGGTCGGGGACTTCGCCCTGGTCGAGTCGCTGACCCTGCCCGAGGGGGCCCAATACCGGGTCCTGCGCCGCTGGCCCCTGGCCGCGGCGCCGGCGCGCACGGGCGATTGAGCCCGACGGCGGGCAGCGGGCTAGGCCGGGTGGCGGGATCTGTGAAATAATCCGCGCTAGTCGTTTGGTGAATGCCTTAATCAGTGTAGGCCCATGGAAGGGGCTACTTGCAATCATGTGATACGGGGGTGCACACGATGGAGGAGAACAGGAAGAAGGCGCTGAGCGCCGCGCTCAGCCAGATCGAGAAGCAGTTCGGCAAGGGCTCGGTCATGCGCATGGGCGATGTCGGCGCCGTGCGCGATATCGACGCCATCTCCACGGGGTCCCTGGGGCTGGACATCGCCCTGGGCCTCGGCGGCCTGCCCCGCGGCCGGGTGGTCGAGATCTACGGCCCGGAGTCCTCGGGCAAGACCACGCTCACGCTCCAGGTCGTGGCCGAGTGTCAGAAGCTCGGCGGCACGGCGGCGTTCATCGACGCCGAGCACGCCCTCGACCCGCAGTACGCCGACAAACTCGGCGTCGATGTCGAAGACCTCCTGGTCTCCCAGCCGGACACCGGCGAGCAGGCCCTGGAGATCGCCGACATGCTGGTGCGCTCCGGCGCGGTGGACGTCGTGGTGGTCGACTCGGTCGCCGCGCTGACCCCCAAGGCCGAGATCGAGGGCGACATGGGCGACTCCCACGTCGGCCTGCAGGCCCGCCTGATGTCCCAGGCCCTGCGCAAGCTCACCGCCAACATCAAGCGCTCCAATACCCTGGTCATCTTCATCAACCAGATCCGCATGAAGATCGGCGTCATGTTCGGCAGCCCCGAGACCACGACCGGCGGCAACGCGCTCAAGTTCTACTCCTCGGTGCGCCTGGACATCCGGCGCATCGGTGCCATCAAGAAGAGCGACGAGGTCGTCGGCAACGAGACCCGCGTCAAGGTGGTCAAGAACAAGGTGGCCCCGCCGTTCAAGCAGGCCGAGTTCGATATCCTCTACGGCGAGGGCATCTCGCGCGAGGGCGAGATCATCGACTTGGGCGTGCGCGAGGGCATCGTGGACAAGTCCGGCGCCTGGTACAGCTACGAGGGCAACCGGGTCGGCCAGGGCAAGGACAACGTGCGCCAGTTCCTGAAGGACAACCCGGAGATGGCCGCCGACATCGAGGCCAAGATCCGCGCCAAGCTCCTGCCGGCCAAGGGCGGCGGCGAGGCGCCGGCCGACGAGCCGGTCGAGGCCGACGCCGAGGCCTGAGCCGCCCGCCCGCTCCCCGTGAACCGTGGTCGAGGATGACGCCGCGGCGGCCCGCGAGGCCGCCGTTCGACTTTTGGCGCGGCGCGAGCACAGCGCGCGCGAGCTGCAGCGCAAGCTGGCCGAACGCGGTTTCGAATCCGCCGCGGTGGCCGAGGCCCTCGAGGGGCTCGCCGCCGACGGGCTGCTCAGCGACGAGCGCTTCGCCGAGGCCTTCGTCGGCTCGCGCATCGAGCGGGGCTCCGGGCCGCGGCGCATCCAGGCCGAGCTGCGCGAGCGCGGCATCACCGACGAGCTCATCGCCCGCCATGTCGATTTCTCCGACCGCCAGTGGCGGGAGCGGGCGGCGCGGGTGCGCCGCAAGCGCTTCGGCCCGGCGCTGCCGGGCGAGCTGCGCGAGCGCTCGCGCCAGGCGCGGTTTCTGCAGTATCGCGGCTTCACGGCCGAGCAGGCCCGCGCCGCGCTCAACGATACGGAAGACGAGCTGGGTCTGGACGATGCGCCGGACCCGTTGTGAACACCGGCGCCCGGACTTGGGATCGGTCCGGGCCGCCGCCACCAATGAACGATATGAAGACCAGCGCTGAATTACGTAGCCAATTTCTGGAGTTCTTCCGCGAACGCGGCCACGAGGTCGTGCCCTCCAGCCCCCTGGTGCCGGCCAACGACCCGACCCTGCTGTTCACCAATGCGGGCATGGTCCAGTTCAAGGAGGTCTTCCTCGGCCTGGAGACGCGGTCCTATTCCCGCGCCGCCAGCTCCCAGCGCTGCGTGCGCGCCGGCGGCAAGCACAACGACCTGGAAAACGTGGGCTACACCGCGCGCCACCATACCTTCTTCGAGATGCTGGGCAATTTCAGCTTCGGCGACTACTTCAAGCGCGAGGCCATTGGTTTTGCCTGGGAGTTTCTCACCGGCGTGCTGGGCCTGCCGCCCGAGCGGCTGTGGGTGACGGTCTACGCCGACGACGACGAGGCCGCCGACATCTGGCTCAAGGAGGTCAAGGTCGACCCGGAGCGCTTTACCCGCATCGGCGACAACCCCGGCGGCAAGCCCTACGAGAGCGACAACTTCTGGTCGATGGGCGACACCGGGCCCTGCGGGCCGTGCTCGGAAATCTTCTACGACCACGGGCCCGAGGTGCCGGGCGGCCCGCCGGGCAGCCCCGACGCCGAGGCCGATCGCTACATCGAGATCTGGAACCTGGTCTTCATGCAGTACGACCGGGACCGCGAGGGCAAGATGACGGCGCTGCCCAAGCCCTCGGTGGACACGGGCATGGGCCTGGAGCGCCTGGCCGCGGTGATGCAGGGCGTGCACAGCAATTACGAGATCGACCTGTTCCAGAACCTCATCGCCGCCGCCGCCGAGCTGACCGGCTGCGCCGATCGCTCCGAGGCCTCGCTCAAGGTCATCGCCGATCACATCCGCTCGTCGAGCTTTCTGATCACCGACGGGGTGCTGCCCTCCAACGAGGGCCGCGGCTACGTGCTGCGGCGCATCATCCGCCGCGCCATTCGCCACGGCCACAAGCTCGGCCAGCGCGAGCCATTCTTCCACAAGCTGGTCGCCGCACTGGCCCAGGACATGGGCGGGGCCTACCCCGAGCTGGCCCGCGCCCGCGACCAGGTCGAGCGCGTCCTGCGCCAGGAAGAGGAGCGCTTTGCCGAGACCCTCGACCAGGGCATGGGCATCCTGGAGCAGGCGATCGGCGGGCTGTCCGGCCAAGTCATCCCCGGCGAGACGGTGTTCAAGCTCTACGACACCTTCGGTTTTCCCGTGGATCTCACCGCCGATATCGCCCGCGAGCGCGGCCTGCAGCTCGACATGGACGGCTTCGAGCGCGAGATGTCCGCCCAGCGCGAGCGCGCCCGCGCGGCCAGCCAGTTCGAGGGCCAATACGACGTCAAGCTCGACATCCAGGGCAAGACCGAATTCACCGGCTATGACCACCTGGCCGACCAGGGCAGCGTCATCGGTCTGTACGCCGAGGGCGAGGCGGTCGAGCGCCTGGCCGCGGGCGAGAGCGGGATGGTGGTCCTCGACCGCACGCCGTTCTATGCCGAGTCCGGCGGCCAGGTCGGCGACCGCGGACTGCTGCGCGGCCAGAGCGGCGAGTTCGAGGTCCAGGACACGCGCAGGCAGGGCGGCGGGCCGTCCGGTCACATCGGCCGCGTGCGCAGCGGCGAGCTGCGCGTGGGCGACCGCCTCGAGGCGCGGGTCGACGTCGAGCGCCGTCAGGACACCGCCTACAACCACTCCGCGACCCACCTGCTGCACGCCGCGCTGCGCGTGGTGCTCGGCGATCACGTCAACCAGAAGGGCTCGCTGGTCGAGGCCGACCGCCTGCGTTTTGATTTCTCGCACTTCGAGCCGGTCGGCGCCGCGCAGCTGCGCGAGATCGAGGACCTGGTCAACGCGGAGATTCGCGCCAACCACCCGGTCGATACTCAGCTGATGTCCCTGGACGATGCCCTGGAGAGCGGCGCCATGGCGTTGTTCGGCGAAAAATACGACCAGCAGGTGCGCGTGCTGCGCATGGGCGAGTTCTCCGTGGAGCTGTGCGGCGGTACGCACGTGCAGCGCACCGGCGATATCGGCTTGTTCAAGATCACCGCCGAGGCCGGTGTGGCCGCCGGTATCCGGCGCATCGAGGCGGTCACCGGCGCGCGCGCCCTGGCCTGGGTGCGCGAGGAGGAGGCCCATCTCGACGAGCTGGCCGCGCTGGTCAAGGCCGGGCGCGAGGCGGCCGTCGACAAGGTCGGTCAGCTCATCGAGCGCAGCCGCAAGCTCGAAAAGGAGCTCGAGGCCCTCAAGGGCAAGCTCGCCAGCAGCCAGGGCGGGGAGCTGGCCGACCGGGCGGTCGCCGTCGACGGCGTGCAGGTCCTCGCCGCGCGCCTGGACGGCGCCGATGCCAAGACCCTGCGCGAGACGGTGGACCAGCTCAAGAACAAGCTCGGCTCGGCCGCCGTGGTGCTCGCCTCGGTCAGCGGCGGGAAGGTCAGCCTGGTCGCCGGCGTGACCAAGGACCGCACCGGTCAGATCAAGGCCGGCGAGCTGGTCAACGCCGTGGCCTCGCAGGTCGGCGGCAAGGGCGGCGGCCGGCCCGACATGGCCCAGGCCGGCGGCACCAATCCGGAGGGACTCGATGCCGCCCTGGCGGGCGTCGCCGACTGGGTGCGCGAGCGCCTCTGAGCCGCCGTTTTACCCCAATCCCCTTTCTTTATTCCCGTAATTAGTGTTTAATTTGCGCCCTTTGGACCCGAAGTAGCATTCCATGGCGTTGATCGTGCAGAAATACGGCGGGACCTCGGTGGGCAGCGTCGAGCGCATCGAGCACGTCGCCGAGCGGTTGATCCAGGCCCGCGCGCAGGGACACGACGTCGTGGTCGTGGTCTCGGCCATGAGCGGAGAGACCAACCGCCTGGTGGAGCTCGCCCACGCCGTCGACGCCCACCCCAACCCGCGTGAGATGGACGTACTGCTGTCCACCGGCGAACAGGTGACCATCGCCCTGCTCAGCATGGCCCTGAACGCCCGCGGCTGTCCGGCGCGCTCCTATACCGGCTCGCAGGTGCATATCCGCACCGACAGCGCCTTCAACAAGGCGCGCATCCTGGCCATCGACGAGGCCCGCGTGCGCCAGGACCTGGCCGCCGGGCGCGTGGTCGTGGTCGCCGGTTTCCAGGGCGTGGACGAGGCGGGCAACATCACCACGCTGGGTCGCGGCGGCTCGGACACCACGGCCGTGGCCATGGCCGCGGCGCTCAAGGCCGACGAATGCCAGATCTACACCGACGTCGACGGAGTCTACACCACCGATCCGCGGGTAGAGCCCAATGCCCGGCGCCTTGGCCGCATCACCTTCGAGGAGATGCTGGAGATGGCCAGCCTGGGCTCGAAGGTACTGCAGATCCGCGCCGTCGAATTCGCCGGCAAATACAACGTGCCGCTGCGCGTGCTGTCCAGCTTCGAGCCGGGCGAGGGCACGCTGATTACCTATGAGGAAGAAGGTATGGAACAAGCCCTGATTTCAGGCATCGCCTTCAACCGCGACGAGGCCAAGCTGACCGTGCTCGGCGTGCCCGATCGCCCCGGCGTGGCCTACCACATCCTCGGTCCCATCGGCGAGGCCAACATCGAGGTCGACATGATCATCCAGAACGTCGGCGCCGATGCGACCACCGATTTCACCTTCACGGTGCATCGCAACGACTACGACAAGGCCCTGGCCGTGCTGCAGAAGGCGGCGCAGGACCTGGGCGCGCGCGAGGTCAGCGGTGACACCAAGATCGTCAAGATATCCCTGGTGGGCGTGGGTATGCGCTCGCACGCCGGGATCGCCAGCTCCATGTTCGAGGCGCTGGCCAAGGAGGGCATCAATATCCGTATGATCGCCACGTCCGAAATCAAAATTTCGGTCGTCGTCGACGAGAAATACCTGGAACTGGCGGTTCGCGCGCTGCATTCGGCCTTCAATCTGGAGCAGGCCCCCGGAAGCTGACCCAAATCAGTTAATTATCCGGTATGTGCTTGAGCGGTCTAAAGTTTGGGTTTAGGGTGACGATAAGCCCTTCATGCGGCGGTGCTCGTCCAGACCACGGTGGGTCGGACGGCCCGGTCCATGTCTTGCAAGGAGTATATTAGGATGCTGATTCTTACACGGCGAGTGGGAGAAACGCTCGTTATCGGTGATGATGTGACCGTCACGGTCCTGGGCGTCAAGGGCAACCAGGTCCGTATCGGGATCAATGCGCCCAAAGACGTCACGGTGCACCGAGAGGAGATCTACGACCGGATCCAGAAGGAGCGGGAAGACGAGGATCCTCAGGGGGGCGTCGGTACCTGAGACCGAATTCGGCCTTTACCTTCGCGGTTGCCCCCGGTATCCTTCGCCTTCCGTACGCCGGAGAGATGGCCGAGAGGCTGAAGGCGCTCCCCTGCTAAGGGAGTATGGGGTTAATAGCTCCATCGAGGGTTCGAATCCCTCTCTCTCCGCCA
>Ga0209918_1001032_pt1 | contig 16170 bp, 15 predicted proteins | sample SalPonD_shore_MG_FD_185712 | JGI IMG/M metagenome (GOLD analysis project Ga0209918, IMG submission 185712) | Salt pond soil microbial communities from South San Francisco under conditions of wetland restoration - Salt Pond MetaG... | ecosystem: Environmental > Aquatic > Marine > Intertidal zone...
GTCACCGTCGTCTTCTCGGTGTCCTTGATGCCGACGATCTCAACCTCGTCACCGACGTTGATCACGCCCTGCTCCACACGACCCGTCACCACCGTGCCGCGGCCGGAGATCGAGAACACGTCCTCGATCGGCATCAGGAACGTCTTGTCCACAGGACGCTCGGGCGTCGGAATGTAATCGTCCACAGCCTTCATCAGCTCCAGAATGGCAGGTGCACCGATCGGGCTGGTGTCGCCCTCAAGAGCCTTCAGCGCCGAACCCTTGATGATCGGAATATCGTCGCCCGGGAAATCATAAGAGGAGAGAAGCTCGCGAACTTCCATCTCGACCAGCTCCAGAAGCTCCTCGTCGTCCACCATGTCAGCCTTGTTCAGGAAAACCACAATGTGCGGAACGTTCACCTGGCGGGCCAGAAGAACGTGCTCGCGCGTCTGCGGCATCGGGCCGTCAGCAGCACTCACCACCAGAATCGCGCCGTCCATCTGCGCCGCACCCGTGATCATGTTCTTCACGTAGTCGGCATGGCCCGGGCAGTCCACGTGGGCGTAGTGACGTGATTCCGTCTCATACTCCACATGCGCCGTCGCAATCGTAATGCCGCGCTCGCGCTCCTCGGGCGCACCGTCAATGTCGCCGTAGTCCTTGAACTCGGCGCTGCCGCCCTCAGACAAAACCTTCGTGATCGCCGCCGTCAACGTCGTCTTACCATGGTCAACGTGACCAATCGTACCAATGTTTACGTGCGGTTTCGTACGCTCAAACTTAGACTTGGACATACTGCAACTCCTCTTTACCTTTTCTCAATTCTCAACTTTATGTCGATCGCACTGCCTTCCAATGCATCGACCCTCAACTGTGGAGCCCAAGGCGGGAGTTGAACCCGCGACCTCATCCTTACCAAGGATGTGCTCTACCCCTGAGCTACTTGGGCCTGCCGCCTCTTGCAGCTGGAGCGGGTGGCGGGAATCGAACCCGCACTACCAGCTTGGAAGGCTGGGGTTCTACCGTTGAACTACACCCGCTTTGGCCCCACACCCGGCTCAAGGCTCAATATGGTGGAGAGGGCTGGATTCGAACCAACGAAGGCTGAGCCAGCAGATTTACAGTCTGCCCCCTTTGACCGCTCGGGAACCTCTCCTCACCGCGCTGCTCCGGCTTGGAAGGCGCGCGATTGTCCTTAAATGCGGACGACTGTCAACATGCAATCGACAAATCGGCCGAGCCGCAAACACAAAATGGAGCCGGCAACAGGAGTCGAACCCGTGGCCTGCTGATTACAAATCAGCTGCTCTACCAACTGAGCTATGCCGGCCTACCAAGGCGGCGCATCATACTGACAGCCCGGGGAAACTCAAGGCATGAACACATTACGGCTGACCAACGGATTACGTTCCGCGCAGTCGAGTCACTCCTTCACGCAGACGCTGTAGCGCCTCTTCCCTACCGAGCAGGGCCAGCGTGGCATCGATCGGTGGCGATACGGGCCTGCCGGAGAGCAGAATACGGATCGGCTGCGCCAGCTTGCCCAGCTTGACCTCGTGCGCCTCGCACACCTCGGAGAGCAACGCATGCAACATCGCCTCGTCCCACGACTCCAGATGCCCGGCCCCCTTGATGAAGTCATCCAGCAGCGGCCACGCCACCTCGCCGAAATGTTTCTTCACCGCCTTCGCCTCGTAGTCGGCCGGTGCCTCGTAGAACATGCGCGCCCCTTCGGCCATGTCGATGAGATTCTTCGAACGCTCCTGTAATACGGCGATCACATGGACCAGATCCGGCCGCTCCGCCCTCACCCCACGCGCCTGCAATAGATCGGCCACCATGGACACGAGCGAGGCTGGCTCCCCGGCCCGCAGGTAGTGGGCATTCAGCCAGTCCAGCTTCTGCTGGTCGAAACGAGCCGCCGTCTTGCCAAGACCGTCGAAATCGAACAGCTCGATCAACTGCTCCCGACTGAACACCTCCTCATCACCGTGTGACCAGCCGAGACGGACGAGATAGTTGACCACCGCATCAGCCAGATAACCGGCCTCGCGGTATTCCGTGACCGCCACCGCCCCGTGGCGCTTGGACATCTTGGCGCCGTCAGGACCATGAATCAGCGGAATATGAGCAAAGGCCGGCACCGGAAGCCCCAGCGCCTCATAGAGCTGGATCTGCCGGGGCGTATTATTCAGATGGTCGGCACCGCGAATCACATGGGTGATCTCCATATCGGCATCGTCGACCACGACGGCCAGATTATAGGTGGGCGATCCGTCCGAACGCATCAGGATCAGATCGTCCAGCTCGCTGTTGGAGAAGACCACCTCGCCCAACACCCGATCATGTACTCGCGTCTCGCCGACATCGGGAGAACGGAAGCGCACCACATGCTCCGCATCGGCCGGATGGTCCTTTCGGTGACGACAGCGACCGTCATACATCGGCTTCTTGCCAGCCTCGCGCTGCGCCTCACGCATCGCATCCAGCTCCGCCTTGCTGCAGTAGCAACGATAGGCCTTGCCCTCGGCAAGCAGCCGGTCAACGGCCGCGATATGAGCATCCTGTCGCTGACTCTGGTAGACGGGATCGCCGTCCCACGACAACCCCAGCCAGCGCAGACCATCCAGAATCACCTGCGTGGCCTCGTCGGTCGAACGCTCACGGTCGGTATCCTCGATTCGCAGCACGAACTCGCCGCCACTGTGGCGGGCATAGAGCCACGAAAAGAGCGCCGTGCGCGCCCCGCCGATATGCAGCATACCTGTCGGGGAGGGGGCAAATCGGGTACGGACGGTCATGTTCACTCCATGGTTACAAAATCAACGGATCTGTCGCGCCAAAAACGGGCGGCGCATGGTATCGAAAGATGGCCGTCACCAAAACCGTTTATGGAGGCGACCGGAAGTGCAGTACTACTTGCCGGCCTGCAACTGCTCGATCACGTGCTGATCCTCCAGCGTGGAGACATCCTGGGTGATATCGCGACCAGCGGCGATATCGCGCAGCAACCGGCGCATAATCTTGCCGGAGCGCGTTTTCGGCAGGCCGGAGGCGAAGCGGATATCGTCCGGTTTGGCGATCGGCCCGATCTCCTCGGCAACATGCTCGCGCAGCATACGCCTGAGCTCACCCTCATCGCCGGTTTCACCTTTGAGCACCACGAATGCGCAGACCGCCTCGCCTTTGATCTCGTCGGGACGGCCGACCACGGCCGCCTCGGCCACCTTCTCATGGGAAACCAGCGCCGACTCGATCTCCATCGTCCCCAAACGGTGGCCGGAGACATTCAGCACATCGTCCACCCGACCCATGATCCAGTAGTAATCATCTTCGTCACGCCGCGCCCCGTCACCGGCGAAGTAGTAGCGACCGCCGAACTTGCGCCAGTAGGTCTCGCGGTAACGCTCCGGATCACCCCAGATGCCGCGCAGCATAGCCGGCCACGGCTCGGTCAGCACCAGCAGCCCGCCATCATGGCCGTGATCAACCGGCTCACCCTCGCCATTCACCACCTCGGCGAACACGCCCGGTAGCGGTAGAGTGGCCGAACCCGGCTTGGTCGGTGTCGCGAACGGCAGCGGCGCGATCATATGGCCGCCGGTCTCAGTCTGCCACCAGGTATCCACCACCGGACAGCGACCGCCGCCAATGACGTCGTGATACCACATCCACGCCTCGGGGTTAATCGGTTCGCCGACGGTGCCGAGCACCCTGAGCGAGGTAAGATCGTATTTCGCCGGCCATTCGTTACCGGCCTTGATCAGCGCCCGGATCGCGGTCGGCGCGGTATAAAGGATACTTACATTATGATCGTGGCAGATCTTCCAGATACGTCCCGGGTCGGGGTAGGTCGGCACACCCTCGTACATTAATGTCGTACCACCGCAGGCCAGCGGACCGTAGACAGAGTAGGTGTGGCCGGTGATCCAGCCGATATCGGCCGTGCACCAGAAGATGTCGGAATCGGCGTGAAAATCAAACGACCACTTCATGGTCAGCATCGACCAGAGCAGATAGCCGCCGGTAGCATGCACAATCCCCTTCGGCTTCCCGGTCGAACCGGAGGTATAGAGAATAAAGAGAGGGTGCTCGGCAGAAAGCGCCACCGGCTCGCAGGAGTCCGGCTGGGCTGCCAACGCCTCATGCCAGTCGACATCGCGCGCATGCGACGCCACCTCATTACCACCGTGGCGCACCACCAATACATGCTCGACACTCCCGTTACCGGTCTCCAGCGCCTCGTCCACATTCGGCTTCAGGGCATGCACATTGCCGCGGCGGTAACCGCCATCGGCCGTCACCACCAGCTTGGCACTGGCATCCTCGATGCGCTCGTGGAGTGCATGCGGGGAGAAAGCACCGAATACCACCGAATGCGTCGCGCCGATCCGCGTACAGGCCAGCATCGCCACCGCCGCCTCGGGAATCATCGGCATATAGATCACGACGCGATCGCCCTCGCCGACCCCGAGTGCCCGCATGGCATTGGCCGCCCGACAGACATCGGCCAGAAGCTCGGCATAGGAGATGGCACGCACCTCGCCCGGCTCGCCTTCCCAGATAATGGCGGTGCGATCGCCCAGCCCTGCCTCGACGTGGCGATCCAGACAGTTCTCGGAGAGATTCAGCTCGCCATCCTCGAACCAGCGGAAGAAGGGGGCCTCCTCACGGTTCAACACACGAGTGAAGGGCTTGCGCCACGAGAGATGCTCCCTCGCCAGTTCGCCCCATGTACCCTCCAGGTCCTGCTTGAATCGCTGGCAGATCGCCCGGTAGTCGCCCATGGAGCCGATATTGGCGTCCGGCGCCTTCGGCGGTTCAAACACCCGGTTCTCGTGAAGAACGGAATCGATCCCTTCTGACATACCAAACCTCCTGTCGTGAACACGGCATTGCTAGCAAGCACGCATCGGAGAGGCAAGGCCATCACACCAACAAAACCATGGGGATGGCTGCGCAACATCCGAGAGGTTGATCCAAATCACCGAAAAAGTGAATCTGTACTATTATGGTATGCAATATACATCGCCGGAAAGGAGTGATGATATGCATACAAATAAGAACACTTGGAACATCGATTTGAAAACAGATCCCGCCATCAAGAAAATCGCCGCATCGGTCATAGCCCTAGTCTTCGGACTGGCCATGACAGGATGCGCCGAGCTGATTGTGGGCGCCGGCATCGGGGCCGCAAGCGCAGCCTACGTCGAGGGCAACCTGCATACGCATGTCAAGGCCGATCCGCGCACCGTCGAGAAGGCCTCCGTACAGGCCCTCAAGGCCATGAACATTGGCATCACATCCTCGGCAGGGTCGGCTGTGGACGCGAAGGTGGTCGGCCATACGGCCACCGACAAAAAGGTTGTGATCAAGGCCGAGTCGAAACAGGCGGGGGAAAGCTCGCTCACCATCCGTGTCGGCATCCTCGGGGATGAATCCACAAGCCGCAGAATCTACGACCAGATCAAGAAACACCTGCCTCCGGGCCACAAAGACGCCACATAGGGGCATGCGCGACCCGCCGTGTCACGGATCGGGCTTTTGGGTTACATTTCGGGCATGCAACACAACATCGAGATCATCCTGACCAGCGTGGACGACCGTGAGGCGGCTTCCTCGATGGCCGATACTCTGATCGAGACAGGTCTGGCCGCCTGCGTGCAGATCTCGGCCGCAGGTCAGTCGGTCTATCGCTGGCAGGGAAGGGTTGAGCACGACGCGGAGCACTACCTCTGCATCAAAACCAGTCGGGCACGTGCCGACGAAGCGGCAAGATGGCTTGTCACCCATCACCCCTACGACGAACCAGAGATCGTCCGCCTGGATGGCGAGGCATCGCCCGGCTACCTCGACTGGCTGGAGACCCAGACGCACCATTCCGGATAGCCTAGGAGCGTTTGCATATCGCAGCCGAAAGGAGTAATCCTTCGGCGGTTTCACCCTTTCGGTCTGCAAGGAGCAACCATGATTGAAGTATCCTTCGCCGGCGCCCTCTTGGCCGGCCTGCTCTCCTTTCTGTCGCCATGCGTGCTGCCTCTGGTGCCTGCCTACCTCTCCTATATCAGCGGGGTCTCCGTCGACTCGCTACGGGCCGAGGATCAAAATCTCCGCTCGCGCGCCATGAAACAGTCACTGTGGTTTATCCTCGGATTTAGTCTTGTCTTCATCGCCCTCGGTGCATCGGCCACCTATCTCGGTCAGTGGCTGCTCACCCACATGACAGTCCTCGGCAAGATCGCCGGCGTCATCATCTTCATCTTCGGGCTGCACTACACTGGCCTGATCCGTATTCCGTTCCTATTGTACGACGCCCACATCGACACGCAAAAGGTCAAGGCGACGCACGGTATCGGCGCCGTACTGCTGGGGGCCGCCTTCGCCTTTGGCTGGACCCCATGTGTTGGCCCCATCCTCGGCGCCATCCTCGCCATGGCCGGCGCACAGACGCATATCAGCCACGGCATCATCCTGCTGGCGGCCTACTCGCTCGGCCTAGCCATCCCATTCTTTCTGGCCGCCGCCGCCACGGACCGCTTCATCCACTGGATGCAGAGCTTCCGCCACCACCTGCACACGATCGAAATCATCTCCGGCATTCTGCTGATGTTCGTCGGCATCCTGATCTTCATCGGAAGCTTCAGCACCTTGGCTGCATGGCTGATCAAATACGCCCCATTCCTGACCCAGCTGGAACCCTCGGTCGCCTCGTAAATCGTCCCCGGTTTATTCAGTTGACCGATATGCAAGGCAATGATTCAATGCTTCTCATGCAGGAAGACACCCAACATGATCCCTTTCAGGAGCGGATCGACTCGCTGTCCCACTCCATCGGCGAGGTTCGCCGCAAGATGGAGGGACTGATGGCGGAGAACCAGCGCCTGCGCGAGGTGGTCCGACTGGCCGAGAGCGAACTACGCAACCGCCGTGATCAAGTTCAGCGCCTCGAGAATGCCATCCGCTCCCTGAACAACAACCGGCTAGAGGCACGTGGCCGGGTGGAGCATGTGATGGAGCAACTTGATCGGCTGGCGACATCGGCCAACAAGGTGGATTGATGAGTCACTCTGTCGAGATCACGCTGATGGGCCGGACCTTCTCCATCCGTACCGAGGACGACCCCGAACACGTACGCGCCGCTGCCGAGCTGGTGCAGTCGCGCATCGATGAACTACGCAGCCTCGGCACCACAGTGGCATCGGACCGGCTGCTGGCCCTGACCGCCCTGAACCTGGCAGGCGAACTGCTGGGCAAGGAGGAGTCCCAAGCGGCCGGGGTAGACGGCTTGCTATCCTCTCTGGACAGCGTAATATTACAGATACAGGGTTTAGCGGAAGCGCCCCTGCGTTGATCGTGCGGCATTCATAGTTGCCCGGGCCGATAACTGTTGAACGGGAGCCTTTCTATCCCGGTTGTGTGTCTCCCGCTCCCGCGGGAAACCTAATGCCGGGATGCGGCGCCCACCTTCCTCGGAGGGTTCGGCAGCTTTTTGCCATTAACGTCAACGCGGGGGCGCCCTTTTTTTTACCGCCTCCACTTCCTTCTCCAAAGGCTGTTGTGCATGGATGACAAGCGCGATATCCGGTTTCAGGCCCTGAAAGCGCGTCGGGCCCTGCCGGCGGACGAACACCATCACGCCTCAATACGCATCCAGAATACGTTGCTCGCATGGATCAATGCGATGGATGCCGCGCACTACCCGCTGCTGACCTACCGCGCCATGTCCGACGAGGTGAACACCGACCACCTCTTCACCGCCCATACCGGCCGCATCTTCGCACCGGTCACACACGAACGGGGACACATGCACTGGCACGAGGTCACCCCCGATACGGCATGGCAGCGCGGCGCGCTCGATGTTCGGGAACCGCGGGACGGTCCGACCTGGGAGCCGGCAACGGGGCGTGCCATTCTGGCATGCCCGCTGGTCGCCTTCGATCGCCATGGTAACCGGCTCGGGCTGGGAAAGGGGTGCTTCGATCTCTGGCTATCGCGTTTCAGAAGCGATATTTTTGCCGTTGCCGGGCTGGCATTCGCCTGTCAGGAGGTCCCCGAGGTCCCCGTCGAGGCGCATGACATCCCCATGGACTATGTTATTACGGAGCACGAGGTCATCACATGCCGGATATCCTGAACATCCTTGCCATCGGCGACATCATCGGCAAAGCCGGACGGCGCGCGCTGACCGATCATCTGCCGACGCTGATCGACCGCCATCAGATCGATTTCGTCATTGCCAACGGCGAGAACCTAGCCTCTGGGTTCGGTACAACCGCCAAGACCGCCGAAGACATGTTCACCATTGGCGTGGACGTGCTGACCAACGGCAATCACTGCTGGGACCAGCGCCAGATCATGTCGACGATGGATGAGGACGAGCGACTGGTCCGTCCCTGCAACTTCACATCGTATGCGCCGGGACGGGGCTGGACTATCCGCGAAACATCGGCCGGCCACCGGATCGCCGTGATCAACGTGATCGGACAGGTCTTCATGGGTACATGGGACTGCCCCTTTACGGCGGTGGACCGTGCCCTAGAGGAGATCGGTGACGATGTCTCGGCCATCATTGTGGACATGCATGCCGAGGCCACAAGCGAGAAGATGGGCATGGGCTGGTACCTGAACGGTCGAGCCTCCTTCGTCTTCGGTACCCATACCCACGTTCCTACTTGCGACGAGGCGATCCTGCCCGCCGGTACCGCCTTCCAGACCGATCTCGGCATGACCGGTTCCTATCAGTCGATTATCGGCATGAAGGTCGAGGGTGCCCTAAAACGGATGATCCAGAAGCTGCCGCAGCGCTTCGAGGCAGTGGAACGGGGCGCCAGCATCTTCGCCACACTGGTGCGCATCGAAGCGGATTCGCGCCGCGCAATCTCGATCGAACGTATCCACATCCCCCCTTCCGTCTGACGCATCTAAAAAGGGGCTGATAAAATCAGCCCCCTTTTTTTCATACCCCTGTTTCCTCCACCCGCGACTTACAGCGGCGGCATCTCCGATGTTTCTGCGAAGGTCTTCAGTTTCTGCGCCCTGGAGGGGTGACGTAGCTTGCGCAGCGCCTTAGCTTCGATCTGACGGATACGCTCACGCGTGACACCAAACTGTTTACCCACTTCTTCCAGTGTGTGATCGGTGTTCATGCCGATGCCGAAACGCATCCGCAGCACCTTCTCCTCACGCGGTGTCAACGATTCCAGCACCTCCAGCGTCGCCTCGGAGAGGGCCAGCCCGACCGCCCCGTCGAGCGGATCCTCGGCATTCTCGTCCTCGACGAAATCGCCCAGCTGTGAATCCTCCTCGTCGCCGATCGGCGTCTCGAGCGAAACTGGCTCTTTGGCCACCTCGAGGATTTGGCGCACCTTGTCCTCTGGCATCTCCAAATGCTCGGCCAGCTCCTCGGGCGTGGGCTCGCGGCCGATCTCCTGCGCGATCCGCCGCGACACGCGCATCATCTTGTTGATCGTTTCGATCATGTGCACCGGGATACGGATGGTCCGCGCCTGATCGGCTATCGAACGCGTAATGGCCTGACGAATCCACCAGGTCGCATAGGTCGAGAACTTGTAACCACGGCGCCACTCGAACTTGTCCACCGCCTTCATCAGACCGATATTCCCCTCCTGGATCAGGTCGAGGAAACCGAGCCCGCGGTTGGTATATTTCTTGGCGATCGAGATCACCAGACGGAGGTTGGCCTCGATCATCTCACGCTTGGCTTGGCGAGCCTTCGCCTCGCCCATGGTCAGCCGGCGTGCCACTGTCTTCAGCTCCTCCACGCGCATCTCGGTCTCCTGCTCGATGCGTTTGAGACGACGCTGGTTCTCATGAATCTTGCCGGTCGAGCCCTGAATGGCTTCACCCCAGGGCGCATCCGGATGCGCCTTGACGACCGTATCGAGCCAGTGCTCGTCGGTCTCCATGGTCGGGAAGCTCTCGATGAAGAGCTTGCGGGGCATCTTGGCCTTCAGTGCAAGATCGCGGATCATCCGCTCGGACTTGCGCACACGCTCCACAGCGTTCTTGAAGCGCTGCACCAGCATCTCGATCTGCTTGCTGGAGAAGGGAATGCTGACCAGCTCAACGAGCATGGCATCCAGCTCCTTCTGCATCTTCTTGGCCAGATTGGCATCGTCCGGCTTCTCTTCCGACTGCTTCTTGAGCTTGATGTAACGGGCATGGAACTTCTTGGCCGCCGCGAAATGCTTCAGGGCTTCCTCGAGCTGCTCCTCCTTGGTGATCACCGTCTCCTGCATCGGCGTACCGTCGGGCGTGGCCGTACGCGCCTGGATGGCGGCCAGCAGCTTCTCCTGATCCAGCTCCTTCTCGAGCACCTCCTTTTCGTCGGGCTCCTCCTCGTCATCGTCACCGCGATTCAGGCGTGCCTCGTACTCGGCGATGGCAGCGGCATTCACCACCTTGTCGTCGATATCGAGGATGTTGCGGGTATCCTCCTCGGCCACACGATCGCCCAGCAGCATGATCTCGCGGAAGGTGGTCGGGCAGAGGCAGATCGCCTCAAGCACCTGCAGACGCCCCTCCTCGATACGACGGGCAATCTCGATCTCGCCCTCGCGGGTCAGAAGCTCCACGGTGCCCATCTCGCGCAGGTACATGCGCACGGGATCGTCGATACGAATCACCGTGCCCAGCGTCGAGGTATCGGCACGCAGAGCTGAATCCTCCTTGCGCAAACGATCCTTGCGCATGGCGTAGGTTCCCGTCGGTGCACGCTCGGGGTCGACCACCTCGACGCCCATCTCGGTAAACAGGTTGATCACCTGTTCGACCTGATCGGCGGAAACCAAGCCCTCCGGAAGATGCTTATTCAGCTCTTCGTAGGTGATGAAGCCCGCCTCCTTGCCGCGAGCCATCAGGCTGCCCAATTCGCGAATACGCACCGGTTCCTTTTTCACATTTGCCATGTGTCGTCAACCCTCTGCATTGATTTGTTTATGAATTGCTTCTCTTTTCGCCTGCAGATCGCGTCTCTGGCGATCAATTTCGAGCTGCTTCGGCAATTCACGTGCTTCTGACCATAGACGATCAAGATGTCTGATCCAGATGCCCAGCAGCAGGAATTCGAAGCCTTCGGGGCCAATATCCGGCTCATTCGTCCAGCGCGCGATGCGCGCATCCTCTGGAAAATCCTGTCTGAGGCCATCGATTATGCTCTTATCTGCCCTATTATAGCGCAAAGCGCGCGTGTATATCTCATATAGACCCTTATCGTCAAGAAAAAAATGCCGGGCTTCCTCCGGTAACGACCCGATGCGGGCCGGCTGACGCACCAGTGCGGCGACAAACCGCTCCTCCGGATCGAAGCCGGCAGGGCGGGCGGGGCGGGGCGATTCCGTCCTCGCGGTAACGGCCTGGAGGCTGATCCCGGTGGCCCGCTCCGCCTCCTGTTTCCATGCCTGTTTCAGATAGACATCGGCCATCGTTTCGAGCATCGCATCGGCCTTCTTGGCCATGCGCGCGCGTCCCTCGGCCCCCTGCCCGGCAAGCAGCTTCAGCCCCGTCAGCCAGGTCTCCAGCACCGGTCGAGCCTCGCGCTCGATGCGCGCGGCAAAGGCCTCGCCCCCCTCCCGGCCGAGCAGACTGTCCGGATCCTCCCCCTCCGGCAGATAGAGGAAACGCGGTGCATGTTCGGCGCCAAGCAGCGGCAGCATACGCTCCAGCGCCCGCCAAGCCGCCTGCCGTCCAGCCCGATCGCCGTCGAAGCAGAAGATGGGGGCGTCGTGCAGTCGCAGGATCTCACGAATCTGCGATTCGGTAATGGCGGTACCCAACGGCGCTAGGCCAATCGGAAAACCATGCGCAGCCAGTGCCAGCACATCCATATAGCCTTCCACGACCAGCAGCAGCTTGCGCTTGCGGATCTGCTCGCGATGCTCCGAAAAGCCGTAGAGCAGATTCGATTTGTGGAAGTAGGGGGTCTCCGGTGAGTTGAGATACTTGGGTTCGCCGTCGCCCAGGATGCGACCGCCGAATCCCACCACCTTGCCCCTGCGATCGCGGATGGGAAACATGACACGATCGCGGAATCGGTCGCCGTACCCTCCCTGCCGGTTTTTGAACAGCAAGCCGACCGCCTCCAGCTGTGCCATCACCCGGCCATCTTGGCCAAAGCAGCGCTTCATAAAATCGTAGCCGGGCGGCGCGAAACCAATGCGGTAATCGCGGACAATCGCCTCCGGCATGCCACGACGCACAAGGTAGTCACGCGCGGCCTTACCCTGCGCGCCCTGCAGCACCCTGGAAAAGGCCGCGGCCGCCTGCTCCAGCAGCTGCAGCGCCTGCGCATGGCGCTGCGCCTCACCCGAATCGGACCGAGCATCCCGAGGCACCTCCAGACCGGCCTTCTCGGCCAGATACTCCACCGCTTCGGGAAAGGAGTAACCGTCGTGCTCCATCAGAAACTGGAAGGCGCCGCCCCCCTTGCCGCAACCAAAGCAGTAGTAGAGCTGTTTGTCCGGCGATACGGAGAAAGAGGGGGATTTCTCGTGATGGAAGGGACAGAGCCCCATCAGGTTTGAACCCGCCTTCTTGAGCTGGAGATGACGCGAGATCAACTCGACAAGATCGGTTCGGCTCAATACCTCGTCGATGAATTCAGGCGGGAAATGCGTCATGGCTCTATGTAGCTGTCCCTGCGATACTTGGCAAGAAGCGGGAGATCGGAAGCGGCATCCTGCGCCGCACGTCTCGGCCGGAAAAAGAAGAGGATAATGCGGGACACCCCTTTACGACTGAAGGCGCGCCTTGACCATGGCGGAGAGATGCCCCATATCGGCCCGGCCCTCGACCTTTTCCCGCATGGCGGCCATGACCTTGCCCATATCGCGCATACCCGAGGCGTCGGTATCGGCCATGACCCCGTCGAGCATGGCGGCAACCTCGTCATCACCGAGCGGCTCGGGCAGATAGGCCGAAAAGAGTTCCGCCTCGGCCAGCTCCTTGGCCTCCAGCTCCGACCTGCCCCCCTCGGCGTACTGCGCGGCGGCATCCCTGCGCTGCTTGACCAGCTTGCCAATCAGAGCATAAAGCTCCTCCTCGGCCAGTGCATGACCAAGCTCGATCTCCTTGTCCTTGATGGCGGCACGCAGCATTCGAATAGCGCCCAGCGACGACTTGTCGCCCGCCTTCATGGCGGCCTTCATATCGTCATTGATACGTTGTTGAAGCATACGGCCACCTCCGGGCAATCGATCATTCAAAAAGAAAGCGCCGGGCCAGACGACCCGGCGCTTCGTACACGATTCAGTTAAAAATCGCGAGCCTCGCGCCGGCGAATACGGCGAAGACGCTTCATCAGGCGCTTGCGCGCGGCCGCAGCCTTGCGCTTGGCTTTGACGGAGGGCTTCTCATACGCCTCGCGCCGACGACACTCGCTGATCACACCGCCACGCTCCACCTGCTTGCGGAAACGCTTCAGTGCAATCTCAAACGGCTCTTCCGGATTGACTCTAATTCCAGGCATGTAAAAACATCACCTCCTTCCGGTTTGTGTAGGCGCAGGCGGGGGATTATGCAACCCCGTCCACTTTATAGGCCCAACGGATGACTTTCTGCAAAGCCATCAGGTAGGCTCGTCGCATACACAAAGAGGGCGGCGGATTATCATCATGAGAGCAGATAAGTCAAATTCCGGGCGGCAATTGCTAAAGACCACCGGCACGGTCGGCAGCTGGACGCTCGTCTCTCGCGTACTGGGATTCGCCCGCGACATCCTCATCGCGCGGGTGCTCGGCGCCGGGCTTCTGGCCGATGCCTTCTTCGTCGCCTTCAAGCTGCCAAACTTCTTCCGGCGACTGCTGGCCGAGGGGACGCTGACAGTCGCACTGGTCCCCGTCCTGGCCGAGGAGCGCAAAAAGGACGAGGTAGCGGCCCACGACTTCCTCGATGCCCTGGCCGGGCTGTTGCTCGCGACACTGCTGCTACTCACCTTGCTGGGCATGGCAGGCATGCCCGTGCTGCTGTTGGTGTTCGCCCCCGGCTTCCACGACGAACCGGACCGATGGGCCGCGACCCTGCACCTAGCCCGCTGGATGTTCCCCTACCTCGCCATGATCACGCTGGCCGCCATGTCCTGGGCCGTACTGAACACCTACCGGCGCTTCGCGGTGGCGGCCGCCAGCCCCGCCCTGCTCAACATCGCCTTGATCTTCGCCGCCATCGTGCTCGCTCCCAACATGGAGAACCCCGCCATGGCGCTCACCCTCGGCGTTCTGCTGGGCGGCGCACTGCAACTGGCCATCCAGTTTCCGGCGCTCCGCCGCATCGGATGGACTCCCCGTCCCCGATTCAGGCCGACCATGGTGCCGGTTGTCCGAACCCTGAAACTCTTCGGCCCGGCCGTGACCGGCGTCGCCGCCGTGCAGATCAACATCCTGGTCGGCACCATCCTGGCCACACTGCTGCCGATCGGCGCCGTCTCCTATCTCTACTACTCCGACCGTATCGTGCAGCTGCCGCTGGGGCTGTTCGGCATCGCCATGAGCACCGCCCTGCTCCCCTCTCTCTCGGGGCATGTGGCGGCCGGACGACAGACCGATGCGCTGCACGAGCTGCGACAGGGGCTGGCCTGGCTGACCTGGATCACCTTGCCGGCGACCGTCGGCATCCTGCTGCTGGCCGGGCCGATCATCACCACCCTGTTCGAACAGGGTCGCTTCACCGCCGCCGCCGCTGAGGCAACCGCCCATGCGCTGCAGGCCTACGGCGTGGGCCTGATGAGCTTCTGCTGGGTACGGGTACTATCTACGGCCTGCTATGCCCACCAGGACAGCAAAACGCCGATGCGCTACGCCGCCGCCAGCGTAGTCGCCAACATCCTTCTGGCCGTGATCCTGATGTGGCCGCTTGACTATCTCGGTCTGGCGCTGGCCACCTCGCTGGCCTCGTGGCTCAACGCCGCACTGTTGATCCGTCATCTGCGCAAAACACATGGTGCACTCTTCGATGCCGCAACCGCCAAGCGCATGCTACAGGCGCTGTTCGCCAGCATGCTGATGCTGATCCTGCTGCTGGTCCTGCTGTACGCCTGGCCCTTCCCGGCCGGCGGGAGCAAAGGCATGCAGGCTCTCTGGCTGAGCATCGCTGTCGGCGGCGGCATGCTGACCTTCCTCGCTGCGGCACGGCTCTGCGGCGAACGGCTGCAGCAGCTTCGCAGGGGGCGTTGAGCACACTCGCGGTCGGGTTGCGTCGCCCCGGTGACGCTTGCACAGTAGCAGACAAATAAATCGAAAGGCGCCAATCCATGAAGGAACAGAAAGATTACCGGCCGCTCGGATGCCGGGAGTGCCTGCACGGTACCGATCTCGGATTCGACTTCACCATGGCGTTCCAGCCAATCGTCAACGCCACCACCGGCAAGGTGTTCGCCCACGAGGCGCTGGTACGCGGCCTCGACAACGAGCCGGCAGGCAGGGTCTTCGAATCGGTCGATGACACCAACCGGTACCGATTCGACCAGTCCTGCCGGGTCAAGGCCGTGCAGCTGGCAACAGAGCTGGGCATGGATGCCTTTCTCAGTATCAACTTCATGCCCAACGCGGTCTACCGCCCCGAACTCTGCATCCGCACTACCCTGAATGCGGCCGAAACTTACGGCTTCCCGGTGGAGCGGATTATCTTCGAGATCACCGAGAGCGAGAAGATCGACGACCATGAACATCTGCGGGACATCGTCGAGCACTACAAGCAGTGCGGCTTCAAAACCGCCATCGACGATTTTGGCGCCGGCTATTCGGGCCTCAACCTGCTTTCCGACATCCAGACCGACTTTATCAAGCTTGATATGGCGCTGATCCGCAACATCGACCAGGACAGGGCGCGTCAGGCGATCGTACGCGGCATTCTGCAGACCTGCGGGGAGCTCGGGATCACGACGATCGCCGAGGGGGTGGAACGGCGGGAAGAACTGGACGTGCTGCAGTCGTTAGGAATCGAACTGTTCCAAGGCTACTACTTCGCCCGTCCGGCTTTCCGAAGTCTGGCGCCGACCTGAAACGGTGGTGCTGGCGTTCCGCTGATAATGGTTTATACTGCGTTTTGCTGCAAGTTGATCTCGATGAGTTTCTGGTAGTAAGACGGAAGCCTTTCCGTTCTCTCCCGCATCTCCCTGACCACATGCATGCGAAATTTATATATAGATAAGATTGAGGTATTTTTTTATGGCAA
>Ga0209918_1001033_pt1 | contig 16163 bp, 16 predicted proteins | sample SalPonD_shore_MG_FD_185712 | JGI IMG/M metagenome (GOLD analysis project Ga0209918, IMG submission 185712) | Salt pond soil microbial communities from South San Francisco under conditions of wetland restoration - Salt Pond MetaG... | ecosystem: Environmental > Aquatic > Marine > Intertidal zone...
GATCAACCTCTGCGACGACCGCTGTCAGTTCGTTGCCGCCTATGCAGCCGCCCTCGCCGTGGGTGCGACGACCCTGCTCCCGTCCAGCCGCAGCAGCTCCGCCGTGCGAGACCTGCAGGAGCGCCATTCCGGTGCGCCGGCGATCGGCGGGCAGCGGGACGAGATCGTCGATATCGCGGTCGGGGACACGCCGCCGCCCGTCGTGGAAGGAGACCTGCCGGCGCCGTCCTTTCCGGCGGATCGAAGTGCCGCCGTGCTGCACACCTCCGGCAGCACCGGCACCCCGGCCCCCCACGGCAAGACCTGGGGCTCGCTGGTGCACGGCGCCCGGCTGGTGGCCGATCGGCTGCGGCCGAGGCACGGCACGGGGGTGGTGGCGACCGTCCCGCCCCAGCACATGTTCGGCCTGGAGGCGTCGGTGATGCTGCCTCTTCAGTCGGGCTGCGTGCTGACCGGCGCCCAGCCGATGTTCCCGGGGGACGTGTGCGGAGCCCTGGCCGGCATCGAGGGACCGCGTGCCCTGGTGACGACCCCGGTACATTTGCGCGCCTTCGTCGAATCGTCGTCAGCCTTCCCGCGTGTGGACTGGGTGCTGTCCTCCACGGCACCGCTGGACGCCGAGCTGGCGGCGCGCGTGGAAGCGCGGCTGGATGCGCCGGCCTTCGAGATCTACGGCTCCACCGAGACGGGCGCCATGGCGATGCGGCGGACCGCTGCCGAGGCGGCCTGGGATCCGCTGCCGGGGTTCGCCTTCGAGCACGATGGCGAGCGCTGGTGGGTCCGCGCCCCACACCTGCCCGCCCCGCTGCCGCTGAACGACCTCCTCGAGTTCCGGGACGACGGCCGCTTCACTCTGGGCGGGCGCGCCGCCGACCTGATCAAGATCGCGGGCAAGCGCGCCTCGCTGGGAGACCTCAACCAGCGCCTGCTGGCCGTGGAGGGCGTCGTCGACGGGGTGTTCTACGCGGCGTCCGGCGACAGGGCGGGTACGGTTCGGCGGTTGGCGGCCTTCGTCGTCGCTCCGGCCGTCAGCGAACGGGCCATTCAGGCGGCGCTGCGGCAGTCCCTCGACCCTGTGTTCCTGCCCCGGCCGTTGATACGGTTGGACACGCTGCCGCGTAACGAGGCGGGCAAGCTGCCCCGTGCGGCGCTGGAGGCCCTGGCGGCGCAATACCTGAAAAGCTGAACGGTACGCTATGGCGCAGCGACTGACATTCCCGGCCGATCATCCCGCCCTGCCCGGCCACTTTCCCGGCCGCCCCATGGTGCCCGGTGTGGTGCTGCTGGATCGCATCATGGTCGCGGCGGAGGCGTATCTCAGCGAACGCGACGGCGGGCGCTGGCGGATCGGCCAGGCGCCGACAGTGAAGTTCCTGCGGCCGCTGCCGCCTGGCGTCGCCGTGGATCTTCATTTCGACGGCAGCCCCGGGAAGCTGCGCTTCCGTGCCGAGCTCACCGAGGCGCCGGGGGCCGTGGTGGTCTCGGGGACCCTGGCCGGCACCCGCGAATGAGCACACGCTGGACCCAGAAGCGCAGCCGGGGCAGCTTGGCGATGATGCGCCTCATGGTCTGGATCGCGCTGGGCCTGGGCCGACTGCCCGCCCGCGTCGTGCTCCACGGCATCACCGCCTATTTCCTGCTGTTCTCCATGGAGGGCCGCCGGGCGTCCAGGGCGTATCTTCACCGTGCGCTGCAGCGCCGCCCCCGGCTGGCCGACCTCTACCGACACTATTTCACCTTCGCCTGCACGCTGCTCGACCGGGTTTACCTGCTGGCCGGGCGTATCGGCGTACTGCAGGTGGATATCCGCGGCCTCGATGCCCTGCCTGCCGACGGCTGCCTGCTGCTTGGCGCCCATCTGGGCAATTTCGACGTGCTGCGGGTACTGGCCGAGCACGACCCTGACGCCGACGTGCGGGTGCTGATGCATCTGCGGCCCGATTCCAAGATCGAGCGCATCTTCGACGAGCTCAATCCCGGACTGCGCCGGCAGATCATTCCCATCGGCGGCATCACCTCGCTGCTGCGGGTGAAAGAGGCCCTGGAGGAGGGTGCCCAGGTGGGGATGCTCGCCGACCGGCTGGTGTCCGGCGACCGCGCCGTCACCTGCCATTTCTTCGGTGAGCCGGTCTCCCTGCCGGTGGGGCCGTTCCTGATGGCCGCCAAGCTGCGGGTGCCGGTGTTCCTCTGCCTCGGCCTGCATCGGGGCTGGGGGCGCTACCAAGTGGTCATCGAGCCCTTCGCCGAGCCGGCCGCCGCCGATGTCACGCCGGATGACGCAGCAGTGGCAGAATACGCCCAGGCCTTCGCCGAGCGTCTCGAGTACTGGTGCCGTCAGGCGCCCTACAACTGGTTCAATTTCTATGACTTCTGGGCAGGAACCGCGTCCGCATAGCCGTCCACGGCCGTTTCGGCGGCCAGCCCGAACCGTCGCCCTGGCCGCGCTGCTCTGCGCCTCGGCGGCAGCCGCGGCCGCCGGTCATTTCGACCTGCAGTCGCTGCTTGCCCGCGTGGCGGACAACGGCGTGGTGCAGGCCCGCTACCGGGAGGTCCGTCACAGTCCGCTGTTGTCCGAGCCGGTGACGCTCACCGGCCGTATCCTCATCGACCCGGCCGGCCGCTTCGTCAAGACCAGCGAAGGGGAGAATCCCTCGACCCTTCGCCTCGACGGCGACACGGTGGTCCTCGAGCGCGGCGGCGAGACCCACACGGCGAGCGTCGATCGCTACCCCATGATGGAGATGCTGGTGAAGGGCCTGTTTGCCCTGTCCCGGGGCGATGCCGACACGCTCACGCAATACTTTCAGGCCGAGGTCACGGGCGGCCCGGACGCCTGGCAATTGACTCTGAAGCCCCGGCACCGCGTCAATCCGGACAACCCCACTGCCGGTGAGACCACAGGGCTGGTGAGCCTGACCATTCACGGCAGCGGCGGGCGCTTTCGGCGCATGGTGCTGGAGCAGTCCGCCGGCCAGCGCACGGTGATGACGTTCCAGGAGACGGACGCCCAATGACGCCGCGCTGGCGCGCGCTGGCCTGGGCTGGCGCCCTGGCCGTCACCCTGGCCCTGATTGTGCTCCGCGGCCACGTGCGCACCGACCTCTCCCTGTTCCTGCCCGACGCCGCCAACCCCGTGCAGCACCTGGTGGTGGACCAGCTGCGTCATGGTCCGGCGGCGCGGGTGGTCCTGGCCGCCATCGGCGGCGCGCCGGGACCGGCCCTTGCCCGCCTGAGCCGAGGACTGGCCGGTGCTCTGCGTGGTGACCCGGCCTTTGAGGGCATCTACAACGGCGCCGGCGGTACCCCCCTGGCAGGGCTCGACACGCTGCGCCGTTACCGCTACCTGTTGAGTCCCCAGATGGACCGGCCGGACCCGTTGGGCATCGGGCGGCTGCGTCGGGCATTCGATGCCATCCACCGGCGGCTGACGGGCGTCGTGCCCGGGATGGATGTGGCCCATACGCGTTCCGACCCCACCGGCGCCTTCAGTGCCCTGCTCGAGCATCTGCGGCCCGGCGGGCCGGAACGCCGGCAGGGGGTATGGTTCACCGAGGATGGTCGGGCGCTGCTGGTGCTGCGCACCAGCGCCGCGCCGCTGGACCTGAACGCCCAAGGTCGGGCCGTGCACCGGCTGCGGGCGGCGTTTGACGGGCTGCCGGGAGCCGACCGGGCCGCGCTCACGCTGACCGGGCAGCCGGTCATCGCCCTGCGCAGCCGCAGCCTCATCAAGTCGGAGGTGCAGCGGGTATCGCTGTTGGCCACCGTATTCGCGCTGGGGTTGTTGGTGGCGGTGACCCGGTCGTGGCGTTTCCTGGTGTTGGGCGCCCTGCCGCTGGCTGCCGCCCTGACGGCGGGGGTGAGCGCCGTGATGGCGCTGTTCGGCGGTATCCACGGCATCACCGTTGCTTTCGGTGCCACGCTCGTCGGTGTGGCCCTGGACTATCCGGTACACCTGTTCCTGCACCGCCGCCGCGGTGAGAGCGGCATGGTAGCCATGCGCCGCATCCGGCGACCGCTGTGGCTGGGTGCCGCGACGACCGCACTGGGCTTCGCCGCCCTGTGCTTCGCCGGGTTCGCCGGCATTGCCCAGCTGGGCGTATTCGCCATTGCTGGCGTCCTTGCCGCGGTGGGGACTACCCACTGGCTGCTGCCGGGCTGGGTGGGGGACGTGGTGGCGAAGCCCCCGCCCGTCCCGGCCCTGCAGGGGCGCTGGCCGCGGGTCGCAGCGGCCGCCCTGCTGCTGGCCTCGGCGGCGTACCTGATCGCCAGACCGCCTCGCTGGGAGGGCGACCTGGAGCACATGAGCCCGGTCCCGGAAGCCATGAAGCGGCTCGACCACCGCCTGCGCAGCGCGGCGGGCCTGGCCGGTCCCCGCGACCTGATCGTGGTCGGCGGGGCGGACCCGCAGCAGGCCCTGCGGCGCACGGAGGCGGTGGTGGCCGCGCTGCGCGACAGCAGCCCTGTTCCGGCTGTCGCCCAGCCCCTCACCGACTGGCTCGCCAGCCAACAGCGGCAGCTTGCGCGGCGCGGCCGGCTACCGGGCGCGGCGGAGCTGCGGCACCGGGTCGGCGCGGCCCTCGGGGGGCTGCCGCTGAAGGCCGCCGCCTTCTCACCGTTCGTCGAGGACGTGGCCGCCAGCCGGCGGCTGGCGCCGCTCGGGCCGGATGCGCTCTCCGGAAGCCTGGATGCGCTGGCGGGCCAGAAGCTGATCCGGGATCAGGACCAGTGGTGGTCGCTGGTGCCGCTCGCGGAGGTGACCGACCGTCGTGCCCTCGCCCGACTCGTGTCCGGACACACGGGGGCTCACTACCTGGATCTCAAGCGCGAAACCAACCAGCTGGTTAACGGCTATCGCCGGCAGGCCACGATCCACTTTGCGGTGGGAGGCGGAGTAATTCTGCTGAGCCTGCTGCTGGCCCTCGGCTGGCGCCGGCGTACGCTGCACGTGGCCGCGGTCGCATTCGGCGGGGTGCTCCTGGCGGTAGCGGCGCTCGCCCTGGCGGGGGTGCCGCTGTCGCTGTTCAGCCTGGTGAGCCTGCTGCTGGTGGTGGGGCTGGGGCTCGACTACGGGCTGTTCACCAGCGAGCCGGACGGTACCGGATTGTCGCTGGCGTCAGCCACGGTGTGCGCCGCCTCGACTGTGTTAGCCTTTGCGGTGTTGGCCACCGCCGACATCGCGGTGCTGGGCGATATCGGCAGCACGGTGGCCGCGGGCGCGGCCGCCTCCTGGCTGCTCGCCTGGCTCATGGCGCGTCCGACGGATATCAACGGCGAAACGCGGTCGTGATTCGCACCGCGCGCCGGCCGGGCGAGAATCGGATACTCACAAAGATTGATGACAGGTGACATGACGCCCCTGGTACTGACCCACTGCGCCGCAGTAAATGCCCTGGGACGGGGGATGGAGGCAACGCGGGAGGCGCTCGCCGCCGAGCGCAGCGGGCTGCGCCCCAACGATTTTCCGCCGGTGGAGCTGGACACCTTTATCGGGCGGGTCGAGGGCCTGGAGACGTTGCCGGTGCCCGAGCCGCTCACCCGCTATGACTGCAGGAACAACCGACTCGCCGAGCTCTGCCTTCAGCAGGACGATTTCGAATCGGCGATCGCCGACCTGCGTGAGCGTCACGCGCCGGAGCGCATCGGCGTCTTCCTCGGCACCAGCACCTCCGGCATCCTGGAAACCGAGCTGGCCTATCGGCACCTGGAAGCCTACGATGGCCGCCTGCCGCCCGATTTCCGCTACCGGGAGTGCCACAACTTCTATTCCGTGGCCGATTACGTGCGACGGCGGCTGGGGCTGCGCGGACCGTCAGAGGTGATCTCCACGGCCTGCTCGTCCAGCGCCAAGGTCTTTGCCACGGCTCAGCGCTTCATCCAGGCCGGATTCTGCGATGCGGCCGTGGTGGGCGGCGTGGACACCCTGTGCATGACCACCCTGTACGGCTTCAACTCCCTGGAGCTGGTCTCCCCGGAGCCCTGCCGGCCCGCCGACAGCCATCGCCGGGGGCTGTCTCCGGGCGAAGCTGCGGGCTTCGCCATCGTGGAGCCGGAGGCGGCAACCCATACGGGCGAGGTCGTGCTGCTCGGCTATGGCGAGAGCTCCGACGCTCACCACATGTCCACGCCCCATCCCGAGGGCCGAGGTGCCGCGCAAGCCATGCGCGCGGCCCTGGAACGCGCCGGCGTGGCCGCCGGGGACGTGGACTACGTCAACCTGCACGGTACGGCCACGCCCATCAACGACCGGACCGAGGACCAGGCCGTGACCAGCGTGCTCGGCACCACGGTGCCGTGCAGCTCCACCAAGGGCTGGACTGGACACACCCTGGGCGCTGCCGGCATCACCGAGGCATTGATCACGGCCATCTGCCTGGTGGACGGCCTGATTCCCGCGAGTCTCAACACCCGCGAAGTGGACCCGGCGTTTCGCAGCCGCATCGTCACCGAAAGCGGATTCGGGCGGCTGCGGCTGGCCATGAGCAATTCCTTCGGCTTCGGCGGCAGCAACTGCTGCCTCGTTCTCGGGAGGCGACATTAATGGACCTGGAGGTGCGGGGCATCGGTCTGGTGGCGCTTGGCCTGAGCGACTGGCCGACGGCGGTGCCGGTGCTCCGGGGTGAGCAGCCTTATGCGTCGGCGCCGCTGGATAAACTGGCGCCGGCCCGGCTGGCCTCGGCGGAGCGGCGGCGGGCGGCGGCGGTGACAAGGCTGGCCATCGCCGCTGCAGGCGAGGCGCTGGGCGATGCGGACCCCACGGACATCCCGGCGGTGTTTGCGTCCTCCGAGGGCGACCTGGTGACCACCGACGAGCTGTGCCGGAGCATGAACGCCGAGCCGCCCTGGGTTTCGCCCATGCGGTTCCACAATGCGGTCCACAACGCCGCGGTGGGTTACTGGAGCATTGCCGTGGGCGTGCAGGCCAACACCACCAGCCTCTGCACGTACGACGAGACCTTCGCTGGAGGGTTGCTGGAGGCAGCCGCGCAGATGGCGGCCGACGACATCGAAGAATGCCTGCTGGTGGCCTACGATGACGTGGTGCCCGACCCGCTGCACGCCTTTCGCCCCATCTCCCAGCCCTTCGCCGTTGCCCTGCGGTTGGCCCGGGCCGCCAGTCGCCCGGACCTGCGGCTGTCCTTCGCGGGCGGCACCGCGGCAGAGCCGACCATGGACGACGACGGGTTGGAGGCGCTGCGGGCGAACAACCCCGCGGCCCGGGCCCTGCCGCTGCTGGCGCTGCTGGCCCGGTCGGCGGCGGGTACCGTGCGGCTCGGTTGTCCCGGCGGGCATCTACGGGTGGAGCGGCCGGAGGGTGGAACATGAGTCTGGACGCCGCCGGCATCGCCCGCCTGGTGCCTCATGCGGGGGCCATGTCCCTGCTTCACGAGGTGACCGAATGGGACGCGGATACCATCCACTGCCGGGCCGTCAGCCACCACCGCGAGGACAATCCGCTGCGCTGGTGCGGTCGCCTCGCCGTAATCAACGCCGTTGAGTACGCCGCCCAGGCCATGGCCGTGCACGGGGCCCTGCGCGCGGGCGATGCCAGTGACCGGCCCGGTTACCTGGCGGCGGTGCGCAGCCTGGCGCTCTACGGGGAGCGCCTGGACGATACCGAGGGCGACCTGCATGTGGCCTGCCAGCGGATCATGGGCGACGAGAACGGCATCATGTACACCTTCAGCGTCATGACCGGTGCCAGGCTTCGGGCCGAGGGCCGCGCCATGGTGCTGTTCGCCGGGGACGGTGCCGATGACTAGCCCGCATACCGCACCAGGCGGACCGAATCGATGAACGATTGGCAGCAGAATCGAAGCGTTATGGGAAATTCGAACGGAGCGGCCGAGTTGCATGCTGTATCAGCCGGTTGCTGCAAAGATCGGGCTGCTGATCCTGAACGGTCTCCCTGGAACCATAGGGACGGTTATGGTCGCGGCGGGCCCTGGTCCAACCTGCTTTCCCGGATCGCCCCAAAGATCCGGGTCCCGGTGAGACATGGGGGCTAGAGCGCTGGTCACCGGCGGGAGCGGGGCTATCGGCGGTGCTATCTGCCATGCCCTGGCGGCCGCCGGGCACCACGTCGTCGTCCATGCCAACCGCAACCGCGAGCGCGCCGAGGCGGTTGCCGGCGCCATTCGTGGCGGCGGCGGCTCCGCGGAGACGGCCGCGTTCGACGTGGCCGACGCCGAGGCGGCCCGGGCCGGCGTGGAGACCCTGCTGGCCGACGGTCCCGTGCAGATCGTGGTGAACAACGCCGGTATCCACGACGATGCGCCCATGGCCGGCATGTCCGTCGAGCAGTGGCGGCGCATCGTGGATGTGTCCCTGAACGGCTTCTTCAATGTGACTCAGCCGCTGCTGTTGCCCATGGCGCGCAAGCGCTGGGGCCGGATCATCAATATCTCATCGGTGGCCGGCGTGCTCGGCAACCGCGGCCAGGCCAACTACGCCGCCGCCAAGTCGGGGCTGCACGGCGCTAGCAAGTCCCTGGCCCGGGAGATGGCCTCGCGGAACATCACGGTGAACGTGGTGGCCCCGGGGGTCATCGCCTCGGCGATGACCGAGAACGCGTTTAGCCCGGAGCAGATCCGTCAGCTGGTGCCGGCGGGGCGCGCCGGGAAGCCGGAGGAAGTGGCGGCGGTGGTGGCGTTTCTCGCCTCCGAGGCCGCCGGTTACGTCAGCGGACAGATCATCGGCGTCGACGGCGCCATGACCTGATGGCACAGACTTCGCCGAGCGCGTCCCGTCCCCCGGTTACCTGGGCCGTGATTCCCGCTTTCAATGAGCGTGCCACGCTGCGCGGCGTGGTCAGCGCCGTGCTGCCGCACGTGAACGGTGTCGTGGTCGTGGACGACGGCTCCAACGACGGTTCCGCGGAGAGCCTGGCGGACCTGCCGGTCACGGTGCTGCGCAATTCCGTCAACCTGGGCAAGGCGCCGTCCCTGTGGCGGGGGCTCAAGGCGGCTCGCGCCGCCGGCGCCGATGCGGTGGTGACGCTGGACGCCGACGGCCAGCACCCGGAGGATGAAATTCCGCGGCTGTTGGCGGTCTACCGCGAGGCACCGTCGATGTTGGTGGTGGGGGCACGGACGGACAAGCGACAGTCGGCGCCGCTCTACCGGCGGCTGTCCAATGACTTGGCGGACTTCTGGATCTCCTGGGCGGCCGGGCGGCCGCTGATCGATACCCAGAGCGGATTCCGCGTCTATCCCGGGGCACTCGTGGACATCATGCCCGAGCGCCTCGGCCGGGCGCGTGCTTTCGTGTTCGAGAGCCAGATACTGATCGAGGCCGCGCAGCTGGGATTCGCCAGCGCGTTCGTGCGCATTCCCACGATCTATCCGGAGGGGCTGAGGCCGAGCCGCTACCGCCCCGTCCGCGACGGCCTGCTGATCGTGGCCATGGTGGCCGGCAAGCTGCTGCGCCGGGGGCTGTACCCGGCGGGGCTGTACCGCGCCCTTCGCTTGCCTCGGCCGCGGGTGTACTGAGTCAATCCACCCGGCGGGCTATAGGCTGAGCGAACGCGGTGTGCTAATTTCGGGACAGGTTGGTTCGGGGGGAACTGCCCGGGAATGACCCGCCGTCGGGGGCCCATCTACACGTTCCGTGCGAACCGTCGCCGCTTTCTCTTCTGCGCAATGAACAAGGAATACGAGGAAAAGACGATGCGACATCTCAACACGTTCAAGATCTTCGCCCTGGTTCTCCTGGTCGCCTTCCTGGCTGCGTGCCGGACCGCGCCCATCTACAACGTCGACGATGCCCCGGTGACCACTGCGGACAACGCCCAGCCCACCATGAAGCAGATCGAGCAGGCCATCGTCCAGGCGGGCACCGGTCTGGGCTGGCGGATGGAGCCGCAGGGGCCGGGCCACATCGTCGGCACGCTGTATCTGCGGGGTAACATGGCTCAGGTCGACATCAACTACGACCGCAAGAGCTACAGCATCCATTACAAGGACAGCAAGGGTCTGAACTACGACGGCGAGAAGATCCACAAGAACTACAATGGCTGGGTCCAGAACCTGGACAACCGCATCCGCTCGCGGCTGATCTCGCTGTAGCGGGCGTTAGCCAGGCAGTCGAGGACGGGCCCTTCGGGGCCCGTTTTGTGTTCTAGCCGCAGATGGACGCGGATGGACGCGGATGGACGCGGATTTGATGATTCGGGGCAGTCTGGGAACTTACCGGACCAGCCAGCACAGCTCGCGTGGGAGCGCCGTCCTCGGCGCGATTCCTTATCCCCAATCCATCGCGGCGAGGTCGCCGCTGCCACGACAAGTCTGCCCGGCGGCGGCAATCACTCAACGCAATCTGCGTTCATTCGCGGCTAAGTTTTTTTTGACGTCCCTTACCCGCCGCACCTGCTCCTCGCGGATGGCTTCCCGGATCTGCTCGCCCTTCAGCCCCTGTTCCACGAAGGGCCTCGCGTCCACGGCGCAGGCGGCCTCGAAGGCCTGCCGCAGATACTCGGCCTCCGGGTAGGCGCGCTCTTCCAGGCCCCGGCGGCCCTGGGCGTCCGCCTGGCAGGCGACCAGGAAACCGTCGAGACGCTTCGGCTTGCGGAAGGCGTCGAGCCGGTGGAGCAGGTCCACCACCGTCGCCGGTTTCAGGCTCAGGGCGCGGTGACAGTTGAGGTGATCGCGGGTGACCGCCAGCGCCAGGTCGCGGCAGGCCCGCGGCGTGCGCAGCCGCTCGCAGACGGCGCGCACGGGCTTGAGGCCACGCTGTGCGTGGCCGATATGGCGGGGCCACTCGGCCGGCGGGGTCAGGCCCTTGCCGAGATCGTGAACCAGCACGGCGAAACGGGCCTCCAGCGGCGCCGCCAGGGCGGCGCTGCGCTGCAGCGCCAGCAGCAGGTGCTGGCCCGTGTCCACTTCCGGGTGGTGCCGTTCCGGCTGGGGGACCCCGAACAGCCGGTCTACCTCCGGCAGTACCCGGGCCAGGGCCCCGCAGTCGCGGAGCACGGTGACGAAGGTCGCCGGGCTGTCCTCCATCAGTGCCCTGGCGAGCTCCTGCCAGACCCGCTCGGGCACCAGCGCGTCGGCTTCGCCGGCTTCAACCATGCGCCGGCACAGGGCCAGGGTGTCGTCGGCGACCCGGAAGCCCAGCGGGGCGTAGCGGGCCGAAAAGCGGGCTAGGCGCAGGATACGCACCGGATCCTCCGCGAAGGCGGGGGAGACGTGACGCAGGATCCGGGCCTCCAGGTCGGCGGCGCCGCCGAACGGGTCGATCAGCCGCCCCTCCGGGTCTTCGGCCATGGCATTGATGGTAAGGTCCCGGCGGGCCAGGTCTTCCTCGAGGGTCACCTCGGGGTTGGCATGGAACTCGAAGCCGTGATACCCGGCGGCCGTCTTGCGCTCCGTGCGGGCAAGGGCATATTCCTCACCGGTTTCCGGATGGAGGAAGACCGGGAAGTCCTTGCCGACGGGTTTGAAACCACGCTCGCGCATGGCTTCGGGTGTCGCCCCCACCACCACCCAATCCCTTTCCGTAACGGTGCGGCCGAGGCGCCTGTCGCGAACGGCGCCGCCGACGAGGTAGATCTCCATCGTGGCGGAGGCCGCCGCTACTCGCGGCGCGCTTCGCGCCGGAACTCGTCGTAGCGGTCTCGCGGCATCCGCCCGCCCAGGTACTTGGGCACCACGGCCTCCACCGCGGTGGGCTGGATGCCCAGCTCCGCCAGCCCGTCCTCGCTGCAGACGTTGTCCACGATGCTGGAGAGGTAATTGTCGTAGGTGTAGGGGCGGCCCGGCACCCGTTCCAGGATGCGCGCCTGCAGCCGCGAGAGCCTGTCGCTCAGGCCCCAAACGTGGCGGTTGAGGTCCAGCACCTCGGCGGTGTATTGCACCAGGCTCTTCAGCGTGTACACGCGTGGCCCGCAGAGCTGGTAGGTGCGGCCGAAGGTATCCCGGTCGGTGAGGGCGCGCACGAACGCCTCCGCCACGTCGCTCACGTAAACCGGCTTGAAGCGGGCATTGGGCGTGGGCAGCGGGAAGATGCCCGGCGACAGCCGCAGCAGCATGGCGAACTGGTTCAGGAAGCTGTCCTCGGGACCGAATATGACGGACGGCTGGAATAGGGTCACCGCCAAGTGCTCGCCGTGGGCCTTCCAGGCCACGGCCTCGCCCTGTCCCTTGGTCTGCTGGTAACGGCTGGGGCCATCGGGGCCGGCACCCAGGGCGCTCATGTGCAGATAGCGCTTGACGCCGGCTCGCTGGGCCGCGCCGACGATCTTGCGTACCAGCTCTACGTGGGCGTCCTGGAAGCTCTCGCCCGACTTGCGGCTGTCGTTGAGGACACCTACCAGGTTGATGACGGCGTCGCAGCCGTCGAAGTATTCGAGCAGCTGCTTGTCGTCGTGGACGTCGGCTTCCACCAGCTGCAGGTTCGGGATCGGCAGCAGGTGGCGGTTGCGCTCCCGGTGCCGGGTCAGGACCACCTTTTCGATGCGCTCGTCGGACAAGCGATTGGCAATGTGCCGCCCGACGAAGCCGCTGCCGCCGAGGATGCAGACTTTCTGAATTCTCATAATCGGTGGTTGCTCCCTGTCGTGCCCATTGTTCCGGAAAACCGCCATGGAGGCGGGATATAAGCGCGCCTCCGGCGATTCCCGCTTTCGGCGTCGATTGTACGGGATGTAAGCCCGGATGTTGTCGCATGCGCGGCGAGCATCAATTTTCGCCGCCCGGCGCGCTGCCGTCATTTGCACCCCTGCTCGAGGGTCGGCACCATTCGGCGGAGCCGCGGCACCGGCCGCCATCCTTGCCACCCACGGGAGACCCGAACCAATGGAGACGCTTCTCATCTATCTCGCCGCGGGCGCCTGCGCCGGCCTGGCGTCCGGCCTGTTCGGCATCGGCGGGGGGCTCATCATCGTGCCCGTGCTGCTGTTCTCCTTTCGGCTCGTCGGCGTTGCGGACTCCGTGACGATGCACCTGGCGCTGGGCACGTCCCTGGCCACCATCGTGGTGACATCGCTGTCCTCTCTGCGCGCTCATCACAAGCTGGGCGGAATCATGTGGCCGGTCTTCAGGCCGCTGGCCGTCGGGCTGGTGATCGGCGCGGTGGCCGGGGCCCAGATCGCCGGGGCGCTGTCCAATGACGTCCTGCAGTCGGTGTTCGCCGTGTTCGTGCTGCTGATGGCGGCGCGCATGGCCGTCGGCGGGCAGCCGCCCGCCCACCGGACCGTGCCGGGGACGCCCGTGCTGGTCGCCACCGGCGGCGTGTTCGGTATTATCTCCAGCATAGTCGGTATCGGCGGCGGCTCGCTGAACGTGCCCTTCCTGGTCTGGTGCGGCACCGAGATGCGCAAGGCCGTGGGCACGTCGGCAGCCTGCGGCTTTCCTATCGCCGTGGCCGGCGCCGCGGGCTACGTGATCGCAGGCTGGCATCACCCCGATCTGCCGACCTGGAGCACGGGCTTCGTCTACTGGCCGGGTTTCGCCGGCATCGCCGTGGCCAGCGTGCTGTTGGCCCCGGTGGGGGCCAGGCTGGCGCATCGCCTCCCGCAGCCGGTGCTAAAGCGGACTTTCGCGCTGTTCCTGGTCATCGTTGGCGGCAAGCTGCTGCTGGGCGGCTGAACCGGAGGACGGTGGACGCGCTGGCGCAGCCGCTGGAGCCGCAGCCGCGGGCGCTGCCGGTCGTTCCCGGGGCCGAACCGCCGGGCGCCGCCAACACGGAAATGATGGAGGCCGAGCCCACATGAACGAGATCGAAGTGGCGTGTTAGCTGCATCCCGCGCCGGCGGCCCTGGAACCTCTGCTGCGGGTGATCCGCGTGCGCGGCTTCCAGGTAGGTCGGATGAGCGTGGAAGCGGCGGACGCCGGCATGGAGATCGCCTTGACTCTGGCGGGTACCCGGCCGCCGGAGAGCTTCCTGCGGCAGTTGGCCAAGCTGGTGGACGTGGAGGTGGCGCGGCCTTGCGTGGAGGAGCCTGCCAGGGCCGATACGCCGCCAGGAGCGTCGGTACCGGCCGCGGAAACCGCGTGCCCCGGGCGACCGGGTCTCCGGCTTTCGCCGATATCCCGCTTCAACCAAAGCGCATCTGCGTCCATCCGCGGCCGAAGGTCCGCCTTTACGCCGCGGGACGTGGCTCCGTCAGCTCCTCCAGGCTCCAGCGGGCGGTGACGTCGAAGCTGAGATCCGCGCGTTCGCCCGCCGCCAGGCGGCAGTGGCCCAGATAGGCCACCATGGCACCGTTGTCCGTGCAAAGCGCCAGACGGGGATAGTGCACCGTGGCGTTCTCCGCCTCGGCCACCTCACGCAGCCTGGCGCGCAGCGCCTGGTTGGCGCCCACCCCGCCGGCCACCACCAGCCGATCCACGCCGGTCTGCTGCAGCGCCCGACGGCACTTGATGGCCATGGTGTCCACCACCGCGTCCTGGAAGGCCCGGGCGATGTCGGCGCGGGCGGTGGGATCGCCGTCGTTGGCGTGTACGGTGTTCAGGGTGAACGTCTTCAGGCCGCTGAAGCTGAAGTCCAGGCCCGGCCGGTCGGTCATGGGACGGGGGAAGCGGAAGCGTCCGGGATCGCCCTCCTCGGCCAGCTTTTCCAGCGCAGGGCCGCCTGGATAGGGCAGCTCCAACAGCTTGGCGGTCTTGTCGAAGGCCTCGCCGGCGGCGTCGTCCAGGGACTGGCCCAGCAGCCGGTAACGGCCGAGGCCGGCCACCAGCACCAGCATGGTATGGCCGCCGGAAACCAGCAGCGCCACGAACGGGAATTCGGGCGGATTTTCCTCGAGCATCGGTGCGAGCAGGTGCGCTTCCATGTGGTGCACACCCAGGGCGGGGATGTCCAGGGACCAGGCCAGGGACCGGGCGAAGGAGGCGCCCGCGAGCAGTGCCCCCATCAGGCCGGGGCCGCGGGTATAGGCGATGCCGTCCAGGGCGGATTTGGCCACACCCGCTTCGTCCAGGGCCTCCACGGTGAGCGGCACCAGCCGCTGGATGTGGTCGCGTGAGGCGAGCTCCGGCACCACGCCCCCGTAGACGGCATGGGTCTCTACCTGGCTGTGCAGGGCGTGGGCGAGCAGCCCGCGGTCACCGTCGTAGACGGCGACGCCGGTCTCGTCGCAGGAGCTTTCGATGCCCAAAATCTTCATGTGGAACAAGGCCCTTGGCGTACTTGCCTACTGATAAGAGAGGCTCCGTAAGGCTTTGCATTTAACCCTGAGCACGTATAAAATGACGCGCCCTATAAGAGTAATCCTGCCTTCAGTGCAGGGATATTTCCGTTCACGTACAGGCAATTGGGAAGGTGTAATCGTACATGCCACAGGTTAAGGTTCGCGAAAACGAGCCCTTCGAGGCTGCTCTCCGCCGGTTCAAGCGCTCCTGCGAGAAGGCCGGCGTCCTGTCCGAGGTCCGTCGTCGCGAACATTACGAAAAGCCCACCCAGGTGCGCAAGCGCAAGCAGGCTGCCGCCGTCAAGCGCCACATGAAGCGCTTGCAGCGCGAACAGCAGCGCCGCGTACGCCTCTACTGAACGCCGTTTCCCAATGAGTGAGCTCAAGGGCCGCGTCGCGGAAGCCGTGAAGGCGGCCATGCGCGCCGGCGACAAGGAACGTCTGGGCGCGCTGCGCATGATCAGCGCCGGCATCAAGCAGGTTGAGGTGGACGAGCGCCGGGAGCTCGCCGACGACGACGTCATCGCGATTCTCAGCAAGATGGTCAAGCAGCGCCGCGAGGCGCTCGAGGCCTACGAGCAAGCCGGCCGGGAGGATCTGGCGGCCCGCGAGAAGAGCGAGATCGACGTCATCAGCGAATTCCTGCCGCAGCCGCTGTCCGACGCCGAGATCGACCAGCTCATCGACGAGGCTATCGCCCAATCCGGGGCGTCCAGCATCAAGGACATGGGCAAGGTCATGGCCGGCCTCAAGCCCAAGGTGCAGGGCCGCGCCGATTTGGGCCAGATCAGCGCCCGAGTCAAGGCCAGGCTCGGCGCCTGAGCCGCAGAGCGCCGCGCCGCGGTGGACGACCCGGGGGGGGTAGCCCGGCGGCGTCGGGACTGCGCAGCAGCGCACGGCAGCCATCGGCGGTATCGGCTATCCTGCCGACAGTGTTACGTGAGCACGCAGACGGCGCCGACTCATGGCCGGTAGAATCCCCGACCGATTTCTGGATGAGCTTCTGGTCCGCGTCGACATCGTCGACGTCATCGGC
>Ga0209918_1001036_pt1 | contig 16086 bp, 10 predicted proteins | sample SalPonD_shore_MG_FD_185712 | JGI IMG/M metagenome (GOLD analysis project Ga0209918, IMG submission 185712) | Salt pond soil microbial communities from South San Francisco under conditions of wetland restoration - Salt Pond MetaG... | ecosystem: Environmental > Aquatic > Marine > Intertidal zone...
ACCTGCGCATAATTCTCTCATATCTTATTCAGATTTAGCAACAGCTATAGGGGGAACTAAAAAATCTCCTTACTTTAAATCGCTTAATGGAAAATGGAAATTCAATTGGGTTAAAAGACCTTTAGATCGCCCTATTGATTTTTATAAAGTAGATTATGATGCTAGTCAATGGAAATTTATTTCTGTGCCAAGTCACTGGCAATTAGAGGGATATGGTATTCCAATTTATTTAAATTTCGTATATCCAAAAAGTATAGATATGAAAAATATACCGAGTATTAACCCAGAGTATAATCCAGTAGGATCTTATCGCAGTGAATTTCCGGTTTCTCAAGATTGGCGGGAAAGGGAAGTATTTATTCATTTCGAAGGGGTAGATTCTGCATTCTACTTATGGATTAATGGTAAAAAAGTTGGATATAGCCAAGGGAGTATGACGCCTACTGAGTTTAATATAACAAATTTTATTCAAGAAGGCACTAATATTCTGGCAGCCGAGGTTTATAGATGGTCTGACGGAAGTTATTTAGAGGATCAAGATATGTGGCGTCTTAGTGGAATTTATCGTGATGTTTTTTTGTTTTCAACTCCAAAATTACACATTCGAGACTTCTTCATTTATTGCGATCTTGATAAAGATTATAAAGATGCTATTTTAAAAGTTAGAATAAAAATTCACAACTATTCTAAAAAAGATTTAGAGAATATTAAACTTGAAGTAAAATTATTTGATAAAAAGTTCGATGAGGTTGCTTTAGAAACACTCCTTAAAGCTAATGATCTAAAAATAAAATCTCACGAGGAAACGGAAGTTACCATTCAAACAGAGATAAAAAACCCAAAAAAATGGACCGCTGAAACGCCATATCTTTATGAGATTATTATAATTTTGAAAGATTTCGAGGATAATGTGATTGAAGTCGAGCGTAGCAAATTTGGATTTAGGAAAGTTGAAATTAAAAATAAACAACTTTTCATTAATGGAGTATCCATTATATTGAAGGGCATAAATAGGCATGAGCACGATCCTGATCATGGAAGAACTATTTCATATGAAAATATGCTGAAAGATATAAAATTATTAAAACAATACAACATGAATGCTGTGAGAACAAGTCATTACCCAGACCACCCAAAATGGTACGAATTATGTGATAAATATGGAATCTATGTTGTAGATGAATGCAATTTAGAATCACATGGTTTGCGGATGAAATTACCAAAAGATGATCCTAAGTGGACAAAATCTGTTGTAAATCGAATGGTAAGCATGGTTGAAAGAGATAAAAATCATCCAAGCATTATTATGTGGTCACTTGGCAATGAAGCTGGTTCTGGAGAGAATTTTCAAAAAATGAGGGCTGCTGCTTTTGAAATAGACTCCACTAGACCCTTTCACTATGAAGGTGACTGGAATCTTGTTGTGTCTGATGTGTTCAGTATAATGTATCCGATTTTAGAGAATCTTGAAAAAATAGGAAATCTGAAGAATATTCGCCGATTTGGTAAAGATTTTGAACCAGAAATTTATAAAGAGAAACCAATTGTTCTATGTGAATATGATTTTTCTACTGGTAACAGTACAGGAAACCTTCAAGAATATATGAATATTTTTGAAAAATACGATAATATCATCGGGGGCTTTATCTGGGACTTTGCCGATAAAGCTTTGAGAAAAATTGATGAAAAAGGAAATCAATACTGGGCTTATGGAGGCGATTTTGGAGATAAGCCTAATGATAAAAATTTTGTGTGTAGCGGAATTTTTCAACCTGATAAAGAATCGAAACCTGCGGCATTTGAGGTTAAAAAAGTATATCAAAATATTAAAATTTCTGCGATTGACTTATTAAAAGGAAAATTAAAAATTCACAATAATTTCGATTTTATTAAATTGGATTTTGTAGATATAATTTGGGAACTAACTGCTAATGGAAGGATAATACAACAAGGAAATTTACCTAAGATTGATCTTAGGCCGAAAAATGATTGGGAAATAAAAGTACCTCTTAAGAAGCCAGAATTGAGACCTCATACAGAATATTATCTTATGATTAAGTTCAATTTAGCAAAACAAGTACTATGGGCAGATATTGGTTATACTATAGCTTGGGAACAGTTTAAGATACCTTTTAAAGTACCAAGTCCTCCTAAAATTGATTCAAAATCTATGCCAGAGATTATAATAAATGAAATTAATGATTTTGTCAACATTGATGGAAAATACTTCAAAATCAAATTTTCTAAAAAATCAGGTGGAATTCAATCATTCAAATTCAAAGAGAATGAATTAATCTCTAAAGAGTTAATCCCTAATTTCTGGAGAGTACTCACTGATTCTGATATTTGTTTTGAACTTGCCACAAGTTCGAGAATTAAAAAAAATAAACTATATTGGAAAAAAGCAATTAAAAAGCGCAATCTAGAAAAAATTACAATAAATCGATTAAAACCTCAAATTTTGGAGATAAAAATAGAATTATCTATCCCTAAAGAAAAAGAACTATACAAAACGACGTATACAATTTACGGAAATGGTACAATAAAATTAGAAAATGAATTTATACCAAGTAAAGATATTTATAGATTCGGAATGCAAATGGAAATACCTAAAGATTATGAAAATGTAAGATGGTATGGGCGTGGACCGCATGAAAATTATGTAGATCGAAAAACAGGAGCAGCTGTAGGAATTTATTCATTAAATATAGAAGAATTTAAGCAAGACTATGTTCGACCACAGGAAAACGGAAATAGATGTGATATTCGTTGGATTAGCTTCACTAACAAAGATGGGATTGGTATTTTAGTTAAAGGTCTATCCTTATTAAGTGTTAGTGCTTGGCCATATAGCATGGAGGATTTAGAAGGAGCAGATCATATAAATGAACTACCAAGAAGTGATATTATTACTGTTAATATTGATTCCAAGCAAAAAGGAGTAGGATCGGGTTTAACTGAAAGCAGTTTAGTCCATGACGAGCCTACTCTTAAAAAATATCAATTGATGGGAAATATGAACTATAAATATGAATTCATTTTAAAACCAATTGATAAAAAATCTGAATATTTTAATGAATACTTTCTTTAAAATTTCAAAAAGTGATATAGCATTAAAAAGGAAAAAAATTTTAATTAATTTTATAAATATCTTTCAAATCTTCTAGTTAGCCATTTCAGAGTTTCTAAACTTTTCTTATGATCGGGGGTTTCTATATTCATTAATCGTAGAACAGGCATTACCGTTTCGAAATAGATAAATTTTTTTGGGAAATCATTATCATTCTCGAGAATTTGATCAAATTTTTCAGTGAAATCCTTTCTTAACGATTGTAATTGCTTATATTGCTTTTCTGTTATGAAATGTAGACTCATAGAGGTCTCTAAAATCGTGTTGATTATATTAGAATACATTTCTGAGGATTTTGATTGCTTTAATGATAAAAATGTTAAGGCAGTAAGTCCTTGCTTACCCTTTGGAAAATCTTCTATGAAGGTTTGCAAAAGTTTATTTAGCTCTTCATATACTGATAAAAGAAATACTTTTTTTCTAAGTTCCATCCTTAATTTCATAATATCCTTTCCTGAACTAGTATCAAAAGATTCATAAGTGAAAATCTCTGGATTATATAGAGATTCTTTATTTAAGGCGTAATATTTTTTAGCAATAGACCCTGGTGTTTTTTCATCTTCCTTGGTATATGATTTTATAATACCCAAATATATTAACCTTCTTGTATACCGAGACATAGTTGCCTTACTTTTCTTAAGATAATTTGAGATTTCTGCTAAACTTAATTCTTTATAAGTAGATAAGAGCATGATTATCTTCAGGTTTAAGTCGTTCTTAAATAATTCTAAGGCTTTCAAATCGATAAGTACATCTAATATCTTATAGATAGCCTCTCTAAATTCTTTAATCTTGTTTTCTGAAAGTTCCACATAACTAGTAGCACCCTCATTCTTAGCAAATTCAAGGTATTGCTTTCTATTTATTGTCCCCCTGCCCTCAGAGTGATTTCCTATATTGGCTATCAGAATAAAAGGACAAATGTTATTAATGTTTTCCCTAATAGTGATTAATTCTTTTTTACAGTAGTCAAATGTTTCAGGATCTGAAGGATCAAATATCAAAATAGCAGCATTTGTCCCTTCGAAATATTTACTGTGTAGAAATTCAAATTTTTTATCTGCTTTAAAGTCCCAAAATTGAAGGAAGTAATCATTACCATATCTATTAATTTTGTGTTTATAAAATTCAACTCCAATCTTATCTTTTTGATTGATAAATGATTCTGAAAATTCTTTAAGTAAGGAAGTTTTTCCAACATTTTCTTTACCTATAATGATAATCTTAAATGGAGTTCCATCCATTTCTTTCACCTCTTTTATATTTTTAAATTTTTATTCTTAATCTCGATTTTTTATTAAAATATTTATTTCAAAATGATCATATAAAATAAGGTTACTTTTATATATAAATGTTTGCAACGTTGCATGGATCACTATCTATGAAACGATATAATTTTTTTAAATTCAGAGATAGAATTAAAAATATAGAATTAAATAGATCAAGATGATTTATTTAACTATTAGAAGTATTTTTAGCCTTGAATCGGTAGAATATAAATTATGAATGAACAGGAAAATATTAAGCTCATAAGAACGGCGTGTCCGGCTCATTGTGGTATTGATTGTTGTGGAATATTGGCGCATGTGAAAGATAATAAAATCCTAAAGTTAGAGCCCGCGGAATTTCCTTTTAAAAAAGATAAACGAATTTGTTTAAGGGGGTTATCAACATTAGATCTTCTTTATCATCCGGATCGCATTAAAACTCCTTTAAAACGCGTAGGAGAGCGAGGTGATGGAAAGTTTGAAAAGATTTCTTGGGAGGAAGCCTATAATATTATTGTAAGAAATTTTCGAGAAATCGCAGAGAAATATGGATGGAAAGCCATTGGGTGGGTGCTGGGTGGTCCTGGTGCGGGCACGACCAAGTTTGGAGGTTATCTGCGGCTGGCATCTCTCACACAATCTACGCGAGTGAGTGCGTGGGGTTATGGAGATGCGGGATTGCCATGTGGGAGCCGTGTGATCTTCGGAAGCCATCTACCCTATATTTACCTATTTGGAGAGTTCTGGCAACGCGAATGGCCTGATTTATTGATTGTGTGGGGATCTAATCCCGGCGAATCGGCGCCACTTCAAACAATGCGTAAAATATTAGACGCGAAACGATCAGGTACAAAAGTAGTGGTGATTGATCCTCGATTTACAGTAACAGCAGCTAAGGCGGATGAATATTTGCCAATAATTCCGGGAACAGATAGTGCATTAGCATTAGGGTTAATGAATCTTATATTTGAGAGAAATCTCCATGACATGGAATTCATCAGAGAATATACCAACGGTCCCTACTTGGTAAAATTAGATAATAGAATGTTTTTACGGGGAAAAGATATTGGAGACAGAAAAGCTAACTCATATGCTCTATGGGATAAAGACAAACAGGAAGCAAAACGCGTTCGTCGGTCAAATACTAAAAGAGCCGGTCTAAGTGGTTCTTATAATGTGAATGGGGTTCACTGCAAACCGGCATTTCAATTATTGAAAGAATTGGCAGAAGAATACCCTCCTTCAAAAACCGCGAAAATAACGGGGATCAAGGAAGAAAAGATTAGAATTTTAGCCGAAAAAATTGGCACTGCAAAGAAAGTTGTCTTCTTTACCTATATGGGAGTAAGCAGGACATATCATGGAGATATCTCCGTAAGAGGCTTAGCTACAGTGGCTAGTATCACCGGAAATGTATCTACTTCATTTAGTTCAGGTTATTTGCCTGCGGTTCTGAATTGGGATCCCTTCTTAAATGCTGATCCTGAAACTCCCAGCTATCATAGACTCGGTATTTTAAATCTCTATAATGCAGTCATCAAGGGTAATCCTTATCAGATTAAAGCTCTATGGTTTGCATTTGTTAATTTCGTAAACCAATGTGCAAATAGTGAGAAAATTATTGATGAATTTTTTCCTAAACTGGATTTTATTGTTCAGACAGAATTATTTATGACGGAGAATGCGAAATATGCGGATATTATACTTCCCGTATGTACATTCTTGGAATTTTCCGACTTTTTACCACAACCTTATCCATATGTGCAATTACAGCAAAAAGTGATTGAACCCTTATATGAATCTAAATCTGATGTTGATATTGTTAAAGGATTAGCGGAGCGATTAGGCTATGGAGAATATTTTGAAGGGGGTGAGGAGGCATTTATAGATTTGATTATGGATCATCCCTCATTAAAACAGTATAGCCGAGAAAAATTAAAAGATGGCGCGATGTATTTAAATGAAATTCCAGAAGGAACTGACTTTCCATTAAATTTTAGAACGCCCTCAGGGAAGATAGAGATTTATGCGGAGCAATTAGCTGAAGACGGACAGGCATTACCCTTATATTTAGAACCGATTGAATCCCCAGTTTCTCCAAGAGAACATAAATATCCATTATCATTCATCCAAGGGCATAGTAGATTTAGAACCCATTCATGTTATGGCAATGTAGATTCTTTATTACAAATTGAGCCCGAACCTTACGTTGAAATTAATCCCATCGATGCCCAAAAGAGAGAGATTACTACTAATGATATGGTTTCTGTGTATAATGACAGAGCTATCACAATCCTTAAGGCAAAAGTATCTAATGTCGTACGCCCGGGAACTGTCAATATCATGGAGGGGTGGTGGATTGATCAATTTAAAGAAGGGAGCATCAATCATCTTACTCATGATATAATTAATCCGGTTCAAGATAAAATCTATGAACCCAATATGCATATGAATGATGTTGCCGTTGAAGTTAAAAAATATTCGGAGGGAGAAAAATGAGCAAAAGATATGGATTTATTATTGACCAAGAGCGATGTATTGGATGTAATGCATGTACCGTCGCCTGCCGCATAGAGCATGAATCGCCTGAAGGATTTATTAAGGTTTTTACACAAAATAGTGAGATAAAAGATGCTCCAACGGGAGGATTTCCAGACTTATCAATGGTATGGATCCCAAAGTTATGTAATCATTGTGAATTCCCGCCATGCATATATTCATGTCCGGTAGATGCGATAGATAAAAGAGCAGACGGAATAGTAATTATTGATGAACAAATCTGTGATGGCTGTAAAGCATGTATCTCTGCTTGTCCTTATAATGCGATTGCATTTAATGAGGAAAGTGGGATTGCTCAAAAATGTAATTTATGTGCTCATCGCATTGACCAAGGTTTGGAACCCTTCTGTGCTTTATGTTGCGAAGGACAAGCGATTTATTTTGGCGATTTTAATGACCCCACTAGTAAAGTTTCAAAATTATTAAAAGAAAACAATTTATTTCGATTAAAAGAGGATTTGGGAACTAATCCTTTAATCTATTATTCCCCTCCCATGAAAAAAAGGGAATTATAAGAGGATATATTTCTCTTAGAATCGAGTTTCTAAATTGAGAATAATAATGTATCACCCAACAAAACAATCTGTAAAGAAACACCAAGTTCCGGAGTGGTTTCACGATGCAAAATTGGGAATTTTTATTCATTGGGGTCTGTATTCCGTTCCCGCGTTTGCAGTAACCGGTCTTAATCTAATTGAGGTAATAAAACAAGAGGGTTTTGGAGGGCAATTTAAGAAAAATCCTTACGCGGAATGGTATTTAAACTCCCTAAGGATTATAGATAGCCCTACTCACCAATATCATAAAGATCAATATGGAAAGGATTTTGCATATGAAGATTTTATACCGCTGTTTAATGAAGCAATAAAAAATTGGAACCCAACAGAGATGGCAGAGACTTTTAAAAAAGCAGGAGCTCAATACGTGGTCTTAGTTACGAAACATCATGATGGATTCTTGCTATGGCCAAGCACACATTCTCATCCAAAAAAGGAGGGATATCATACAAGCCGAGATATCGTAGGAGAACTCACTCAAGCGGTAAAAGAACGAGATATGAAAATGGGTTTTTATTATTCGGGTGCTTTGGATTGGTCTTTTAATCCCAACCCCATAATGGGTATAATTGACTTATTAACTAGCGGAATCACGGATCAAGAGTATATAGACTATGCAAATAATCACTGGTATGAATTAATCGATAATTATGAGCCCTTAATTCTTTGGAATGATATTGGATATCCCCCAGGAACCAATATATATGAAATTTTTGCGTATTTCTATAATTCACATCCAAAGGGAGTAGTAAACGATCGTTGGAGTCAAATTTCTAAAGTTATGCGTAAAATTATAAAATTCAAACCTTTTGCTGCTATTATAAGATGGGTTGCCAAGAGAAGATTTATAAAAGGCATATCTGGAGTGCCTTCAAAAATGCATTATGATTTCAAGACTCCTGAGTACACACATTTTCAACAAATTAAAAAGGATAAATGGGAAAGCACTCGAGGCATTGGAAATTCATTCGGCTATAATCAATTTGAGAAAGAGGAAGACTATTTAACTTCAGAGGAGTTAATTAAAATGTTTGTGGATATTGTAAGTAAAAATGGTAACCTTTTACTTAATGTGGGTCCTAAAGCCGATGGAACCATTCCAGAATTGCAGGAAAAATGCTTACTCGAACTTGGCGAATGGCTCGAAATAAATGGAGCAGCAATTTTCGGCACACGCCCCTGGGATTGTGCTGAATCAATTACAAAGGAGGGAATACCAATTCGATATACCCAAAAAGAAGAATTTCTCTATATTTTTATTTTAGATAAACCGGAATCCAAGAAAATTACTATTTCTTGCTTAGAAATTCCTTCAAATGCTCAGATTAATTTACTTGGAAAGGATGAATCCCTTAGATGGACTCAAAAAGGAAAAAACCTTGAAATAATATTACCTGATCACTTGTCAGATTCACCAGTTTACACTTTAGCAATAATTCCTAAATCGGAAAAATAATAATATAAATAATATTGAGATTTACTTAAGCAAAAGTTATTGATAATTAAAAGGATTTATCCGCTATTCTTTAGAAATAGAATTATTCTTTGAAATTAATAGGTAACTCTTTCCAATATTTACATCCCAAACACTGAAGAATTTGCTTTCGTTTTCCGTTTTTATCAATTACTATTGTTTTTATCATTTTTTCATTGCATTTATCACAGACCCCCATAATCTTCTTAGAAGTTAGCGATTCTTTATCCATTCTACGGAGTTTTCGTATCCGTTCTTTTCTTTTCTGAGCTTCAGAAAGATCATTATATAATTCCATATAAGTCACTTTCAAATTCCCATCAAAACGTTTTGTATATCTGTCTCTATTCTCTATATGTTGTTTCAGACGTTCGGCAGGATCTTTTGCAAAATCAGTATAATAGAGAAAGTTTTCACTTTCTTTTCTCAAATCTTTTTTATTATTGTAGCATTTTAAGACGTACACACAAGAATCATATAATTTAGAAAAATTAGAGTCAATTGAGATATTTGAGATATCAATATTTTTGATACGTTTTTCCATAATATGTGTGAAATATTTTCCATCAAAAAATCAGTATAATATGGAAATATTATATTGTTTATTGTCTTAATTGAGAACTCTAATAGTAATTAGATTTCTATAAATATTATAAAATAGGTTTTCTGTTTTAATCCCTTACAGATTTTAACAGATTATTTCCTGTACTTTTCTTCCCATTCTTTTTGCTTTCTTTCCGGATCATCCCTTATTTTGCATTTATGTTGGATTTGATCCTGCTGTGCAAATGCTTGATCTAACAATTTATCCAAATCTTCTTCGGAAAGATCTTTTTTCTTTTCTTCCATAGTCTTTACATAATGATATAATAAAATAAAAAATAAAAAAGGAATAATAATAAAAAATAAGATTTTATTTGATTAAACTTACAGCATTTTTTAAATATTTTTCGGCATCACTTACAATTCCCTCAACCACACCTTTTACTGACTTTAATTGATCGATAAGACCCATTGTTTGCCCTACAAGAACAGCTCCATCCTGTATATTACCTTCATAAGCAAGCTCATATTTTCTATTTATCACCGCTAATTCATTAATGTCAAGTTCTGCTTCCATTGCCTTTTTTTCTTCTTTGCTTCCTATGAGGTCTTGAGATTTAGCATACTTATTGGTCCACAATCTTATGGGTCCAAAAACACCTGTAGTGAGTACGGTATCTCTAGCAGTTGCCGGCGGAATGATATTTTTATACGTGTCATGAAATTCACAATCTTTAGTAGCAATAAATCTAGTACCCATGGCAACTGCATCGGCGCCTAAAGATAAGGCTGCTGCAACTCCTTGTCCCGTAGCAAATCCTCCACATGCAACCACAGGAATATCAGGATATTTTTCTTCTACTTGCTGGAGTAGCACTAATGTGCTCACTTTCTCATATGATTGGTGCCCGCCACCCTCAGTTCCTGTAAGTACTAACCCGTCTACATTAGCATCAACACATTTATCTGCAAGCCATAATGCTGGTGCGACATGAAAATGCTTAATATTAGATTGCTCCCTTAATTTCTGGAAAGAACTACTAGCTGGAAGCATTTTCGCAGAACCTGCGCTTGTCAAAGCATATAAAGCTTGCTCTCTAACTTTTTGGTTTTTTCTTATAAAATCTGGTATTTTACGGCATAATGTTCGCGCGTCCATTTGCATTCTTGAGGTTCTAATATTAAATCCAAAAGGTTTATCAGTATGTTCCACAACGTCCAGCATATTCTTCTTCATTTCTTCAACAGAAGATTTTCCATATAGGTTGGTATGCGAGAGAACACCCATTCCTCCCGCTTCACATAATGCTATAGTTAAATCGGTAGTGTAAAAAGGACCCATAGGAGCGCTGATAAGGGGATGTTTAATCCCAAACATTTTGGTAATTTTAGTTTCTATCATTTTTTACACTGGTTTTTTTAAATTATATATTAAATATTTTTTTAATGTTTTAATAAATGAAATCATCTTAAAATTATTTATTTTCTTATCAAAAAAATAAGGTTTTTACAAGATCCAAATTTTCAAGTGATAGTGTTATTCAAAAAGCAAAATCCGTTTCCTTTTAAATTAAATTACTGCTATAAAGTTAGTTCCTAAAATTTCTTTAAAGATTCCATTTTTTGAGAGGGCATTATCCAGTTTGTAAAGTAGGAAAATCGGAAATTATTAAATAAAAGGTAAGGTATACTTATAATTATGAATAGAAAAAAAATACAAATTCAAGTAGTGTTCATCGGAAAGCCTCAATGGGAAGGAGGGTGGCCTTATATTGGTTATGATAATAAAGAATTAATGGATAACATCATGGAGCATCTTACTGCTAGATTTCCTGAAATGATTTTTCACCAAAACGATATTATCACTACTTATGATGCTCAATTAGTAAATAAGATAAAAAATAACTTAGATGACGCTAACGGACTAATTATTTTTACTATTGGACATTATGGTGATCCCGGCATAATTAACGCGGGGATTGAGGTTATTGAATCGAAAGAAATTCCATGCTTATTAGCAAATCTTATATATGCGGGAGATCACACTTTTATTAAACTCTATACCTTGATTAAAGACAGAGAAAACAAAGTCTATCCCATTTCTTCGCAACAATTCGAAGATTTCGATAAATATATAGAAATTATGTACAATCTTTTACGCTTGAAAGGAGAAAAGATTTTTTTACTTGCGACAGAATCAAGATATATGAACTGGAATAAACTTTTCGAGCATATCAAGCCAGAACGTAAAGAAATTTTACATAAGCATCCTGGATTTCTAGATCAAATAGGAACAATGAGAAAAGATAGTTATGAATTTTTTACGGATTTAGAAGGGACTGATCAAGCCCATCCATGGAGGGTAAATCCAGAACTTTATCAAGAACAGTTATTACATACGTTTGGAGTGGAATTAGTATGTGGTAATCCTGAAGAGATCTTAAACCATTATGATACCGTTGCTAGAGAAGATGCTGAAATAATTGCCGAAAAATGGATTAAAGAGGCTGATGAAGTTCAGCCAACTAAAGGTACAATAATAAACTCAGCTAAATTATATTTAGCATTGAAGGAATTATTAAAGGAACAAGATTATAAATATAATGTTTTTGCGCCCGATTGTGGTACATTATTATTACTTGGAAAATTGCCGGCGTTTCCTTGTATGGCTTTTTTTGAATTGAGTAAGGAAAATATTTATGGGATCTGTGAATCAGACACAAACTCCGCTATAAGCTTTTTAGTAGGATTATATTTAACAGGCAGACCTGGTTATGTTTCTAATCACACGCTCGATTTAATAAATGACCGAGTCACCTATATGCACTGCGTTGCTCCATGCAATTATTATGGGGAGGGAGGGAAATTTCTGAAGTATGATATTGTGTATCATGGAGAATCACATTTTTTGGGAGCCTCTCCTCGTGTGAAGTTTCCAAAAGGAGAGCTCGTTACTACCGTTAAAATTAGCGTCGCAGAAAGAAAAATTGCCCTCCGTCAAGGCACAATCATCGACAATGTACAAGAACCAGGAGGTTGCGTGGCTAAAGTATGGGTAAAAGATAATGTGAAAAAGATTTTAGAGAATTACGATTGGGAGACCTTTGGATGGCATCGTGTAACCTTTCTAGGTGATTGGAAGGAACATTTTGAGGTGGCGGCGAAATTATTGGGATTAGAATTCATTCAAGAAGATCAATAAGAAAGCAAAATTAATAAAATACTAATATAATAACTCTTAAATATGAAGAAAAGAAATATTAACATATTATTATTGAATCTAATTAAAACTGAAAATAAATATTATATGGTGAAATCATGAAAGAACGCAAATTTTTAGTTTTTCCTTTACCAAAATTCGGGACCTCTGTGGTCATGGGGATTGCAGACTTTGCATTGGCAACGTTATATATTGTAGGTTATCAAATCACCCCTTTCCTAGTTGGGCTTGCTCTAGCTCTCGGAAAGATAACGATCGCTGGATCTCAATTCTTTTTCGGATGGGTTAGTGATCAGAGATATGCTTCCGATTGGGGGAGAAGAAAGCCCTATCTCCTCATCTTAAGTCCGATTTTAGCGGTATCCATAATATTTTTACTAATGCCCAGTTTGATCATTCCCCTTGATAATCTATTTATCGTGTTTATATGGTTATTAGTATGGTATCAGATATTCAATATCAGCTATGGCGTTACCACTCCATATGAATCTTGGATGGCTGAGCAATTTACCGTTGACCAGCGTCCCAAAGCTGCTCAATATCTTAATATCTTAAGTATGGCTGGAACTGGAGTAATGGCAATATTTTCAATGCTGGTATTAACTCAGTTTACTGATAAAATAAAATTAAATCCAGAAGTGATTCCGGGAGAGTTTTTATATAGTGTACTCGCATTTAGTATTATTTTAGTCGTATTATTTTACATTGCGGTTTTTTTAATGCCCACCGAATCTTATCATGAGATAAAAACGACGATGGTAGAGCGGTTAAAGATTGTTTTAAAGAACAGAAATTATTTACTAGTTAATGTGATGGTAGGAATTGCCAGTTTGGCGTGGTCTATGATTGGCTCGCTAATCTTGCTCTTTCTGGAAAAAGTATTACAATTTGACACGATGTTTTATATCGTCACTGCCGCAGCATATCTTCTCGGGATTCTGGTTTTCTTATATATATGGAGAAAATTGATAACCGATAAAGGAAAGAAAACAACTCTGCTATATGTATTTTTATTAGCAATTATTACTCTTCCCTTTTCCCTTTTAGGTGCGTTTCGAGGGGGTTTTTTAGTTATATATGGGATATTATTTGTTCTTGGTATCGCAGCAGCGATGGGCGGCTGGTTCTTATTCCCAAGTATTTTAATGGCCGACCTTGCGGAAGATGATCAGAAAAAAACGGGAGAATTAAAGGCAGGCATTTATAAGGGCTTTCCTAGCATAATATTAAATATTTTCCAAGCGGTGGGACTTCTTCTCATGGGATTTATCTTAGAACTTCCTAAAATATCAGTAGGCCCGACAACTTATTCTTTTGGATTGAATGTATTTAGACTCGGAGAATTTTCTTTCCGCTTCCCATCTATATTCGTGGATACTGCTAATATTTCCATGGGATATGTGCTCTGGGGGCCAATTTGCTCCGTGATATTAATAGGTGCATACTTCTTCGCGAAAAAATTTATCATCGTTGATTTCGAGTGGGAATAGAGAAATAATAAACTTATAATATTTTTTTTTTAATTATTTATTATTTATGAATTCAAAAGAGCGCATTCTTGCAGTCTATAGTCAGGAAGAAGGGGAGGCATTAGATCGTGTCCCCAGCCATGTACAGTATGTAGCTCCTGAGTTTATTTCAAAATATTCGGATTATTTTTTAGAAACCTATGATCAGAATGTTTTCAATCAATATTTTGGTGCTCCTTATGTATTAGGATTTGATTCGGTTTTTGCGCCCATTCCTGAGAGCATAAAATTTCGTAGTTTGAAACTAGAACTAAAAGGAGGAGAAAAAATAAGAATTGGGGTAAATGGGCAATCTGTTAAGGCAAAAACCACATATTATGAGGGAGGATATGTTACTTCTTTAGAAATTTTAAATCAAATGAAGGATAATTTAACATTTGTTGATAAAAAAAATCAAATTAAAGCTGTTTTAAACAATTATGAGAAATTTGAGCAGCATATTTATCCGATAGTAATGGTTGATGGGATTTTTGATAAAACATGGCAGGCAATGGGCATGACCGAATTTAGCAAGCATTATCGAAAAAAAAGCGAACTCTATAAGAAATTAATTAGCTTTTATGCGGAAATCATGAAGAGTAATGTGAGGGGAATTATTGAAGCATCTGATAAATCAAAAAGAATCATCAATATTTTAGATGATGTGGCCTATAGAGGGAGATCCATGATTTCACCAACTCAATGGGAGCAAGATTTTATGCCTTATTATAAGGATGTAACTGATATAATTAGCTCAGCTGGTATGATTCCACAGGTTCACACTGATGGAGATCCTACCGAATTAATCCCTTATTTTCAAAAGGCGGGATTTATAGGTCTTCAAGGATGGGAGGGAGGTGCCGATCCATTTTTTATTAATGAACATTATCCAGATTTTGTGGTACTGGGATTTGGAGATGTCAGTCATATCCTCCCCTACGGAACGAAAACCCAAATAGAGGCTCATGTTCAGCAGTTAATGAATGCTCTTAAAGAGAATAGGCATTTTATTATTGGTCCTAGTACCATTATATACGAAAAGATTCCTTTAGAGAATGTATTAACCTTTATTAGAGCAATTAAAAAATTTGGAAAGTATTAATAAGGTTAAGAGTTAAATTCTTTATTAATGCTAAGAATTACAAATTATAATAACTCACTTATTCAAAATGTTAGACATCAAAAAGATTTATAATAAGATTGAACAGATTGTTGGGGCAGAGTATCTTACAGACAAAGATTTTATGAAAGCTGCTTATTCTAGAAATGTGGACCCTGCCTTTCCTGATAGATGGCCTGACTTAATTATCCGGCCAGGCTCAACAGAGGAAGTGTGTGAAATCGTAAAAATAGCTAATAAATATAAGATTAAAATGGTTCCCAGAGGAGGGGGAGCGGATTTAGTTGGGGGAGCTACCACGGAAGAAGGATTACTTATAGATTTAACACGAATGACAAATATATTGGAAATCAATGAAAAGGATTTTTATTGCGTGGTAGAATGCGGTGTTACTTGGGGTGAATTAATTTCAGAATTATATAAAAAAGATCTGACCACAGGAGTGCTCGGTCCTGGGAGCGGATATTCTGCAACCATTGGAGGTGCTCTTTCCAATAGTACGGCGGGATTTGGCTCCACTAAATATGGGTTGGTTCCTGATAATTGTTTAGGGGTGGAAGTTGTATTACCAAACGAGGAGGGAACTATTATTAAAACTGGTGCGGCATCAAACAAATATGCTGAGCCGATATGTAGATATGGGGAATCGCCCGATTTTACGGGATTATTTATGGGAGATGCAGGCACCTTAGGAATAAAAACCAAGG